>Ga0256884_1000713_pt1 | contig 9225 bp, 6 predicted proteins | sample MC6MC0492MT_FD_186341 | JGI IMG/M metagenome (GOLD analysis project Ga0256884, IMG submission 186341) | Metatranscriptome of enriched soil aggregate microbial communities from Iowa State University, Ames, United States - MC6-MC0492-MT... | ecosystem: Environmental > Terrestrial > Soil >... | reverse complement strand
GCCTGGAGCGAAGGCCGTGACCTGTGGTACGACCAGGCCACCGAAAAAGCCGGTGACGACTGCCCGCCTGAACCGATGGAGGCCGAAGACCCGCTGTTCATCCTCTATACCTCCGGCAGCACCGGCAAGCCCAAAGGCGTGCTGCACACCACCGCCGGCTACCTGCTGCAGGCCACCCTGACCTTCAAGGTGGTGTTCGACTACCGCGAGGGCGAAGTGTTCTGGTGCACCGCCGACGTGGGCTGGGTGACCGGCCACAGCTATATCGTCTACGGCCCGCTGGCCAATGGCGCGATCTCACTGATGTTCGAGGGCGTGCCCAACTACCCGGATACCTCGCGGTTCTGGCAGGTGGTGGACAAACATCAGGTCAATATCTTCTACACCGCCCCCACCGCACTGCGCGCGCTGATGCGCGAGGGCTCCGGGCCACTGCAAGGCACCTCACGCAAGAGCCTGCGCCTGCTCGGCAGCGTCGGCGAGCCGATCAACCCGGAGGCCTGGGAATGGTACTTCGAAGAAGTCGGGCAAAAACGCTGCCCCATCGTCGACACCTGGTGGCAGACCGAAACCGGCGGCATCATGCTCACCCCGCTGCCCGGCACGCAGACGCTCAAGCCTGGCTGCGCGACCCAGCCCATGTTCGGCGTGCAGCCCGTGCTGCTGGATGAAAAAGGCCAGCTCATTGAGGGCCCCGGTGCGGGCCTGCTGGCGATCAAGGCCAGTTGGCCGGGGCAGATCCGCAGCGTTTACGGTGACCACCAGCGCATGGTCGACACCTACTTCAAACCCATGCCCGGCTACTACTTCACCGGCGACGGCGCCCGCCGTGACGCCGATGGTGATTACTGGATCACCGGCCGCATCGATGATGTGATCAACGTCTCCGGCCACCGCATCGGCACCGCTGAAGTGGAAAGCGCGCTGGTGCTGCACGACAGCGTCGCTGAAGCGGCCGTGGTCGGTTACCCGCATGACCTCAAGGGCCAGGGCGTGTACGCGTTCGTCACCACGATGAACGGCGTGACGCCGGACGATGCGCTCAAGGCCGAACTCCTGGCGCTGGTCAGCAAAGAGATCGGCAGTTTCGCCAAACCCGAACTGATCCAGTGGGCCCCGGCCTTGCCCAAGACCCGCTCCGGCAAGATCATGCGGCGTATACTGCGCAAGATCGCCTGCAACGAGCTCGACAGCCTGGGCGATACCTCGACCCTGGCCGACCCGAGCGTGGTACAGGGGTTGATCGACACACGCCTCAATCAATAGCCGGCGGCACCTGTTCATGGCCGCCCTGAACGACAGGTCGCCATGGAAGCCCTACGCCGCCGCATCGAAACCCAGGTCATGAGCCTCACCGGGCTGGCCCTCGGCCAGCTCGACCTGGAATCCCCCAAAGGGGACCCTGGCCTGTTTGGCCCGCACAGTATCAGTTGGCGTGTACATGGCGACTTTCCCAGCATGTTGGTGGGCGGCATCAGCGCCCTGATGCTGCAGGTCCTGCACCCGCTGGCGCTCGCAGGGGTATGGGACCACTCCAACTTTCGCCAGGACCTGCTCGGCCGGCTGCGCCGTACCAGCCAGTTCATTTCCGGCACCACATTCGGCTCGACCCGCGACGCCGAGTGGCTGATCGAAAAAGTGCGCACCATCCATCTGCAGGTGACCGGAACAGCCCTCGATGGCCGCCCGTATGCTGCCAGCGACCCCGACTTGCTGACCTGGGTACACGTGGCCGAAGTCAGCAGCTTCCTGGCAGCCCACCTGCGTTATCGTGACCCAGGCCTGTCGCGCGCCGACCAGGATGCCTACTACCATGAGATCGCCCTGATTGCCGAGCGCCTGGGTGCCCGCGATGTACCGCGCTCCTGCCAGCAGGTCGAGGACTACCTGCAGCACATGCGCCCAGCGCTGCAATGCGACGCACGCAGCCTGGAGGTGGTCAGGATCCTGCTCGCAGCGCCGGCCCCGAGCCGCCTTGCAGAACCGGTAGGCAAGCTGATGCTGCACGCTGGCATCGACCTGTTGCCCGGCTGGGCGCAGACCATGCTCGGCCTGCATCAGGGCCCGCTGCAACAGCGCATGATCCGCCTGGGGCTCAAACGTACCGCGCCAGTATTGCGCTGGGCCATGCGTGACGGTTCGGCGCACCGGGCCAAGCGCCGCATGGGCCTCGAGTGAGGGCGAATGAGCGCATCAGCGGAACCGATTTAACCTGCCATACTCCAAGCACTCCGGCTTAGACAGACGAAGCGACACATGTACAAAGGATTGACTCGCGCCCTTGGCGCACTGCTGGCTCTCGTGGCCCTCTACAGCCTGCTTGGCTTCCTAATCGTTCCGGGTGTCGCCTTGCGCATCGCCAACCAGCAGCTGGCGCAATACGCCACCGTGCCGGCGCACCTGCAACGCATCGAACTCAACCCGTTCAGCCTGGAACTCACGCTCTGGGGCTTGCAGATCGGCGAGCCGGGCAAGGAGCAGGTCGGCTTCGAACGCTTGTACGCCAACCTTGCGCTGGACAGCCTGTGGAGTGGGGCCCTGCGCCTGCAGGCCGTGGAGCTCGACAAACCCCGCAACGAAGTGCTGTTCGCCAAGGACGGTACGCTCAACCTGACCCAGTTGTTCAAGCTGCCGGCCAGCGAAGCCAAGCCCGACCAGCCGCCCAGCGATCCATTTCCGCTGCGCATCGGCAGCATCAAGCTCAGCGGTGGTTACCTGCACTTCGAGGACCAGCGCCCGAGCGAGCCGATCGAGTTCCTTTACGACGACATGAACCTGGAGCTGAAAAACCTCAGCACGTTGCCCGATGACAATGCCGACATGACCCTGGTGGCGCGAGGCCCGAACGGTGGCCGCATCGACTGGAGCGGCACCCTGGGCCTGGCACCGATCGCCTCGGAAGGTACGCTGAAAATCACCGATGGCCAGATGAAGCTGTTCTGGCCGTATGTGCGCGATGCCGTGCCGCTGGTGCTGGAAGACGGCGTGCTCAACCTCGATACCCATTACAAACTCAACCTGTCCAAGACCACCGAACTGCTGCTCGACAACACGTCCCTGCACGTCGCCCCATTTGCCATCAAGGCCCCTGATGGGCGCCCCCTGGCTCGCCTGGCCAGTTTGCAAGTCAGTGAAACCTCCATCGATCTGGCCAAGCAACTGGTGACCGTCGGCAAGGTCCGCAGCGAAAAACTGGAGACGTGGGCCGCGCTGGAGCAGGACGGCCAGCTCGACTGGCAGAAGCTCTTTGCCAGCCAGCCGGCCAAGGCCACGACGAAAGAAAAAGAGGCACCGGCAGCGGCCGAGCCCACCCCCGAAGAGAAAGCTGCGAAGGAGCCGAGCAAACCCTGGCAGGTACTGCTCAAGGACGTGCAACTGCGCAACTACCAGGTGCATCTGGCCGACCGTAGCCAGAAAGAACCGGTAGCGCTGGACGTCGGCCCGTTGAACCTGGACATGCAAGGCTTCGACAGCCTCAACAAGTCCCCCTTCACCCTCAAGCTCGACACGGGTATCGGCAAGCAGGGCAAGCTACAGGCCACCGGCGAGGTCAACCTGGCGCCGGTCACCGCCAAGCTCGATGTCAGCACGCGCGACATCGACCTGCGTGTCGCCCAGGCCTATATCAGCCCGTTCATCCGCCTCGAGCTGCGCAGCGGCATGCTCGCCAGCGACCTCAAGGTCGACCTGAAAAGCACCGAACCACTGGCCTTCACCGTGGCCGGCAAGGCGCAGGTCAATCAGCTGCATACCCTCGACACCATCAAGGACCGGGACTTCGTCAAATGGCAGCAGGTGAATGTGGACGGCCTGGCCTACGTGCACGGCGATGCCCTGTCGATCGACAAGGTGACCCTGTTGCAGCCCTATGCCCGCTTCATCATCAACGAAGACCGCACCACCAACGTCGATGACCTGCTGATTCCGCAGCCTGCCGACGCACCTGCACCCCGCCAGGCCAAGCCGGCCAGCGCCACCAACAGCAAGCCGCTGGGTATCCGCATCGGCCAGATCAGCATCAACGACGGTTCGGCCAACTTCGCCGACCTTACCCTGACGCCCAACTTCGCCACGGCCGTACAGCAGCTCAATGGCCAGGTCGGCACCATCGACAACCGCAAGCCGGCGCCGGCCAAAGTGGATATCAAGGGCAAGGTCGACCGGTATGCACCGGTGACTATCAAAGGTGCGCTGAACCCGTTCAACCCCATGGCCAGCCTGGATATCGCCACCAGCTTCAAACGCGTCGAGCTGACCACCCTGACGCCCTACTCCGGCAAGTTCGCCGGGTTCCGCATCCGCAAGGGGCGCCTCAATCTCGACCTGCACTACTTGATCACCAATGGCCAGCTGAAGGCCGAAAACAAGGTCGTGGTCGAGCAGCTTCAGCTGGGTGAAAAGGTCGACAGCCCAGACGCGGTCGACCTGCCGATTCGTCTGGCAGTCGCACTGCTGAAGGACACCGAAGGCAAGATCTCGATCGAGCTGCCGGTGACCGGCGACCTCAACAACCCTCAGTTCAGCGTGATGCCGATCGTCTGGCAGACCCTGCGCAACCTGGTGCTGCGTGCAGCACAGGCACCGTTCAAGTTCATCGGCGGGCTGATTGCCGGTGGCGGCTCGCAAGACCTCGGCAACGTCTCGTTCGCCCCAGGCTCCAGCGAGCTCTCGGGCGATGCCCAGTCGGCGCTTGACAAACTCGCCTCGGCACTCAAGGAACGCCCAGAGCTGCGCCTGGAGATCGAAGGCACCAGCGCGCAGAGCAGCGATGGCCCGCTGATCGCCCAACAGCGCCTGGAGCGCGAATACCAGGCTACCTGGTACAAGATCCTGCAACGGCGTGGCGACAAGGTGCCGGCCAATGCCTCGATGCTGGTGGTCGACGACAGCGACAAACCGGCCATGCTCGAAGGTATCTACCGTACCCGCCTGAAGCAGCAGCCCCCGGCAGAATGGCAACAACTGGGCCGCGAAGAGCGCACCGCCAAGCTGCGCGATGCCGTGATCAAGTCATGGGCCGAAAGCGCCCCACTGCTGCGTACCTTGGGCCAGGAGCGAGCCAGCAGCATCAAGGACTACCTGGTCGACAAGGGCAAGCTGGAGGACGATCGGGTGTATTTCATCGATACCACGCTGGGGCAGGCCGAGAAAGATGGCCGGGTGATTACCCCGATGCATCTGGATGCCGAGTAATCTCCGTTTGCAGGTCCGGCCTCTCGCGGCTGAAGCCGCTCCAACAGGTACTCTGCAGGCCTGTAGGAGCGGCTTCAGCCGCGAAGGGCCGGTACAGGCTCAACCCAACCGCTGCCCCGACACCGCCGGGTGATACAGGGGCTGCACCTTGTTCCCCGCTGGGTCGAGCAGGTGGAAGCTGCGTGCACCATCCCCATGGTTGAACGGCCTGTCCAGCAAGGTCACGCCATGAGCCTTGAAGTACTGATACCAGGCTTCCAGCTCCTCGACGCTGTCGACGATAAACCCATAGTGATCCAGCGTCTGCAGGCCATTCGCAGCCCCTGCCCCACGCCCCAGCGACAGGTTGTCGTTGCCGCAGGTCAGGTAGACCAAGTCCTCGTTGGCCCTGTTCAGCACTTCCATCCCCAACACGTCGACATAGAAGCGCTCACACTCCTCCAGGTTGGGCACCAGCAAGGCAATGTGGCGAAGGCCGTTCAGGCGACCAGGGCGAGCAGGTAATTCGGACATTGGCGCGACTCCTTTTTTGTATACAATTCATTCACGAATGTAAAACAAAAGGAAAGCCTTGTGTACAGTCTGTTCATCAAAACGCGCGTCAAACCGGGTTGCGCCGAACAATTTCTCAGCGTCATTCAGGTCAATGCCGCCGCTTCCGTCGCTACCGAGCCGGGCTGCCTGGTGTTCGATGTCTCCCAGGACCGCGCAGATCCTGACGTGATCTACCTCTATGAGATCTACCAGGATGACGAGGCCTACGAGGCGCATACCCGCACAGCGCATTTTCGCGACAGCCGCCCGCTGGTGGAGCCACTGATCGCCGATCAGGAATGCTTCGAAAGCGAGGTTATTGCCCGCAACCCGGTATTCTGAGCCCCAATGAAAAGCCCCGGCCTGGGCCGGGGCTTTGTGTATAAGTGGCCAAATCCGTTTGGCCTACGGGACAATCCTTATTCTGCTTTCAGGCCATCAGCCGAAACGGCTTTCACGCCTTTGATTTTCTTGGTGATGGCTACGGCCATCTCTTTCTGCGATTCGGTCACAGCGGTGGTCGACGACAGCGATACCACACCTTTGTTGGTCTCTACCTTGATGTCAGAGCCCGGAATGCCCTTCTCGGTCAGCAGGTCGGATTTGACCTTGGTGGTGATCCAGGTATCGGAAGTAGCTTCCTTGGCTTGGGTCATCTCACCTGCCGCGAGCGTCATTGGGGCCTGGGTGGACTGCTGTGCGAAGGCCGCATTAGCCATGGTCAGGGTCAGAGCGGTAGCAGTAGCGGCAGCAATGGCGAACTTCTTCATGTGGGTCACTCCTGTTTATTCGAAAGGTCTGCGCCGTTAGTCCTGGCGGCAGGTATGAAGGTAGTTGCACGGCCTGTGCCAGTTTTTCCGCTTCGCTTGTTCCCTTATAAATCAATGACTTAAACCAAATCCCAACAACCCCCTGTCGTGCAATTTGCAACCTGCCGCGTAAATCTGCGTGCAAGATGCAAGTCCGCAAAAGGTTCCGTGCAGGCAATAAAAAAGGGCCCCATCAAGGGGCCCTCTTCGTCCAGCATGGCAGTCGCTTAGACGCCCGAGGCCTTGGCCGCGGCTACGTCCTTGATCGACAGCTTGATACGGCCGCGGTTGTCCACGTCCAGTACCAGCACTTCGACTTCCTGGCCTTCCTTCAGGATGTCGGTGACCTTCTCTACACGCGCATCGCTGAGCATGGAGATGTGCACCAGGCCATCCTTGCCAGGCAGGATGTTGACGAAGGCGCCGAAGTCGACGATACGCTCGACCTTGCCCACGTAGATCTTGCCGATCTCGGCCTCGGCGGTGATACCCAGAACGCGCTGGCGAGCTGCCTCTGCCGCTTCTTTGGTTTCGCCGAAGATCTTGATCGAACCGTCGTCTTCGATGTCGATCGAAGCCTTGGTCTCTTCGCAGATCGCGCGGATGGTGGCGCCGCCTTTACCGATGACGTCACGGATCTTGTCGGTGTCGATCTTCATCGCGATCATGGTCGGCGCGTTGGCCGACAGCTCGGTACGCGATTGACCGATGATCTGGTTCATCTGGCCGAGGATGTTCAGGCGCGCTTCCAGGGCTTGGCCCAGGGCGATTTCCATGATCTCTTCGGTGATGCCGTTGATCTTGATGTCCATCTGCAGCGCGGTTACGCCTTTGGCGGTACCGGCAACCTTGAAGTCCATGTCGCCCAGGTGGTCTTCGTCACCCAGGATGTCAGTCAGAACGGCGAACTTCTCGCCTTCCTTGACCAGGCCCATGGCGATACCGGCTACCGGTGCCTTCATCGGCACACCAGCGTCCATCAGGGCCAGGGAAGCGCCGCAGACCGAAGCCATGGAGCTGGAACCGTTGGACTCGGTGATTTCCGACACTACACGGATGGTGTACGGGAACACGTCGGCGGCAGGCAGCATGGCCTGAACCGAACGGCGGGCCAGACGGCCGTGGCCGATTTCACGACGGCCAGCACCGCCCATGCGGCCACACTCGCCCACCGAGAACGGTGGGAAGTTGTAGTGCAGCATGAAGGGGTCTTTCTTCTCGCCTTCCAGGGTGTCCAGCAGCTGGGCGTCACGGGCAGTACCCAGGGTCGCGACGACCAGGGCCTGGGTTTCGCCACGGGTGAACAGTGCCGAACCGTGAGTCTTCGGCAGAACGCCGACTTCGATGTTCAGCGGGCGAACGGTCTTGGTGTCACGGCCGTCGATACGTGGCTTGCCGTTGACGATGTTTTCGCGAACGGTGCGGTATTCGATTTCGCCAAAGATTTCTTTGACCTCGGCAGCCGATGGCTGGCCTTCTTCACCGGAGAACTTGGCGATCGCCTGATCGCGCAGCTCGCCCAGGCGCGCATAGCGGTCGGCCTTGACGGTGATGGTGTAGCCCTGCGAAACGCCTTCGCCGAATTCGGCGCGGATGGCGTTGAACAGTTCGGTGTTGGCAACGGCTGGTTTCCAGTCCCAGGTAGGCTTGGCAGCTTCGGCGGCCAGCTCTTTCACAGCCTGGATAACGGCCTGGAATTCGTCGTGGGCGAACAGTACGGCGCCCAGCATCTGGTCTTCGGTCAGCTCCTGGGCTTCCGATTCAACCATCAGCACGGCGTCGGAGGTACCAGCAACGACCATGTCCAGGCTCGAGGCAGCCAGTTGCTCGTAAGTCGGGTTCAGCAGGTAGCCGGTGCTTTCGTGGAAGGCAACGCGCGCAGCGCCGATCGGGCCTTCGAACGGAATGCCAGAGATGGCCAGGGCTGCCGAGGTACCGATCATCGCAGCGATGTCCGGATCGGTCTTCTTGCTGGTGGACACCACGGTGCAGACGACCTGGACTTCGTTCATGAAGCCTTCAGGGAACAGCGGACGGATCGGACGGTCGATCAGGCGCGAGGTCAGGGTCTCTTTCTCGGAAGGACGGCCTTCACGCTTGAAGAAGCCACCTGGGATCTTACCGGCAGCGTAGGTCTTTTCCTGGTAGTGGACCGACAGCGGGAAGAAGCCCTTGCCTGGATCGGCCTGCTTGGCACCGACCACGGTCACCAGCACAGTGACGTCGTTGTCGACGGTAACCAGCACGGCGCCGGTTGCCTGGCGGGCAATGCGGCCCGTCTCGAGAGTAACGGTCGATTGACCGAACTGGAATTTCTTGATTACCGGGTTCACGGTTTCCTACCTTTTTCAGTGGCTCTGGGGGAACTGGTTTCTTGCGAATTCTTGGGCAGAACAGGGAATCGGCCCCGTTGACCGTCCAGATACAACACGAGGCTGGGAGCCTGGCGCCGAGCGGGTAATCCGCTCAACATTGCCAGGCTGCCAACCTCGGAGATACGCGTGGCGTGTCCGACAGGAACGCTGCAAGGCAGCGCCCCCGAAGCATGCAACACGCCATGCACACCACTGACCAGGCCGCTATTAGCGACGCAGGCCCAGGCGACCGATCAGGGCGCTGTAACGAGTGGTGTCTTTGCCCTTCAGGTAGTCCAGCAGCTTACGACGCTGGTTAACCATACGGATCAGGC
>Ga0256884_1000705_pt1 | contig 9268 bp, 9 predicted proteins | sample MC6MC0492MT_FD_186341 | JGI IMG/M metagenome (GOLD analysis project Ga0256884, IMG submission 186341) | Metatranscriptome of enriched soil aggregate microbial communities from Iowa State University, Ames, United States - MC6-MC0492-MT... | ecosystem: Environmental > Terrestrial > Soil >... | reverse complement strand
GGCGAGGCGCTGCGCCACGAAGCGGTCGAGCGTTGGTCGGCGAGCGAGGGCGCGGTGCTGGTCTGCGGCCGCTACGAAGGCATCGACCAGCGCTTCATCGACGCCCATGTCACGCACCAGGTCAGCCTCGGCGACTTCGTGCTGTCGGGCGGCGAGATCCCCGCGATGGCGTTGCTCGACGCGGTGGCGCGGCTGCAGCCCGGCGTGCTCGGCGACGAGGCCAGCCATGTGCAGGACAGCTTCAATCCCGCGCTCGACGGCCTGCTCGACTGCCCGCACTACACGCGGCCCGAGCAGTGGAACGGGCAGGGCGTGCCGGCGCCGCTGATGTCGGGCCACCATGCGCAGATCGAGCGCTGGCGCCGCGACCAGCGGCTGGCGATCACCGCCCGGGAACGCCCCGAATTGATCGACGCGGCCCGCTCCGCCGGATGCCTGAACGCCGCCGATGAGGCGGTGCTCAAAAAAAAGCTATAATCGCGGGCTCCCCGATCCTCTGGCCGGCCGCGTCCGGTGCGAAGTCATCCCGCATGACTGCGCCAACGACGCCTTTTGTGCAGCGCGGACACGATCGATATCAGGAAATCATGAACCTCATCCAGACTCTCGAGCAGGAAGAAATCGCCCGCCTCGGCAAGACCATCCCCGATTTCATGCCCGGTGACACGGTCATCGTCAGCGTGAACGTCGTCGAAGGCACCCGCAAGCGCGTGCAGGCCTACGAAGGCGTGGTGATCGCCAAGCGCAACCGTGGCCTCAACAGCGGCTTCACCGTGCGCAAGATCTCCAGCGGCGAAGGCGTGGAACGTACCTTCCAGACCTACAGCCCGCTGATCGCCAACATCGAAGTCAAGCGCCGCGGCGACGTGCGCCGCGCCAAGCTGTACTACCTGCGCGACCGCAGCGGCCGTTCGGCTCGCATCAAGGAAAAGCTGCCCGGCAAGTCGTCGAGCGCCGCGGCCGCGTAAGCTGCCCGCAGGCTTGCCTGTTGCGAAAAAGCCGCCGCTCTGGCGGCTTTTTGCGTTTTGCCCCGTTTCCCTTTCGTCCGTTCACCCTTCGCCTCACGATCGATCACTTGACCGCCTCCAGCGCCGCCCCGTCCATGTCCTCCGCCACCTCCGAACCCGTCAATGCCGTCGTGCCCACGATGCTGCCGCCATTCGACCCGCGCAAGGTCCCGGTGGTGGGCGGCGGCACGGCCGACGGGCTGCCTGCGGTGGCGCTGGAGCAGCTGACGGCGCAGGCGCTGCGCGCGCGCTTCGCCTCGCCACCGCCCTGGGCGCCCGAACTGCGCCGCGAGCCGCGCATGACCGGCCGCGAGCCCGCGCAGGCGGCCGTGCTGGTGCCGATCGTGCAGCGCCCGCAGGGCCCGACCGTGCTGCTCACCGAGCGCACCGCGAACCTGTCGACCCATTCGGGACAGGTCGCGTTCCCGGGCGGCCGCGTCGATCCCGAGGACGCCAACATCGCGGCCGCCGCGCTGCGCGAGGCCTGGGAAGAGGTCGGCCTGTCGGCCAGCTACATCGAGGTGCTCGGCAGCCTGCCGACCTACACCACCGTGACCTCGTTCATCGTCACGCCGGTGGTGTCGCTGGTCGAGCCCGGCTTCGAGCTCACCATCAATCCCTACGAGGTCGCGCAGGCCTTCGAGGTGCCGCTGGGCTGGCTCATGGACCCGGCCAACCACCGCCGCCATGCCGTTCCCGCGGGCGACGGGACGCAGCGGCACTGGTACTCGATGCCCTACCAGGACGGCAGCGAGGAGCGCTTCGTCTGGGGCGCGACGGCCGGCATGCTGCGCAATCTCTACCGCTTCCTGAGCGCCTGAGCCGCCTGAAGAAACGGCGAGTTCCGTCGGCCTCATAGGCCCGCAAGCCCCGAACGACGGGGCTGTCTCGCTATCATCTCTGGATGAGCTTCTTCGCCATCCTGTGTGCGTTGCTGATCGAGCAGGTGCGGCCGCTGGCCCCGCACAACCCCGTGTATGGCGGCGTGCTCGCATGGACGCGTTGGACCAGCCGCAACTTCGACGCGGGCAAGCCGCACCATGGATGGATCGCCTGGGGTCTCGCGGTCTTCGTGCCGACGCTGCTCGCGCTCGGCATCCACTGGCTGCTGGTGCTCACGCTGGGGCTGCCGTTCGCGGTGCTCTGGAGCATCGCGGTGCTCTACGTCACGCTGGGCTTTCGCCAGTTCAGCCACCACTTCACCGACATCCGCGACGCGCTCGACGAAGGCGACGAGCCGCTCGCGCGCTCGCTGCTCGCGCACTGGCAGGGCGTGGACGCCGCCGAGCTGCCGCGCAGCGAGATCGTGCGCCATGTGATCGAGCATTCGGTGATCGCCGCGCACCGCCACGTGTTCGGCGTGCTGGCCTGGTTCTCGGTGCTCGCCGCGGTCGGCCTGGGGCCGGCCGGCGCGGTCTTCTACCGCATGAGCGAATTCGTCGCGCGCTACTGGGCGCACAAGAACGGCGCTGCCGTGCAGCCCTCGAGCGAATCGGTGCAACAGGCCGCCGAGGGCGCCTGGCATGCGATCGACTGGCTGCCCGCGCGCATCACGGCGCTGGGCTTCGCGGTGGTGGGCAGCTTCGAGGAAGCGATCGACTGCTGGCGCAACGACGCGCGCCGCTTTTCGAGCGAGAACGACGGCGTGATCCTCGCGGCCACCTCGGGCGCGGTCAACGTGCGCCTGGGCGGCGGCCGGCTGCGGCCGATTCCCAGCGTCGACCCGCTGCCGCGTGCACAGGCCGGCGAGTCCTTTGCCGACACCCGGCGTCCCGACAGCGGCAGCACGCCGGGCCGCGAGCCCGAGCCCGGCCACCTGCGCAGCGTGGTGGGCCTGGTCTGGCGCTCGGTCGTGATGTGGATGGTGCTGCTCGCGCTGCTCACGCTCGCGCGGCTGCTGGGCTGAGCCCATGGCCGATTCGATCGATCCGGCGGCCAGGCGCGCGCCTTCGTTCTGGAGCCCGCGCATCGCGGACCTCGAGCCCTATGTGCCCGGCGAGCAGCCGCGCATCCGGGACCTCGTGAAGCTCAACACCAACGAGAACCCGTATCCCCCGTCGCCGCGCGCCATCCAGGCGATCCGCGAGGCGGCCGAGAACGGCCTCGAGCTCTATCCCGACCCCAGCTCGCTCGCGCTGCGCGAAGCCGTCGCGCGCCGCCACGGGCTCGCGGTCGAGCAGGTCTTCGCGGGCAACGGTTCCGACGAGGTGCTGGCCCACGCCTTCTTCGCCTTCTTCCAGCAGCGCGAGCCGCTGCTGATGCCCGACATCAGCTACAGCTTCTACCGCGTCTATGCGCAGCTCTACGGCATCGCCTGCGAGCAGTTGCCGGTCGACGAGGACCTGCGCATCGACGTCGATGCCATGGCCGATCGCGCGCGCGAAGGCTGCGCGGGCGTCGTCGTTGCCAACCCGAATGCCCCCACCGGCATCGGCCTGCCGTTGGCGCGCATCGAGGAACTGCTGCGCGCCTGTCCCGAGCGCGTGGTGCTGGTGGACGAGGCCTACGTCGATTTCGGCGCCGAGAGCGCGCTCCCGCTGATCCCGCGCCATGCCAACCTGCTGGTCGTGCAGACGCTCTCGAAGTCGCGTTCGCTGGCCGGCCTGCGCGTGGGCTTTGCCTGCGGCCAGTCGCACCTGATCGATGCGCTGGTGCGCGTGAAGGACAGCTTCAACTCCTACCCGCTCGACCGGCTCGCGAGCGCCGGCGCCGTGGCGGCGCTCGAGGACGAGGACTGGTTCCGCAAGACGCGCGACGACGTCGTCGACACCCGCGAGGGACTGGTGCTGCAGCTCGAGGACCTGGGCTTCGAGGTGCTGCCGTCTCAGACCAATTTCGTGTTCGCGCGGCATCCGTCGCGCGATGCCGCCGAACTGGCCGCCGCGCTGCGCGAGCGCGCGGTGCTGGTGCGGCACTTCCGCCAGCCGCGCATCGCGCAGTACCTGCGCATCAGCATCGGCACGCGCGCGCAGTGCAGCGTGCTGGTGGAGCGGCTGCGCGAAATCCTGCAGGCTCAGTAGCGCGTCTCGCTGAGCTCCGCGAACAGGTCGCCGTAGATCTTGTAGCGCGAGGCGCTGATCGGCCCGTCGTTGGCCGCCGATTCCACGTGCGCGATCACGCCGCAGCCCGGCTCGTGCAGATGGGTGCAGTTGTAGAACTTGCACTCGCCCGCATGCTCGGCGATGTCGGGCATCAGGCCCGCGAGCTGCATCGGCGCGATGTGGTTGAGGCCGAATTCCTGGAAGCCCGGCGAGTCGATCAGCGCGGTGCTGCGCGCCGCGTCGACCCAGTACCAGGTGGTGCTGGTGGTGGTGTGCTTGCCCGAATTGAGCGCCTGCGAGATCTCGCCGGTGAGCGCGGTGGCGCCCGGCACCAGCAGGTTGATCAGCGTGCTCTTGCCCGCGCCCGAGGGGCCGAGCACCAGCGTGGTCTTGCCCGCGAGGCGCTGCATGAGCGAGGCGTGGTCGACCTCGCCCGAGGCCTTGAGCGACAGCGGCAGCACGCCGTGGTGCATGCGCCGGTAGGGCGCGAGCTTGCGCCAGGCGCGTTCGAAGGGCTCGACCAGGTCGCTCTTGTTGAGCGCGATGATCGGCGTGATGCGCTCCGCCTCGGCCGCGATCAGGGCGCGCGCGAGCTGGTGTTCGGAGAACTCGGGCTCGGCCGCGATCAGGATCAGCACATGGTCGAGGTTGGCCGCGAAGGACTTGGTGCGGATGTCGTCCTGGCGGTAGAACAGGTTGCGCCGCGGCACCACCTGCTCGATCGTGCCTTCGTCCTCGCTGGCCTGCCAGCGCACGCGGTCGCCGACCACAGCCTGGCTCTTCTTGCCGCGCGGATGGCAGATGCGTCGTTCGCCTTCGGGCGTCTCGACCAGGCAGTGGCGGCCGTGGCTGGCCACCACGAGGCCGTCGTGCAGCGCATCGGCCGAGGCTCGGCCCTGCTGGCGCTCGCGGCCCGGCTTAGCCAAAGGCGATCGCTCCGGTCATGCCGTGGGCGCGGCCGCCAGCAGCGCATCGGCCTGGCGTGCGCAGTCGAAGTCGGTGACCGAGATGCCACCGACGTCGTGCGTGTTGAAGCGCACCACGCAGCGGTTGTAGTGCACCGACAGGTCGGGGTGGTGGTCCTGCGTGTGGGCCACCATCGCCAGCGCGTTCACGAAGGCGATGGTCTCGAAGTAGTTCGTGAAGTGGTAGGTCTTCTCGATCGCGACGTTCGCGCCGTCGCCGCTGAGCTTCCAGCCTTCGAGCCGCGCCAGCGCCGAGACGATCTCGGTCGCACTCAGTGCCTTGCGGGGGATGGACTTCCAGTCCTTGATCTTCAACATGCTGGCGGTGCTCATGGCGCTGCTTTCGAAAAGAGGTGCGGGGAGACGGAAAAGAGATGGCGCTCAGGCGGTCGCCAGCATGCGCGCGAGGCGCTCGGAGGCGGGCGGATGGGAGTAGTAGAACTTGACGAACACCGGGTCGGGCGTGAGCGTCGAGGCGTTGTCCTGGTAGAGCTTGAGCAGCGCGGCCGAGAGATCGGCGCCGCTGGTCTGGGCGATGGCATAGGCGTCGGCCTCGAACTCGTGCCTGCGCGACAGCCGCGCCGACAGCGGCGCGACGAAGAAGCCGAACACCGGCACCGCGAGCATGAACAGCAGCAGCGCCAGCGCGCTGTTGGGCGCCGCCGTCGACATGTTGGGCTGCACGCCCAGGCCGGTGTAGAACCAGGCCTGGGTCGAGACCCAGCCCAGCAGTGCGAAGCCCGCGAGGCTTAGCGCGAACATCGCGACCAGCCGCTTGACGATGTGGCGGTGCTTGAAGTGGCCGAGCTCGTGCGCGAGCACCGCCTCGACCTCGCCGGCGTTGAGCTGGCGCAGCAGGGTGTCGTAGAACACCACGCGCTTGCTGGCACCGAAGCCGGTGAAGTAGGCGTTGGCATGTGCGCTGCGGCGGCTGCCGTCCATCACGAACAGGCCCTTGGCGCGGAAGCCGCAGCGGCTCATGAGCGCGGTGACGCGGGCCTTGAGCGTCGGGTCGTCGAGCGGCTGGAACTTGTTGAAGATCGGCGCGATGAACATCGGGTAGACCAGCATCAGCAGCAGGTTGAAGCCCATCCACGCGGCCCAGGCCCAGAGCCACCACAGCGTGCCCGTGGCGCCCATGATCCACAGGATCAGCGCCGCGATCGGCAGCCCGATGGCCGCGCCGACCAGCGTCGAGACGACCGTGTCGCGCAGCCACAGGCCCCAGGTCATCTTGTTGAAGCCGAAGCGCTCCTCGAGCCTGAAGGTCTGCCACAGCGTGAACGGGAGTTCGAGCAGGCCGCCGATGGCCGCGAAGGCTGCCAGCAGCGCCAGCTGCTGCACCATGCCGCCGCCGAGCCAGGCCAGCAGCAGCTTGTTGAGCAGGTCGAGGCCGCCGAGCAGGGTCCAGCCCAGCAGCAGCGCCGTGCCCCAGGCCATCTCGATCAGCCCGAAGCGCGCCTTCGCCACCGTGTAGTCGGCCGCCTTCTGGTGCGCCGAGAGGCTGATCGTCTGCGCGAAGGCCTCGGGCACCTCGCCGCGATGCCGCGCCACGTGCCGGACCTGGCGCGAGGCCAGCCAGAACTTCACGAGCAGGCCGGCCACCAGCGCGGCGGCAAAGGCGATGGTGAAGAGAAGCGAATAGGACATAGGGGGCGGAGTTTAGTCCTCGCATCCAAGGCCCCAGGGCCATCGGCGACAATCCCGCGATGCCCGAATCCTCCGCCTCCATGGCCGCCGCAGCGGTCCCCACCCTGAAGAAAAGCGACCAGAACCTGGTCTGGCTCGATTGCGAGATGAGCGGGCTCGACCCCGAGAAGGAGCGCCTCCTCGAGATCGCCGTGGTCATCACCGGCCCCGACCTCACGCCGCGCATCGACGGCCCGGTGCTGGTCATCCACCAGAGCGACGCCGTGCTCGACGGCATGGATGCCTGGAACAAGGGCACGCACGGCCGCAGCGGCCTGATCGACAAGGTCAAGGCCTCCACCGTCGACGAGGCCGCTGCCGAGCAGCAGCTGATCGAATTCATCGCGCGCTACGTGCCCAAGAGCGGCTCGCCGATGTGCGGCAACACCATTGGCCAGGACCGGCGCTTCCTGGTCAAGTACATGCCCAGGCTCGAGGCCTACTTCCACTACCGCAACCTCGACGTCAGCACGCTCAAGGAGCTCGCCAAGCGCTGGAAGCCCGCGGCCTACAACGCCTTCAAGAAGCAGCAGGCCCACACGGCGCTGGCCGACGTGCACGAATCGATCGAGGAACTGGCGCACTACCGCGAGACCTTCCTGCGCCTGACCGACTGAGGCTCGGAGGGCCGGAACAACGGCCGAATATCCGATTGCGCACGGGGATTAGGTAAAAACCCCGATGCATGTCATAATCGTGGGCTTCGCTGACCGGGGTGCCCGGCCATTCTTTCAAAAAGGATGGCGCGTGCATGAGCAGAATCGGTTCCCCGCCGGCATATCCCGCATCTCCCTATCTTGCACACCGCGCCCGATCGCATGGATCGATCAAAAAGGGCCGCAGCCTCGGGTTTCAGAACCGGAAGCTGAATGTCGTTGGATGGTTGATGTTTTTAACCACCAACGGGGCGCCGCCCACGGCAGCGCTCGCGTTTGAAATTTGACATTCATGACCGACGCTTTTGAAGCGCAGGGCGAGCTCGCGCCTGTGCAATCGATTCACAACAACGAATTCTCCGCTGTCACCTCCGAAGTGCCCGTGCTCGAGGCGCTCGACGCCGCCAGCACCGAGGCCAACGAAGTCCTCGAGGTCGCCGATCAGGACGCGCAGACGTCCGACGCGCCCGAGGCACCGCGCGGCCCCAACGGATTCATTCCGCTGGGCCTCGCTCCCGAACTGATCGCCGCCGTCGAGGACCTGGGCTTCCACCAGCCCACGACCGTGCAGGAAAAGGTGATCCCGCTGGCCCGCGGCGACGAATCGGCCCGTTTCGTCGACCTGATGGTCTCGAGCCAGACCGGCAGCGGCAAGACCGCGGCCTTCCTGCTGCCCGTGCTGCACACGCTGATCCGCCGCCAGGCCGAAGCAGCCGCCGCCGAGCGCGCCGAATTCGAGCGCCTGACGGCCGAAGCCGCCGAACGCGGCGAAGCGCCGCCCAAGCGGCCCAAGCGCGTCAACCCGACCAGCAACCGCAACTTCAAGGCCGCCACGCCCGGCGCCCTGGTGCTGTGCCCGACGCGCGAACTCGCGCAGCAGGTCGCGCACGACGCCATCGAGCTGGTGCGCCACTGCCGCGGCCTGCGCATCGCCAACGTGGTGGGCGGCATGCCCTACCAGTTGCAGATCGCGCGCCTGCAGAACGCCGACCTCGTGGTCGCCACGCCGGGCCGCCTGCTCGACCTGCAGCGCTCGATGCAGATCAAGCTCGACAAGGTCAAGTTCCTGGTGGTCGACGAGGCCGACCGCATGCTCGACCTGGGCTTCGCCGACGACCTGGCCGAAGTCAACCAGCTCACCATCGAGCGCCAGCAGACCATGATGTTCAGCGCCACCTTCGCGCCGCGCATCCAGCAACTGGCCACCCGCGTGATGCGCGAACCGCAGCGCGTGACCATCGACAGCCCGCAGGAAAAGCACGCCAACATCAAGCAGGTGCTGTTCTGGGCCGACAACGCCACCCACAAGCGCAAGCTGCTCGACCACTGGCTGCGCGACACCAGCATCAACCAGGCGATCGTGTTCGCCAGCACCCAGGTCGAGTGCGACGGCCTCGCCAACGACCTGCAGCAGGACGGCTTCAGCGCCGTGGCGCTGCACGGCGCGCTGAGCCAGGGCCTGCGCAACCGCCGCCTGATGGCGCTGCGCCAGGGCCAGGTCCAGATCCTGGTGGCGACCGACGTGGCCGCGCGCGGCATCGACGTGCCGACCATCACCCACGTCTTCAACTTCGGCCTGCCGATGAAGGCCGAGGACTACACCCACCGCATCGGCCGTACCGGCCGTGCCGGCCGCGATGGCCTGGCGATCACCTTCGCCGAGTTCCGCGACCGCCGCCGCATCATGGACATCGAGCAGTACAGCCGCCAGCAGTTCAAGGCCGAGGTGATCCCCGGCATGGAGCCGCAGCAGCGCATGCCGCAATCGCGCCCGCAGGGCGACTTCGGCGGCCGCGGCCGTGGCGGCGATCGTCGCCAGGGCAACGGCGGCGGTGGCTACCGCGGCGGCAATGGCGGCGGCTATGCCAACGCCAGCGGCTTCAACGACCGCAATGCACGCGGCCCGGCCG
>Ga0256884_1000693_pt1 | contig 9355 bp, 7 predicted proteins | sample MC6MC0492MT_FD_186341 | JGI IMG/M metagenome (GOLD analysis project Ga0256884, IMG submission 186341) | Metatranscriptome of enriched soil aggregate microbial communities from Iowa State University, Ames, United States - MC6-MC0492-MT... | ecosystem: Environmental > Terrestrial > Soil >... | reverse complement strand
TCAGCTTGCGCAGGGTGTTGTGCCGGTCGCTGCCGACCTCGCCGACCCAGGCATTCCGCAAGCCTGGCCGCAGCGCGCGCCCGATTACCTGGTGTACTGCGTAGCCGCCAGCCAGCATGACGAGGCCGGCTATCAGGCTGCGTACGTTGAAGGTTTGCGCCATGTGCTGGCGTGGCTGGCCGAGCGCGGGCAACAGCCGCGGCGCCTGCTGTTTGTGTCCAGCAGCAGCGTATTTGCACAAAAAGACGGTGAGTGGGTCGATGAGACTGCGGCCACCGAGCCTGAAGGGTATTCGGGCCGTGTGATGCTGGAGGCCGAGCGGCTGGCGCTGGGCAGCGGCATCCCGGCCAGTATCGTGCGGCTGACCGGCATTTACGGGCCGGGCCGTGAGTGGTTACTGAGCCAGGTGCGCCAAGGGTACCGTGTGGCTGAAGAGCCGCCACTTTATGGCAACCGCATTCATGCCGAGGATGCTGCCAGCCTGTTGGGGTTCCTGCTGCAGGCCGACGCCGATGGCGTGGCGTTGGACGATTGCTACATAGGGGTCGACGATGACCCGGCGCCACTGGCCGATGTGGTGGCCTGGCTTCGTTCGTACATGGGCGTCACCGAATGGTCCGATGAACAGCGCGTGCGCCGGACCGGCAGCAAGCGTTGCAGCAATGCCCGGGTGCGGGCATTGGGCTGGGTGCCGCAGTATGCCAGTTACAAAGAAGGGTACGCGGCCATCCTGAAAGGCGAGGGCTGAAACCTGCCATGTCCCTGCTGGCCCTGTCGCCGGCAAGCCGGCTCCCACTCTGGGCAGTGTCAGGCCTGAGGCCGCACTGTAACTGTGGGAGCCGGCTTGCCGGCGATAGGGCCTGTGAAGCCAGGCGGGGCTTGAGTCAGTCTTTCTCCAGCACCCACTGACGAGCACCAGCAGCCAACTGTGGCATCTCATCCGGCTGCGCACGGTTCACCGCCTGGAAAATCTCCAGCTTGTCGTCATCACGCTTGAAGATGAACGGCGCGCCGCGCTGGTTGCGCTCCAGCCACAGGCTGTCGTTGCTGCCGCCCATGCTGGCGCAGTCGCCTGCCAGGCACAGCGCATAACGGTCGGGGCCGGGCAGGCCGGTCACGCCGCCGTTGTCGGCGAAACGCACCAGGCTGCCTTTGCCCTCACCTTCGATGATCTTCCAGTCACCGCCCAGGTATGCCTGGTACAGTGCTTTTTCGAAGCTGCCACCCAGCGGCGCATTGCCGGGCTGCTGGGCGCGCATGAAGGTCTGTTCGGCGCCGGACGGGTCGACGGTTTTAAGTTCGTCGCCATCCAGTGCCAGTTGTTCGGTCTGGCCGCCCGGGAAGCCGGCTTGCCATTGCTTGTCGTTGGCGATCAGCTGGCCATCGGCAGCCTCGAAGCCGTTGCTGAAGCTGGCCTGCTGAGTGGCCACATCGAGCTTCCACTCGAAGACCGGGCCATGTTCGTTCAGGGCTTGGCGCAGGCTGCCACCTTTGACGGCGGCTTTGATGGCGTCCTGGTTGATCCAGGTGCCGTTGAAATCTTCGGGTTTGTGACTGGCGCAGCCGCTCAGAAGCAGGGCTGCCAGCGCGAGGGGCAGTGCTTGACGCATGGTGGGTAACCTTGAACAGGAAGGTGACGGGCAGGGCGCCCGTCACCTGCGGCATCACTCGATGACCAGGATGGCGTCCATTTCGACCTGGGCGCCTTTCGGCAGCGCGGCAACGCCAATGGCGGCGCGGGCTGGGTACGGCTGCTCGAAGTAGCGGCCCATCACTTCGTTGACCTTGGCGAAGTGGCTCAGGTCGGTGAGGAAGATGTTCAGCTTGACGATGTCCTTGAACGAACCGCCAGCGGCTTCGGCCACCGACTTGAGGTTCTCGAACACCTGCACGGTCTGGGCTTCGAAGCCTTCGACCAGCTCCATGGTTTTCGGGTCCAGCGGGATCTGGCCCGACATGTACACGGTGTTGCCGGCCTTGATCGCTTGCGAGTAGGTACCGATGGCGGCAGGGGCCTTGTCGCTGTTGATGACGGTCTTGCTCATGATGACTCCTTGCGGTTGGCGGACTACGTACGCATGCGGGTGATGCGGACCACGCCGGTAAGCGTACGCAGCTTCTTGATCACACGAGCCAGGTGCACGCGGTCGTGCACGCTGACCACCAGTTGGACAACGCTGATGCGGCCGTCGCGTTCATCCATGCTGATCTTCTCGATGTTGCCGTCGGCGGCATTGACGCTGCTGGCCAGCAACGCAATCAGGCCGCGCTGGTGCTCCAGCTCGACACGCAATTCGACATTGAATTCGCCGGTGATGTCCTTGGCCCAGGAAAGCTGCACGCATTTCTCGGGGTTATGGCGGATTTCACTGATGTTGCGGCAGTTCTCCAGGTGCACGACCATGCCCTTGCCTGCCGACAGGTGGCCGACGATCGGGTCACCCGGGATCGGCGTGCAGCACTTGGCGTAGCTCAACACCAGGCCTTCGGTGCCACGGATCGCCAGTGGGCCCTCCGGTGCCGGCAGCTGTTCGCCTTCGGCCGACAGCAGGCGGCGGGCGACCACATAGGCCATGCGGTTGCCCAGGCCGATATCTTCGAGCAAGTCTTCGATCAGCTCGAGGCGGTACTCGGCGAGGATCGCGTTCACACGCTCCTGCGGGATCTTCTCCAGGCTGCTGTCGAAGCCGGTCAGCACCTTGTTCAGCAGGCGCTCGCCGAGGCTGATCGACTCGGAGCGGCGTTGCTGCTTGAGCGCGTGGCGGATGTGCGTGCGCGCCTTGCCGGTGACCACGAAGTTGAGCCAGGCCGGGTTCGGCCGTGCGCCCGGGGCGCTGACGATCTCGACCGTCGAGCCGCTCTGCAACGGCTCGGACAGCGGCGCCAGGCGGCGGTTGATGCGGCAGGCGATGCAGCTGTTGCCAACATCAGTGTGCACCGCGTAGGCAAAGTCGACGGCGGTGGAGCCTTTGGGCAGCTCCATGATCCGGCCTTTGGGCGTGAAGACGTAGACCTCGTCGGGGAACAGGTCGATCTTCACGCTCTCGATGAACTCGAGCGAGTTGCCGGCACGCTGCTGCAGTTCGAGGATGCCCTTGACCCACTGGCGCGCGCGGGCATGGCTGCCCTTGGGCTGCTCGTCGTCGTTGGATTTGTACAACCAGTGCGCAGCGATGCCGTTGTTGGCCATCTCTTCCATCTCGCGGGTGCGGATCTGGATTTCGATGGGCACGCCGTGCATGCCGAACAGCGTGGTGTGCAACGACTGATAACCGTTGGCCTTGGGGATCGCGATGTAATCCTTGAAGCGCCCGGGCAGCGGCTTGTACAGGTTGTGCACGGCGCCGAGCACGCGGTAGCAGGTGTCGACCTTGTCGACGATGATGCGGAAGGCGTACACGTCCATGATCTCGGTGAAGGCGCGGCGCTTGCCGCGCATCTTCTTGTAGATGCCATAGAGGTGTTTCTGCCGCCCGCTGACTTCGCCCTGGATACCGTCGGCGGCCAGGCAGTTGGCCAGCGAGTGTTCGATCTTGGCGACAATCTCTTTGCGATTGCCGCGAGCGCTCTTCACCGCCCGGTGGATCAGCGAGGACCGCATCGGGTGCATGGCCTTGAAGCCGAGGTCTTCGAATTCCACGCGCACTGTGTGCATACCCAGGCGGTTGGCGATGGGGGCGTAGATTTCGAGGGTTTCCTTGGCAATGCGTCGGCGTTTTTCGCCAGACAGCACTTCCAGGGTGCGCATGTTGTGCAGGCGGTCGGCCAGCTTGACCAGAATCACGCGGATGTCGCGGGCCATGGCCATAGCCATCTTCTGGAAGTTTTCGGCCTGCGCCTCGGCTTTGGTCTCGAAGTTCATCTGGGTCAGTTTGCTGACCCCATCGACCAGCTCGGCAACCGTCTCGCCAAACTGCTGGCTGAGGGCTTCCTTGGCGATGCCGGTGTCTTCGATCACGTCGTGCAGCATGGCCGCCATCAGGCTTTGATGGTCCATGTGCATGTCGGCGAGGATGCTGGCCACAGCCAGCGGATGGGTCACGTAGGGCTCGCCGCTGCGGCGGCGCTGCCCATCGTGGGCCTGTTCGGCGTAGAAATAGGCCCGGCGAACCAGGTTGACCTGTTCGGGGCCCAGGTAGGTCGACAGCCGTTCGGCTAAGGCTTCTATGCCCGGCATGGTTTCACCTCTTGCCGAGGAAGAGGGCCTTGTGCCGCGCGACGTCGACCAGGCATGGCTTAGACAGCCTCGTTGGACTCGTCCTCGAACGCGGCGAAGACCGGATCCTCGGTGACGATCTCTTCAGCAGCGATGAATTCGTTGGTGACGATGCCTTCGGCGATTTCACGCAGCGCAACGACGGTTGGTTTGTCGTTTTCCCACGCTACACGTGGCTCTTTGCCGCCGGTAGCCAGCTGACGGGCGCGCTTGGTCGAGAGCATGACCAGCTCAAAACGGTTATCCACGTGTTCCAGGCAGTCTTCAACAGTTACGCGGGCCATGGTCTTCCTCAGTAGCAAATGCGATGGGCTGCAGCCCAATATGGGCAGGCGGACTCGATAGTTTAAAAAATCACCAGCCAATAGGGAAGCGCTGTTTTGCCGGGTGGTTGCCTTGCAGACCTGTGGTGCTTGCTGCGTGTGCAAGCCCGCTGCCACAGGGGCAGTGCAAACCAACAGGCCAAGGCCGATCCCTGCAGCAGCGGGCTTGCCCGCGAAAGGCCCGGAACAGACACCCTCATCTTGTATCTCACAACATCGCGCCACGCAACCGCGGTGTCAGTTCCTCGAACAATGTCTGCACCGATCGCAACGCGCGGCAATCCGGCCGGGTCAGCAGCCACAGCTGAGTGTCGCACCCGGCCAGTGGCCCGCTGAGGGCGTCGACACCGGGCAGGGCATGCACCATGTAGTCGGGCAGGGCCGCCACGCCCAGCCCGGTGCTTACCAACTGGGCGATGGTCGACATGCTGCTGCACTGGTAACGGGGGCTCAGCCCCGGGTATTGCTGGTTGCGCCAAACCACGGTGGGGTGGTCCTGCATCGAGTCGTCAGGGGCTATCCATGGCACGCTGGCATGCCCCTCGGCCAAGCGCTCGCGCCACTGCGGCTGGCCACAGATCACGTAGGACGTGGAACCCAGGCAGCGGCCGACCAGGTGCTCCGGCGGGGTATTGGTCAGCCGCAGGGCGATGTCGGCATCGCGCCGGCTGAGGTTGGCAAAGGTGTTGGAGGTGCCCATTTCCAGCGACAGCGCCGGGTAATTCGGCATGAACTCGGCCAACGCCGGCAGCAGCAAGCTATGCATGACTGCTTCGGTACAGGTCAGACGAACGGTACCACTGACCACCTGCTCGCCACTGGTCATGGCGATGCGCGCGGCTTCCAGCGCCTGCTCGGCGCGTTCGGCCTGTTCGGCCAGGGCCTGTGCGGTGTCGGTCGGCAGGTAGCCTTTGCGGCTTTTGACGAACAGCGCGGTGCCGAGTGCCGATTCAAGCCGGCGGATCGAACGGAACACGGTCGAAACGTCGACTTTGAGCAGCTCAGCGGCCTTGGCCAATGAGCGCCCGCGCTCCAGGGCCAGGACCAACGAGAGGTCGGCATGGGTAATCTGATATTGCATTGGTGCACGCTCTGCTTGCCGAAATGCCAATGTCTGTTGCGTTGAGGCCATTTTATAGTGGAACCGCCCCTGGGAATCAATGCGCCCGGTCGGGTAACCAATCCCCACGATGGGAAAGTGAAAAAAACAACAGCTGCAACCATCGTCGCCCGTGAGGCGCCAGCCGTATCCCCACATCGCCGCAGCAAATCAAAGGATGTACACCATGACGTCGGTCACCCCGTGCGCCAGTTCTTCCAGCGAGATGAAAGACTTCCTCCAGGCCCATCCGGACACCCAGTACGTCGATCTGCTGATCTCCGACATGAACGGCGTGGTACGCGGCAAGCGCATCGAGCGGGCCAGCCTGCACAAGGTGTACGAGAAGGGGATCAACCTGCCGGCTTCGTTGTTTGCCCTGGATATCAACGGCTCGACGGTTGAAAGCACCGGCCTGGGCCTGGATATCGGTGATGCCGACCGCATCTGCTTCCCGATCCCCGGCACCCTGTGCAACGAACCCTGGCAGAAACGCCCCACCGCCCAGTTGCTGATGACCATGCACGAGATCGAAGGCGAGCCGTTCTTCGCCGACCCGCGCGAGGTGCTTCGCCAGGTGGTGAGCAAATTCGACGACCTGGGGCTGGATATCTGCGCGGCGTTCGAGCTGGAGTTCTACCTGATCGACCAGGACAACCTCAACGGTCGCCCGCAGCCGCCGCGTTCGCCGATCTCCGGCAAGCGTCCGCAGTCGACCCAGGTTTATCTCATCGACGACCTCGACGAATATGCCGACTGCCTCCAGGACATGCTGGAAGCGGCCAAGGAGCAAGGCCTGCCGGCCGATGCGATCGTCAAGGAAAGCGCCCCGGCGCAGTTCGAAGTCAACCTGCACCACGTGGCCGATCCGCTGAAGGCCTGCGACTACGCGATCCTGCTCAAGCGCCTGATCAAGAACGTCGCCTACGACCATGAAATGGACACCACCTTCATGGCCAAGCCCTACCCGGGCCAGGCGGGTAACGGTCTGCACGTGCATATTTCGCTGTTGGACAAGAAAACCGGCAAGAACATCTTCGCCCATGAAGACCCGCTGCAAAGCGATGCCCTGCGCCATGCCATTGGCGGCGTGCTGGAGACCATGCCGGCGTCGATGGCGTTTCTTTGCCCGAACATCAACTCGTACCGCCGTTTTGGCGCACAGTTCTACGTGCCGAATGCGCCGAGCTGGGGCCTGGACAACCGCACCGTAGCCGTTCGCGTGCCGACCGACAGCAGCGAAAACGTGCGCATCGAGCACCGGGTTGCCGGCGCCGACGCCAACCCGTACCTGATGCTCGCGGCCGTGCTTGCCGGCATCCACCACGGCCTGACCAGCAAGGTCGAGCCTGGCGCGCCGATCGAAGGCAATTCGTACGAGCAGCTGGAGCAGAGCCTGCCGAACAACCTGCGTGACGCCCTGCGTGCGCTGGATGACAGCGAAGTGCTCAACCAATACATCAGCCCGGACTACATCGATATCTTCGTGGCCTGCAAAGAAAGCGAACTGGCCGAGTTCGAAGTGTCGATTTCCGACCTCGAGTACAACTGGTACCTGCACACGGTGTAAGCCCATGAGCGCAAATGCGGTCCCCTTGATCGGTGTCAGCGCCTGCCGCCAGCAGGTGGGGAAGAACTCGTCGCACACGGTGGGCGACAAGTATGTCGAGGCGGCCGGCTTCGCCGGGCTTCCGCTGATCCTGCCGGCCCGCGATGGCGGCAGCGACACGCAGGCGCTGCTGGCCCAGCTCGACGGCATTCTTTTTACCGGCTCGCCTTCAAATGTCGAGCCGCATCATTACAATGGCGCCCCCAGCGCGGAAGGGACCCGGCACGATCTTGCTCGTGACAGGCTGACCTTGCCGCTGCTGCAGGCAGCCATTGCCGCCGGCGTGCCGGTGTTCTGCATTTGTCGTGGCTTTCAGGAATTGAACGTGGCCCTTGGCGGCAGCTTGCACCAGCGTGTGCAGGAGCTGCCGGGCTACCTGGACCACCGAGAACCTGAGGATGCACCCCTGGAGGTGCAATACGGCCCTCGTCACCCTGTCGGCATAGAGCCTGGCGGGGTGTTCGAGCGCCTGGGCCTGGCTGCGCAATTCGAGGTCAACTCGCTGCACAGCCAGGGCATCGACCGCCTGGCCCCGGGCCTGCGTGTCGAAGCACGGGCCCCGGATGGCCTGATCGAAGCGGTGTCGATGCCTGATGCGCCGGGCTTTGTCCTCGGCGTGCAGTGGCACCCGGAATGGCGTTTCGCCGAAAACCCGGTCTCCCTGCGCCTTTTCCAGGCGTTCCGCGAGGCCTGCATTGCCCATGCTGCTCGGGAGGTTTCACGCCGCAAGGCCGGTTGATGTCAGCCGCAAGTCCTGGATGACGCACCTCCCGCTGCACGCTTTCTATGAGTGAACGCAGGCCTGTTTGCAGGGCCTGCGAAAACAATACCAATATTGACGGCAAATACTCATGAGCAATTATTCAGAAGCCGGCCGCCCACCCGATGTGGCCGACTCGGGCAGCACTCAGCGCAGCAAAGGCTTGGCCAAAGGCCGACTCGGCCTGCTGGCCAGCGTGGTGTTGGGCATTTCCACGATCGCTCCGGTCTACACCCTGACTGGCGCCCTTGGCCCCACCGTGCGGGAGGTCGGTGCTCACCTTCCGGCCGTTTTCATCGTTGGTTTCCTGCCCATGCTGCTGGTTGCCCTGGGCTACCGCGAGCTGAACGCAGCGGAGCCTGACAGCGGTACTTCCTTTACCTGGTCGGCCCGCGCCTTCGGCCCAATGATCGGCTGGATCGGTGGTTGGGGGCTGGTCGTCGCCACCACCATCGTGTTGTCCAACCTGGCGGGCGTTGCCGTCGACTTCTTCTACCTGTTCCTTGGTCAGATCACCGGCAACTCCGGGCTGGCGGCCCTGGCGGACAACCTGCTGATCAACATCACGACCTGTTGCGTGTTCATCGCCATGGCGGTGTGGATCTGTTGCCGCGGCATGGCCACTACCATGACCGTGCAATATGGCCTGGTGGCGTTGCAGCTGCTGGTGCTGATCGGCTTCGCCTTCGCCGCCTTCGGCGAGACCACCGCGCCGCCGCCGCTGGAATTCGACTTCGCCTGGTTCAACCCGTTCGGGGTCGAGTCGTTCTCGGCCTTTGCTGCGGGGCTCTCGCTGTCGATCTTCATCTTCTGGGGCTGGGACGTGTGCCTGACTGTCAGCGAAGAATCGATAGGCAGCGACGAGGTGCCGGGCAAGGCGGCGACCTGGACGGTACTGCTGATTCTCGGCCTGTACCTGTTGACCGCCATCGCTACCCTGCAATTTGCCGGTATCAGCGAGCACGGCCTGGGCCTGAACAACCCGCGCATCCAGGAGAACGTCTTCGCTCACCTGGCAGGTCCAGTCATGGGGCCGCTGGCGATTCTGATGTCCATCGCGGTGCTGGCCAGCACCGCAGCTTCGCTGCAGTCGACCTTCGTCTCGCCGGCGCGCACCTTGCTTGCGATGGGCTACTACGGGGCGGTGCCAGAACGCTTTGCCAAGGTGTGCCCGCGCTCGCAGACGCCGCGCTACGCGACCATCTGCGCCGGCATTGCCGCAGGGCTGTTCTACGTGACCATGCGTACCCTGAGCGAAAACGTGCTGGCTGACACCATCACCGCGCTGGGCATGATGATCTGCTTCTACTATTCGCTGACGGCTTTCGCCTGCGTCTGGTACTTCCGC
>Ga0256884_1000683_pt1 | contig 9430 bp, 7 predicted proteins | sample MC6MC0492MT_FD_186341 | JGI IMG/M metagenome (GOLD analysis project Ga0256884, IMG submission 186341) | Metatranscriptome of enriched soil aggregate microbial communities from Iowa State University, Ames, United States - MC6-MC0492-MT... | ecosystem: Environmental > Terrestrial > Soil >... | reverse complement strand
CGGCTGGCTGACCCTTGCGGGGTGGCCCGTGGGGGAGTCGCCTGGCTTGAGCAGGGCCTAATCAAAAAATGCTAAAAACTGCCGGTAGCAATACTGCCTGTAGCAACACTGCCCGCAAATTCACTTAACTTCACTTAATTTCACGGGTTGGCTTGCTGCCAGAAATCCAGGATTGCCTGCACCGTTTCCGCGATCGTCAGATTGGACGAATCCAGCACGTGTGCATCTGCTGCGGGAGCCAGCGGCGCAGTGGCGCGCCCGGTGTCGCGCGCGTCACGCTCGCGCATATCCCGCAAAAGGTCGTCTAGGTTAGCAGAAATTCCCTTTTCGATCAACTGCTTACGCCGCCTCTCCGCCCGGGCGACCACGTCGGCGACCAGGAAGACCTTCAGGGACGCGTCCGGGAACACGACGGTGCCCATGTCGCGGCCGTCCGCAACCAGGCCGGGCGGCAGCCGGAAGGCGCGCTGGCGCTCGAGCAAGGCCTGCCGCACCCCCGGGAAAGCCGCCACGCGAGATGCGAAATTGCCCACTTCCTCGCGGCGGATGTCATGGCCGGCATCGGCCCCTTCGAGGTAAACGTGCGGTCCGTCGAACCGCACATCCAGCGTCTCGGCCACGCGCGCCACGGCGGGCTCGTCGTCGGCGGCAACGCCGCGGTTGATGGCAGCCAGCGCAGTCAGCCGGTAGAGGGCGCCGCTGTCCAGCACCGCCCAGCCCAGCGCCTTGGCGACGCGATGAGCCACGGTGCCCTTGCCGGACGCGGTGGGACCGTCGATCGTGATGACCGGGGCCAGGGAGGCGGGAGTTGAAGCAGTCAAAGTCATGGATGCGATGCAGCGCTAGGCCGAAACCAGGCCGGCGTAGACGTCAAAGTAACCCGGGAACGTCTTGCTGACACATCCGGGATCAAGAATGCGGACCGCCGCCGGTCCGAATGCCGCCAGCGAAAAGCACATCGCCATGCGGTGGTCGTCCCAGGTGCCGATGTGGGCATCGCGCCAGGCGTCCTGCGCCGGCGGCGTCACGCGCAGCCAATCGGGGCCGGACTCCACCTGCGCGCCCAGCTTTTCCAGCTCGGTCTGCATGGCATGGATGCGGTCCGTCTCCTTGACGCGCCAGCTGCCGATGTTGCGCAGCCGGCAAGGACCGTCGGCATACAGGGCCAGCGCCGCGGCTGTCATCGCCGCGTCGGGGATCAGGTTGAAATCGGTATCAAAGGCCTTGAGGCGCTCGCCGTCGGCAACCTGCACGCCCGACACCTCGATCCAGTCAGGACCGTAGGTAACCTTGGCGCCCATGTCGGCTAGGGTGCTCGCAAATCCCACATCGCCCTGGATGCTGTCGGCGCCGACGCCGGTCACGCGCACCGGGCCGCCGCCAATGGCGCCCAGCGCCAGGAAATACGACGCCGTCGATGCGTCCCCTTCCACGGCGATCTGCCCCGGACTGCGATAGGCGGCGCCCGCGTCGACAACGAATCGGCTCCAGCCGTCCCGCTGCACCAGCACGCCAAAGCGCGCCATCAGGTTCAGCGTGATCTCGATGTAGGGCTTGGAAATCAGCTCTCCCGCGACCTCGATCGTGACGGGCTTGCCGCTGCGAGCAGCCTGCGAAGGCGCGGCCAGCAGCAAGGCGGTCAGGAACTGGCTGGAGACCGAACCCTGCACGCGGGTCACGGCGTTTTCAGCGATGTCGCCGCGGCCGATGTGCAGCGGCGGATAACCCGGCTGGCCCAGATAGTCGATACGCGCGCCCAGCGCGTTCAGGGCATCGACCAGGTCGCCGATCGGGCGCTCGTGCATGCGCGGCACGCCGGACAGGCGGTAGTCGCCGCCCATGAGGGCCAGTGCCGCCGTCAACGGACGGATTGCGGTGCCCGCATTACCCATGAAGAGGTCGGCGCTTTCGACCGGAAAACGGCGCACGCCCTGCACCGTGACGCGCCCGGCTTCCAGGTCGGACACCTGCACGCCCAACTGGCGCAACGCCGCCAGCATGACGCGAGTGTCGTCGGAGTCCAGCAGGCCGGTAATGACCGTCGTGCCTTCGGCGATGGCCGACAGCAACAGCACGCGGTTGGAAATGCTCTTGGATCCCGGCAAGGCCATCGCGCCCTGCGCACGCCGCACGCGCGGCAGATCGAGGTAAGACAAAGCGCCCATTGAACTACTCCTTGCGCCAGCCGCGGCGCGCACGCGCCGCCGTGTCCAGCAGCGTCAGCAAAGCCTCGCCGTCGCCATCGGCAATGGCGCGCTCGGCTCGGTCCAACACGCCGCGCACAGCGGCCAGCTCGGCCAGCATCGCGTCGCGATTGGACAAAAAAATGTCGCGCCACATTTCGGGCGATCCGGCGGCAATACGGGTGAAATCACGAAAGCCGCTGCCCGCCAGTTCCAGCCGGGTCGCGGCGTCGGCGGCCGTGGCCACCTGTTCCATATACACCGACGACAGCAGATGCGGAAGATGGCTGACCGACGCGAGCACGCGATCGTGTGCGTCGGCGTCCATGTCGATCACGTGCGCGCCGCAAGCCTGCCAAGCCTGGCGCACGAACGCCATGGCCGCCGCGCCGTTTTCAGGCACAGGCGTGAGGATGACGGTGCGTCCGCGGTAGAGGTCCGCATCCGCGGCTTCCGGCCCGGTGCGCTCGGCGCCCGCGATGGGATGGCCCGGCACGAACTGCCCGATGCGATCGCCCAGCGCATCGCGCGCCGCCTCGACCACTTCGGCCTTGGTGCTGCCGCCGTCGGTCAGGACGGCGTGCGGCGAGAGGTGCGTCCGCATCTGTGACAGCACGTTTGTCAGGCCGCCGACCGGCGTGGCCAGCATGATGAGATCCGCCTGGGCCGCCGCGGCTTCGGCCGTCACGGCCTCGTCGATGAGGCCCAGCGCGACAGCGCGTTCCAGCGACTGCGCATTGCGCCCCACGCCCAGCACCTTGCCCACCTGCCCTGCCTGCCGCAAGGCCGCCGCGAACGATCCGCCGATCAAGCCGACGCCAACCACTGCCAATACAGGAATCAGGGGGCCCGCGGCCCCCTGATCTGAAGAAGGTAACGCGTCGTTCATGCGGTCAGGATGGCGGTCAGGGCGTCGATGAATCGGGCGTTCTCTTGAGGCAGTCCGATGGACACGCGGAGCCACTCCGGCAGACCGTCGCCCGCAACGGGACGCACGATGACGCCGCGCTTGAGGAGTTCAAGATTGATGCGAGGCGCGTCGCCCACGTGAACCAGCACGAAGTTGCCATAGCTGGGCACGTAACGCAGATTCAGCTTGTCGAACGCGGCGCACAACTGGGCCTTGCCTGCCTTGTTGGAAGCGTAGGCTTGCTCGAGGTATTCGGCATCGCCGAGCGCCGCGATGGCTGCGGCTTGCGCCAGCGTATTGACGTTGAACGGCTGGCGCACGCGGTTTAGCAGGTCGGTCAGGCCGGGGCTGCGCCACCGAGAAACCGACGCGCAGGCCCGCCAGGCCGTAAGCCTTGGAGAACGTGCGCGACACGATCAGGTTCGGGTACTGGCGCGCCAGCGCGGTGCTGTCAAAGCGCAGCTCCGGATCCAGGTATTCGTTGTAGGCCTCGTCCAGCACGACCGTGACGCGGTCGCCGTGCGCGGCATGCACGCGTTCCAGGAAGTCCGCAACCTTGTCGCCCGGCACGAAGGTGCCGGTGGGGTTGTTCGGGTTGGCGATGAACACCAGGCGCGTGTCGTCGGCGATCGCGTCGAACATCGCATCCAGGTCGTGGCCGTGGTCCACGGCGGGCACCACGATGTGGCGCGCGCCGCGCGCCTGCGTGGCCAGGCGGTAGACCGCAAACGAGTGCTGCGCGTACACCGCGGAAGCGCCCGGCTCCAGCAGCGCCAGCGCGGCGATTTCCAGGATGTCGTTCGAGCCGTTGCCGAGCGTGATCCAGTTCATCGGCACGCCGTAGCGTTCAGCCAGCGCCGCCTTCAGGTCAAAGCCGTTGGGGTCCGGGTAGCGTGCCAGCGATTCGGCCGCAGCCAGCATGGCCGCCTTCGCCGATTTGGGCATGCCCAACGGGTTTTCGTTGGACGCCAGCTTGACGATGGTCGCCGGATCCAGCCCGAATTCGCGGGCCAGTTCTTCGATCGGCTTGCCTGCCTGGTACGGGGCGATGGCGCTGACGTGCACGGGGGCAACGAGGGGCTTGGATGCGTGGGTCATGATGTGGGATTCACTGCGCCGGGTACGAACCCAGCACTTTGAGGTAGGCAACCTGCGCCTGCAGGGCCGCCAGGGCGCGCTCGACATTCGGGTCGTTCCGATGGCCCAGGACGTCGACGTAGAAATAGTATTCCCACTGGCCCGTGCGCGCGGGGCGCGACTCGAAGCGCGTCATCGACACGCCGTTGGCGGCCAGGGGCGCCAGCATTTCATAGACGGCGCCCGCGCGGTTCGGCACCGCCAGGATCAGGCTGGTCTTGTCCTTGCCGCTGACCAGGGGCTCGATGTTGCCGATTGCCAGGAAGCGGGTGCGGTTGTGCGGGTCATCCTGGATGCCGGCGGCGACGATCTGCAGGTTCCAGGCGGGCGCAGCCACTTCGCCGGCAATGGCCGCGATGCTCGCATCCGACGCGGCGGCGCGCGCTGCTTCGGAATTGCTGGAGGCGGCCACGCGCTCGACGTCGGGATAGTTGCGCGTCAGCCAGCCCTGGCACTGGGCCAGCGCCTGCGGGTGCGCGGAAATGGTCTTGATGCCGTCCATGCCGCCCGATTGCGACATCAGGCAATGGCGGATGACGAGCGAACGCTCGCCCAGGATCTTGACCGGCGTGTTCAGCAGCAGGTCCAGGCTGCGGTTGACGGCGCCTTCGGTGGAATTTTCCACCGGCACCATCCCCACGTCGGCCTGGCCGGCTTCCACGGCGCGGAAGACCTCGTCGAACGAGGCGCAAGGCAGCTTCTGGACCGCATGGCCAAAGTGTTCCAGCGCGGCCTGCTCAGAGAACGAACCCTGCGGTCCCAAAAACGCGACGGTCATGCCGCGCTCCAGGCACCGGCATGCGGAGATGATTTCAGTCCAGACCGACGCCACGCCGGCGTTCGGGAACGGACCCGGATTGATCTGCTGCAGGCGGCGGATGACCTCGGCTTCGCGTTCGGGACGCAGCACGGGTCCGTCGGCGTGCGCGGCATGCTTGGCCTCGCCCACTTCCAGCGCGGCGCGCGCGCGCTGAGACAGAAGATCGAGGATCTGCGCATCGAGGTCGTCGATGCGCTTGCGCAGGGGAAGCAGCTTGCGCTGCAGCTCGTCATCCATGGCGGCGCTCGAATTCCTTCAGGTACTCGACCAGCGCCGCCACGCCTTCGAGCGGCAGCGCGTTGTAGATGGAGGCGCGCATGCCGCCCACGCTCTTGTGGCCTTTCAACTGCGTGAGGCCCGCTGCCTCGGCGCCCTTCAGAAAGGCGTCGTTGAGCGACTCGTCATGCAGCACGAACGGCACGTTCATGCGCGAACGCACGGGTGCGTGAATGGGATTGCGGTAGAAGCTGGTGCTGTCCAGGTAGCCGTACAGCAGATCGGCCTTCGCCTTGTTGGCGGCTTCCATGCCGGCCACGCCGCCATTGGCCTTGACCCACTTGAACACCAGGCCCGCGATGTAGATCGCAAAGGTGGGCGGGGTGTTGTAGCGCGAGTGTTCGGCCGCCACGTTGGCGTAGTCAAACGCCGAGGGGCAGATCGGCAAGGCCTGGCCAATCAGGTCACGGCGCGCGATGACCATGGTGACGCCGGCCGGGCCAGCGTTTTTCTGCGCGCCGGCGTACATCATGCCGCAGCGCGACACGTCCATCGGGCGCGACAGGAAGTGCGAAGAGGCGTCGATGACCAGGGGCACGTCGGGTGCGCCGAGGTCAGCGGTGTCGGGCCAGTCCAGGAATTCGACACCGCCAATGGTTTCGTTGCTGCACAGGTGCAGATAGGCCGATTCCTTGCGCACCTGCCAGGTATCGGCAGGCGGCACCCAGGTCAGCGGCGCCTGTTCGCGGCCGTCGATCTGGGTGGCGTGGTCGGAGCTGGCCGCGACGTGCGTGCTGCCGTAGCGGCCGGCTTCCTTGTACGAACGCTTGGACCAATGGCCCGTCACGACGAAATCCGCGGCTGGCGCGCCGCGGCGTCCCATGAGATTCATGGGAACGATGGCGTTTTCCCCGGAACCGCCGCCTTGCATGAACATGACGGCGTAATCGGCCGGCAGGCCCAGCAAGTCGCGCAGATCGGACTCTGCTTCATCGCAGATCTGCACGAAATGCTTGCCGCGATGGCTCATTTCCATCACGGACATGCCGCTGCCGTGCCAGTCCAGCATTTCTGCAGCGGCTTGCTGCAGCACCACCTCGGGCAAGACCGAGGGGCCGGCCGAGAAGTTCCAGGGGCGGGCCATTATTGCTCCGTAGGTTCCGTCGAATCTGCTGCGTCGTTGCTGTCGTCGCCACCGGTTTGCTGGCCGTCTTCGTCCAGTTCGCCGTCATCGTCCGCGTCGCTTTCGACGACACGGCGCACGCCGGACAGCGTGCTGCCGTCGTCGACGTTGATCAGCGTGACGCCCTGCGTCGCACGGCCCATTTCGCGGATTTCCGCGACACGGGTGCGCACCAGGACGCCGCCGGTGGTGATGAGCATGATCTCATCGGTAGGCGTGACCAGCACCGCGCCCACCACCTTGCCGTTACGCGAGGTGGTCTGGATGGCGATCATGCCCTTCGTGCCGCGGCCATGGCGCGTGTACTCCGCGATCGGCGTGCGCTTGCCGTAGCCGTTTTCGGTGGCGGTCAGCACCGTCTGCGTTTCGTCGCCGGCGACCAGCAGCGCGATGACCGTCTGCGTGTCCTCGAGCATCATGCCGCGCACGCCGCGGGCGTTACGGCCCATCGGACGCACGTCGTTTTCGTCGAAGCGCACGGCCTTGCCGGCGTCCGAGAACAGCATGACGTCGTGCTTGCCGTCGGTGAGATCCGCGCCGATCAGGTAGTCGCCATCGTCAAGGTCGACGGCGATGATGCCGGCCTTGCGCGGGTTGGAGAAGTCGGACAGCGGGGTCTTCTTGACCGTGCCGCGCGAGGTCGCCATGAAGACATAGTGGTCTTCGCTGAATTCCTTGACCGGCAGCACCACCGTGATCTTCTCGCCGTCGGCCAGCGGGAACATGTTGACGATCGGCTTGCCGCGCGAGTTGCGCGTGCCTTGCGGCACTTCCCAGACCTTCAGCCAGTACACACGGCCGCGATTCGAAAAGCACAGCAGGAAGTCGTGCGTATTGGCGATGAAGAGCTGGTCGATCCAGTCGTTTTCCTTCATGGCCGTGGCCTGCTTGCCACGTCCGCCACGCTTTTGCGAGCGGTACTCGGACAGCGGCTGGCTCTTGATGTAGCCGCCGTGCGACAGCGTCACGACCATGTCGGTCGGCGTGATCAGGTCTTCGGTATCGAGTTCCGTCGCGTTCAGTTCGATTTCCGAACGGCGCGAATCCTTGGCGCCGGTCGAGAACTCGGCCTTGATGGCCTGCAGCTCTTCGCTGATGATCGTCGTGATGCGCTCGGGACGGGCCAGGATGTCCAGCAGGTCGGCGATGGTGGACATGATGTCCTTGTACTCGCCAACAATCTTGTCCTGCTCCAGCCCGGTCAGGCGTTGCAGGCGCATGTTCAGGATTTCCTGGGCCTGCGTATCGCTCAGGCGATACAGGCCGTCGCCCTGAAGACCGAACTCAACGCCCAGATCGTCCGGACGGAAAGCCGCGCGGCCGCCCGGCGTGTCGCCGTCGGCGCGGGACAGCATTTCGCGCACCAGCGACGAATCCCAGGACTTCGCCATCAGTTCCTGACGGGCGACAGGAGGAGTCGGGGCCGCCTTGATGATCGCGATGAAATCGTCGATGTTTGCCAGCGCCACCGCCAGGCCTTCCAGCACGTGGCCGCGCTCGCGGGCCTTGCGCAACTGGAAAACCGTGCGGCGCGTGACCACTTCCCGGCGATGCTGCAGGAAGTAGTCGATCATCTGCTTCAGGTTGAGCAGGCGGGGCTGGCCGTCGACCAGCGCCACCAGGTTCATCCCGAAGGTGTCCTGCAGCTGGGTGTTCTTGTAGAGGTTGTTCAGCACGACCTCAGGCACTTCGCCGCGCTTGAGCTCGATGACAAGGCGCATGCCGTCCTTGTCCGACTCGTCGCGGATGTCGGAGATGCCTTCGATCTTCTTGTCGTTGACCAGCTCTGCGATGCGTTCCTGCAACGTCTTCTTGTTGACCTGGTAGGGAATCGCGTCGATCACGATCGCCTGGCGATTGCCCTTCTCCATGTCTTCGAAGTGCGTCTTGGCGCGCATGATGACGCGGCCGCGACCCGTGCGATAGCCTTCGCGCACGCCGGACATGCCATAGATGATGCCGCCCGTGGGGAAGTCCGGCGCCGGGATGAGCTCGATCAGCTCATCGACCGTGCACGCCGGATTGCGCAGGCAGTACAGGCAGCCGTCGACCACTTCCTGGAGGTTGTGCGGCGGAATGTTGGTCGCCATGCCCACCGCGATGCCGGAACTGCCGTTGACCAGCAGGTTGGGCAGGCGCGACGGCAGCAGCAGCGGTTCCTGTTCGCTGCCGTCGTAGTTGGGTCCGAAGTCGACGGTTTCCTGGTCGATGTCGGCCAGGAGTTCGTGGGCGATCTTGGCCAGGCGGATTTCGGTGTAACGCATCGCCGCGGCGTTGTCGCCGTCGATGGAACCGAAGTTGCCCTGGCCGTCGACCAGCATGTAGCGCATGGAGAAATCCTGCGCCATGCGGACAATGGTGTCGTACACGGACTGGTCGCCGTGGGGGTGGTACTTACCGATGACGTCCCCGACGATACGCGCGGACTTCTTGTAGGCGCGGTTCCAGTCGTTGTTCAGCTCGTGCATCGCGTAGAGCACGCGCCGGTGGACAGGCTTCAAGCCGTCCCGCACATCCGGAAGCGCCCGACCGACGATCACGCTCATCGCGTAATCGAGGTAACTGCGGCGCATCTCTTCTTCCAGCGATACCGGAAGCGTCTCCTTGGCAAAGGAATCCATATATATAACGACAGAATCGTGTAAGGAGGAACCCGGGCCGGGTAAACAGGAAATTCTATCATTCGATTGGGGGACCGGTCCGATGGGCCGTCCGAAGGCGCCGCAAGCGGGCCGCGACGGACCGATCAGAAACGCCGCCCGGCCACGCCCACCCGCGCCCTGCGGCCCTGTTGTCAAAAACCAACATGGGAAACGGCAGGAGTGCCGAAAACGTCATATCCAGCATTAATGCGCCTGTCCAGGGAAGCCAAAGCCCCCCAAATGCCTTAAGATTGTTTCCAGCACGCAGGAAACCCAGTAGCTATTCCTTTGAACCAGCTCTTGGCGTTGCTATACTGGCCCCGTTTTCCTGATATGCGG
>Ga0256884_1000682_pt1 | contig 9446 bp, 7 predicted proteins | sample MC6MC0492MT_FD_186341 | JGI IMG/M metagenome (GOLD analysis project Ga0256884, IMG submission 186341) | Metatranscriptome of enriched soil aggregate microbial communities from Iowa State University, Ames, United States - MC6-MC0492-MT... | ecosystem: Environmental > Terrestrial > Soil >... | reverse complement strand
TTTTATTTCTCTTTTAACCCATCAAAGCCACCATCAATGCTTTTTGCACATGAAGACGGTTTTCAGCTTCATCAAAAACATATGATTGTGGACCATCAATTACTTCCGCTGTTACTTCTTCCCCACGTTTTGCAGGTAGACAGTGTAAGAAAATCGCATCATTTTTAGCAAAAGTCATTAATTCACTATTCACTTGATAAGGTTGGAAAGCTTGTAATCTAACCTCTTGTTCAGCTTCCCACCCCATGCTCGTCCAGACATCCGTGTAAACTGCATCTGCTCCGCTTACAGCTGCTTGCGGGTCGTTTAAAACCTCGATGACGGCTCCTGTTTCTTTTGCTATATCAAATGCCATTTCCATTATTTCTTTTTTAGGTTCATATCCTTCTGGAGAAGCGATGGAACAATCCACTCCAAGCTTGGCACACGCAATCATTAATGAATGAGCTACATTATTTCCATCCCCTACATAGGCTAGCTTTTGCCCAGCAAAGGTTCCTTTCACCTCATACAAGGTCATTAAATCCGCTAGCGCCTGGCATGGATGAAAATCATCCGTTAACGCATTAATAACCGGCACGCTTGAATTAGCTGCTAATTCTTCAACAGCCTTATGTTCATACGCTCGAATCATAATCCCATCCACATATCTTGAAAGTGTCTGAGCCGTATCCGGTACAGTTTCACCTCTTCCAAGTTGAATATCAGAACGACTCAAGAAAAGTGCATGACCACCGAGTTGGTTCATGCCAACCTCAAAGGAAACTCGCGTTCTCGTTGAAGATTTTTCAAAGATCATTGCCAATGTTTTTCCCTTTAAATATTGATGAGACTCACCTTGCTTCTGCATTTTCTTTAATCCGATTGCGACATCGATTAATTGAGTGATTTCATCTGTAGAAAGCTCCGATAAGCTCAATAAATGCTTCCCTTTTAAACTGTTAGCGGTTGTTGTCATCATCAAATCACCCTTTCTTTATTTAATATTTGTGTGTGCCATTCCTGCATGGAAATTGGTTTTTCAATATTTTGTTTATAAGCGGTTATTGTCGTAAGTAATGTTTCCATTTCTGTTATGACTGTATGTTGTGCGGTAGATGCCGCCATACGCTTTTCTTTCGATTCCTGAGATGTGCCAAGACTTAATAAAATGGAACCATTGCTTTGTTTTAACCATTCAGCAAATGATAATTTTTCATTTGCGATGAGGACACCTTCGCTTGATAAAATATTCTCTATAAGTTGAAGTTCTTTTTCCTCGACATCTAAATATACTTCTAAATTTTGATTACCCTTGCTTGAATTCCACTTAATTGCTTTTGCCAACGCTTCATCTACTGTCTTCCCAAATGCAATTAATTCGCCTGTCGATTTCATTTCTGGTGTTAAAAGAGGATCGACTCCATCAAGCTTTCCTGTTGAAAAGACTGGATTTTTAATAGCGAAATATGTTTGGCTAATTGGATTGTTCTTGATTTTCCCGCCAACCAAAATATTTATGCACTCTTCTATGACATTGAAACCTGTCATTTTACTAATAATTGGAACAGTACGTGATGCCCTTGGATTAACCTCTAACACATAAACCGTATCGTTAAAAATAACGAATTGAACATTAAAAATTCCTTTAAAATGAAGTTTCGCTGCTATTTTTTCCGTATACTCGTACGCTTGTTGTTGATAAAAATCACTTATGGAAACTGGAGGTGTAACGGCCATGCTGTCCCCGGAATGGACTCCCGCTTTTTCAATATGTTCAAAATATCCCGGTATAAAAATATTCTGCCCATCTGATAAGACATCCACTTCCATTTCGGTGCCTTTAAAATACGCATCAATTAAGACGGGAAAGGATATTTTATTTAGTTGTTCATGTAATTCATGCTCGTTTTCAATAATCAACATCCCTTGACCGCCAATGACATATGATGGTCTTAAAAGAAGTGGGAAGCCAATTTCAGCAGACTTAACAATTAAGTCCTCTTCACTTAACGCGGTTAATCCAGGGATATGAGGAATTTCCAATTCTTTTAAAAGTGAATAAAAACGTTCGCGATCTTCAAATATATCTATATGTTCTTGTGAAATAGATAGCAAAGATACTCCGTTATCTTCCAGTTCTTTAGCAAGATTAATAGACGTTTGTCCACCAAATTGAAGAATGACGCCATCTGGTTTTTCAAATTCTAGTACATTTAACACATCTTCAATGCGGAGTGGTTCGAAATATAAGCGATCTGCTATTTGAAAGTCAGTACTTACAGTCCCAGGATTGTTATTGATTAAAATGGCTTCGTAACCAGCTTTTTTTAAAGCAAGAACTCCATGAACTGTACAATAATCAAACTCAATGCCTTGACCAATTCGCACTGGTCCTGAACCGATAATTGCGATTTTTGGTTTTTTACTACTAGAAATGAGGTCGCCTTCACCTTTCCAAGTTGAGTAAAAATAAGGAGCTGCTGCGGGAAATTCCCCCGCACATGAGTCAACCATATTATAGACAGGTCTAATCTGAAATCGTTTTTGTGTAGCCTTTACACTTTTTAAATCCGTATCCCAAACATAAGCTAGCCACTCATCTGAAAAGCCTAATGATTTTAACTCTTTAAGTAAATCAGATGGTATCGTGTCTAGATTGACATCCTTTGCTTTTTTTTCATACTTCACTAACAACGCTAATTGATTCAAAAAGAAGGGCTGAATTTTAGTTGAATGATGAATTTCTTCTGTTGTTACACCGCGTCTCATTAGCTCAAGGATTGAAAAAAAACGTATGTCATCTGGTAAGGTTACAGAATCCCATAGCTGCTGATTACTGTACGAAGATATTCCTTTTAACTCAAGGCCAATTGTATTAATTTCAAGCGATCGGACCGCTTTTTGGAGAGCGGCAGGTAAATGTCGTTCAATCGCCATGATTTCTCCTGTCGCCTTCATTTGCGTACCGAGTTTGCGGTCTGCTTCGATAAACTTATCAAATGGCCAGCGAGGCATTTTTACAACCGTATAATCAACGACTGGCTCCGAACTTGCAAAGGTCGTACCTGTTACTGGATTAATCAATTCATGCAAATAGTAACCAAGTGCAAGTTTCGCAGCCATTTTTGCAATTGGGTATCCAGTTGCTTTTGAAGCGAGAGCAGATGAACGGCTTAATCGCGGATTTACCTCAATTAAATAATATTGAGCACTGTCCGGGTCCTGAGCAAATTGAATATTGCAACCACCGATAATTTTCAATGCCCTAATGATTTTTACAGCAGAAGCATATAGAGCTTCATATTCTTTATCCGTTAATGTTTGTTGAGGAGCAACAACAATGGAATCACCTGTATGAACTCCTACTGGATCAAAGTTTTCCATGCTGCAAACAGAAATACAAGTATCATTGGCATCTCTAATCATTTCAAACTCTAATTCTTTAAAGCCGGCGATGCTCTTTTCAATTAAACATTGCGTAATCGGACTCATTTCAAGTCCTTTTTTTACAACAGTGATTAATTGTTCTTCCGTAGAAACAATTCCACCACCACCCCCACCTAATGTGTAGGCAGGACGAATAATGACGGGATACCCAATTTGATTGGCAAATTTAATTGCTTCATTGACGGTATGAATAATGGAGCTATCTGGAACAGGTTCTCCCAGTTCGTGCATCAAGGCTCGAAAAGCCTCTCGATCTTCTCCTTGCATGATTGACTCCGGTGTAGTACCAAGTACTTGAACATTATATTTATCCAGCACACCTTGCTCATACAGTTGCACCGTTAAATTTAGTCCTGTCTGGCCGCCAAGTGTTCCTAATATGGCATCAGGTCTTTCTTTTTTTATAATTTCTGTTATGGATTGAACAGTCATTGGCTCAAAATAAACGATATCCGCAAATTCTTCATCCGTCATAATCGTTGCTGGATTATTATTGACAAGTACGACAACAATTCCTTCTTCTTTTAATGCCATACATGCTTGTGTTCCAGCATAATCAAACTCCGCTGCCTGACCAATTATGATCGGACCCGAACCAATAACCAAAACTTTTTTTAAAGCTTTCTGCTTAGGCATATATGTTTTCTCCTTTTGCTTGCTTCAGCTGATAAGAAAAAGCATTCTTGATTATAGATTCAAGTTTTGGATTTTTTCCATCGGGATGAAATTGATACGTCGCAATTGGATATTTTTTATGAGTAAGTCCTTCAATTGATCGATCTTGAATCGATTGAAACGATATATTATATCCTGCCTCTTCAAGACCTTCCTCCATAACAGAATATCCATGATTCTGATTCGACATGTATACTTCATTTGATTCCAAATGCATAATAGGATGTTTAAAACTTCGATGGCCCCATTTCATTTTTGCAATATGGGCTCCAAACGCTTCAGCTAGTATTTGATGACCTAAGCCGAATGCCATCGTTGGATATTCCTTCGCAATTTCCATGTATTCTGGAAAGTATTTTTTCCAACTGGATGGATTTCCAGTACCTCCGGAAAATACGAGGCCATCCGGGTTTAATGCTTTTATATCCGCTGCCGATGTTCGTGCAGGAACGATAGTAATCTTGTAATCTGATTCCACAAGCCAATTTATTAAAGAATTTTTCACTGAAAAATCAATTAAGGTGATATGCGTTTTTCCTCTAGGATTGATCGTCCTGTAGCCGAAGGATGGCATGTACTTGCGTTTCTTGGCTGTAAGCGTAATATTGGCTTCATTTGCTTTCATGGAAACGAGTGTTTCCCCTTCTTTTAGCAGCTGCTTAATAATTGATCGTGTATCCATACCTGTCATAACAGGTATACATTTTTCTTTAAATATACTTAACCACTTTTTAATTGATAAGGAGGCCTCTCCAAATTCTTGCTGAATGACGAGTCCAGCTAACTGAATATCCTCACTTTCAAGCTTTTCCTGATCCATAAAACTATTTAGGATACTTGGATAAGTGGCTAACACAATTTTCCCTTTTGTAGCGGGATCTGAGATGAATTGTAAAAAATTGCCCATTCCTGTGTAAAAGATCATTTCCCCAGAGCATTCTGTTTTCTCTCCGTGCCAATGGCCGGTATATGTAATTCCATTAGCCAGTTTGATCATACCTTCCATCATGCACCTTCACCTCTTTGTATTTTTATTTCTATATTTGTATTTTTATACACCACAATTAAAAAAATATTAACATGTTACTTTCTGCATTTCAAGTAAAGTTCCACCTATGATTCCAAGCGCTGCATCCAATTCTCCATATGTGACCGTAAGTGGCGGTAGAAATCTTATGACATTTGGACCAGCAACTAAGGTAAGCAACCCATTATCTCTTAATAAACTAATCACTGAACTTATTTCATCGGAAAATTCCACTCCAAACATTAAGCCTTTTTGGCGAATTCCCTTATAGTTTTCCAATGGCGATAATATTTCATCAAGCTTCGATTTAAAATATTCACCTTTTTCGGTGACTTCATTTAGAAATTCTTCATCAAAAATGAGATCTAAAGTCGCTTTAGCAGCTGACATGGCAAGTGGATTTCCTCCAAATGTCGACCCATGGCTACCAGGATTAAATGCTTCTTTTAAAAAGTCTTTTCCGATCATTGCACCTGTTGGAAAACCATTTCCTAGCCCTTTCGCAGATGTAATAATATCTGGAGAAAGCTGATAATGCTCATAAGCAAAAGGCTTACCTGTACGACCGATTCCGGTTTGCACTTCATCGACAATGAGGAGTGCTCCATATTCCTTACATAATTGTTCAACAGTAGCTAAAAAATCCTCATTTGCAATGTGTACGCCACCTTCGCCTTGAACGATTTCAAGCATAATGGCAGCCGTTTCGTTATCTATTTCATTTTTCAATGCTTCTACATCATTGAAAGGTAGATGAACAAAAGTTTCCAGCATCGATCCAAATCCTTGTTTCACTTTCTCTTGACCTGTAGCTGCCATTGTCGCAAATGTACGTCCATGAAAGGATTGGAGGAATGTAATAATTTTTGATTTCCCCGTATATTTTCGGGCTAGCTTAATGGCGGCTTCATTTGCTTCCGCTCCACTATTACAGAAGAAAACGGAACTTCCAGTCGAATATGATGTAAGTTTTTCAGCAACTGCTTCTTGAAGTGAACTCTTGAATAAATTAGATGTATGCCATATTTTTTGCAGTTGATTGGTCGTAGCTTCTACAACATGTGGATGGCAATGACCTAAGTTACATACACCTATCCCCGATGTAAAATCCAAGTATTCTTTTCCAGTGGAATCTATTACTTTAGTTCCAGAACCAGAGACGATTTCAACGTCCCACCGTGCGTAGTTTTCGAATAAATGGGTCATTCTATTTCACTGCCTCCAATTCTCTTTTTATCGATGTCCCAATAATATTTGCTCCATCCAATAATGATTTGGAGCCGCTGACGATCATTGCTTCCTTCATTCCGCCATTAAGGCTTTGTATGGCGGCCATTACTTTCGGGATCATCCCTCCTGAAATCGTACCGTCATTGATAAATGACATCATTTCAGTTGCAGTCGTTTTTTTAATAATTTTATTGTTTTTTAAAACACCAGGAACATCAGTTACAAATAATACTTTTTCCGCGTTAACTGCAACGGCAATATCCGCGGCCACTGTATCTGCATTAATATTATAATAGTCTTCATGATTAAGACCCATGGCGATCGGTGAAATAACTGGAACCATTCCAATCGATAATAAGTTGAATAAAAATTGGTGATTCACTCGGGTCACCTCACCTACTAAACCTAAATTCTCCAAATCTTTCGGTTTAGCATACATTAATCCCCCGTCTGAGCCGGTTATGCCTATTGATGATATTTCATGTTTTTGAAGCTTGCGGACTAATTTATTTGTAATCGTTCCGGATAGAACCATTTCAACGACATCCATAATTTCATGGGTTGTTTTTCTTAATCCATTTACAAATTCTGATTCGATATGTAGGTCCTTAAGTAGTTCATTGATTGCGGGACCTCCACCGTGAACGATGATTGGATAGATGCCAGTTTCTTGCATTTTTTTTATCCCTACAAAAAAGTCATCGGATAAAGTGTCAATCATGCTTCCACCGCACTTAATGACGATGATATTTTTCATTTGCTTTGACCTCCCTTCCATCACGTACGATAACTTGCATTGATACGCACATAGTCATATGTTAAATCGCAGCCCCATGCTTTTCCATATCCGGAACCAATATTTAAGTTGATATTGATGACAACTGTTTCATTTTTTAAATAATCGCTTAAAATTTCTTCAATATAATTTACTGGTTGGCTTTTTTCTAAAAGGGAGTATGGTCCAATTGCTATATCGATTTTTTCAGGATTTAATGTCATTCCACTCTTCCCGATAGCCATCATTACTCTGCCCCAGTTAGGATCAGCGCCGTAAACCATTGTTTTGACAAGGTCTGAACCAACGACTGTTTTTGCAACCATGCCTGCTTCTTCGTCCGATATCGCTCCATTTACATTCACTTCTATTAGTTTTGTTGCCCCTTCTCCATCTCTTGCAATCATGATGGCAAGGTCTTCACACACCTTTTCAAGCAGATCGACGAAATGATCCCATTCATCGTGGTCCGGTGTAAGAGCTGTGTTTTCCGCTAATCCGCTCGCCATGGCGACGACCATATCATTCGTTGATGTATCGCCATCCACTGTAATTCTATTAAATGTTTTATTCGTTACTTCACCTAAAGCAGCCTGTAGATGGTGGTAAGGAATATTTGCATCCGTTGTGATGAAGCCAAGCATCGTAGCCATATTTGGAGCAATCATCCCTGATCCCTTCGCAGCCCCGGCCATTGTGATTTTGACGCCGTCAATAACTGTTTCATAGCATGTCGTTTTCATGCATGTATCAGTCGTTAAAATGGCCTCGTTAAAGTCATTGGCAGACTGTTTGTTTTTTTGGGGAACAAGAAGTTCGATTCCGGGAATAATTTTCTCCATCGGCATTTTTTCACCAATGACTCCTGTGGAAGCAACGGCTACATAGTGATTTTTGATTGATAATAAACTGGCTACAGCATTTTTCATTGAATGAGCATCGAATAAACCTTGATTGCCTGTACACGCATTCGCATTTCCACTATTTACAATGACAGCTTGAAGTTTCCCCTCTTGATCTAAGCTCTCCTTCGTTACTTTTAGAGGAGCGGCAATAATTTGATTTAATGTGTAGACAGCTGCAGCTGCAGCTGGAACATCGCAATATATCAAGCCCAAATCATTGCGTTTCCGCTTTACCTTCGTATGAAGACCGGCCGCAGAAAAGCCGAGTGGAGTATTAATGGTTCCTTCGTCTACTTTTACTATTTGCTCTTTACCCGTTATTTGCACTTTAATCACTCCTCTATTTATGGATATACTGGGCTAAAGTTTAATCCAGCGGTTTCCTCAAAACCAAATATGATATTTGCATTTTGAACTGCCTGACCTGCAGCACCTTTCATTAAGTTGTCAATGACAGAGACGATTGTTGCTCTTCCTGTACGTTCATCGTAAGCTACTCCGATATCACAGAAATTCGAGGCAGCTACTTCTTTCGTAGCAGGAAAAATTCCTTTATCCCTAATACGTACAAATGGTTCATTGATATAAAAATTATGGTAAAGCTGCCATAATTCATCTTCGGTTATTTTTTCTTCCACCGTTCCGTAAATAGTTGTCATAATTCCTCGGGTCATCGGAACAAGATGAGTTTGAAACGTAATGGGTGATTCGTACCCCATTTGTTTTAGCATTTGTTCTATTTCAGGTATATGCTGGTGTTGATTTACTTTATATATTTTAAAATTTTCATTGAGTTCACTGTAAATATTTCCTAGAGTTGCAGTTTGGCCAGCACCTGACACTCCTGATTTTGCGTCAATAATGACAGATCCTTCTTTTAAAATATTTGCTTTAATCATTGGCGCAATACCCAGAAGAGTTGCAGTTGGATAGCAACCTGGATTGGAAATAAATTTGCTTCCTTTTGTAGATGCTCTATTTAATTCCGGTAATGAATATACAGCTTTTTCAATCCACTCCTGTTTGGCTGCTTTCCGCTTATACCAATATTCATAGTCTTCTGTTTTTTTTAAGCGAAAATCACCCGATAAATCAATCACAACGCATCCTGCTGCTAGTAGTTCAGGGGCCAATTGTGATGCAATTCCAGTCGGCACCGCCAAAAAAACAACATCCGTATCTTTTGCCATTTTTATAGGATCAATTTCTTCTAATGTTGAAGGAATAATCCCCGTTACATGCGGATAATGAGCATGTATGTCTCTTCCTTGTTGAGAAGATGTATATAAGGCGGTGATTTCAAAATGCGGGTGGGAATATAATATGCGTAGTAACTCAGCCCCCCCGTATCCAGTTGCACCAACAATTCCTACTCTCATTTGTTTCAACTCCTAAAATGTCTGAC
>Ga0256884_1000638_pt1 | contig 9792 bp, 10 predicted proteins | sample MC6MC0492MT_FD_186341 | JGI IMG/M metagenome (GOLD analysis project Ga0256884, IMG submission 186341) | Metatranscriptome of enriched soil aggregate microbial communities from Iowa State University, Ames, United States - MC6-MC0492-MT... | ecosystem: Environmental > Terrestrial > Soil >... | reverse complement strand
TACACCGGTATCAACGAAATCCTCGCCGAAGGCCTGCATGCCTGGCTCACCGAATTCATCCCGCTGGTGCGCCAGTTGGGCAACGCGATTCACAGTTCATACCTGGAGGCTGCATGAGACTTTCCATAAGCCACGAGACCACCTATCACTACGAAGATCAGGTGCGGGCGAGCATCCAGTATTTGCGCCTGACCCCGCACGACAGCGAGCGTCAGCACGTGTTGAGCTGGCAACTCGACCTGCCGCGTCCGGTGCGCGCCCAGCTCGATCCGTTCGGCAATATTCTGCATGTGCTGACCATGGACGAGCCGCACGAAGCGATCATCATTGGCGCCCGTGGCCAGGTCGATATCGACGAATTGCGCGAGGCCGAGCATGAGAGCCAGTCGGCGCTGCCGTTTCTGCGTTTCACCCGGCTGACCGAGGCGGACGAAGCGCTACGGGCGTTTGCCGACAAATCCTGCAAGCAGCGGCGCGATCGCACTGCGCTGATCGACCTGATGCACGGTTTGAACCAGCACATCAGCTACACGCCGGGTTCGACTGAAGTCGACACCAGTGCTGCCGAAGCCTTCGCCGGGCGCGCCGGGGTTTGCCAGGATCACACCCATGCCTTTCTCGCCTGTGCACGCAGCCTGGGGATTCCGTCGCGTTATGTGTCGGGTTATCTGTACAGCGAGGATGCCGAGCACCTGGCCAGTCATGCCTGGGCCGAAGCGTGGCTGGATGACGCCTGGTACAGCTTTGACGTGACCAACCAATTGGCCCGACCAGAGCGCCATCTGAAACTGGCGGTGGGCCTGGATTACCTGGACGCCTGCCCGGTGCGGGGCATGCGCCGGGGCGGTGGTTGTGAGCAGATGCATGCGAAGGTGTTCGTGTCGCCGACGCCGGTTATTTCCGTGCAACAACAATAACGGGTTCACACGTAACCCTTGTAGGAGTGAGCCTGCTCGCGATAGCGGTCGTCAGTTTAAGGATCAGTGACTGACACTCCGCTATCGCGAGCAGGCTCACTCCTACAGGATAATGTCGTCAGGGCTTCACCTTGCGCCCAGCCATGTGCTGCAAATAGCCGATCAACAATTGCAAATCCCCCTCCGGCAACACATCCGCGGAAAACCCCGGCATTTTCGCCTGCGGCCATTGGCGCAAACTCTGCGGATCGCGAATGTAGCGCTTGAGGAAGTCCGCGCCGAAATACTCGGTCGGGTTGTACGGAATATTCAAGTCCGGCCCGAACTGCGCATCTCCCGCACCGTTCAACCGGTGGCAGGCCAGGCAGTTTTTCTGAAACAGCGCAAAACCCTGATTCACCGGGTCATCCGCTTTCAGCCTGGGATCCGGTAACAGGGCAGGGAAGCGCTCGGCCACCGGCGCCATGCGCTTGATGCTCGCCACTTCGAATGGCCATTGCTCCGGGCTGATGTTGCCGGCCTGCGGGTCAGTCCACACCAGATAGAACGGCCCGGCGCTGTGTTTGCCTTCGGACAGCGGCGGCCACGGTTGCGTCGGATCCTCGATCGCCAGCCACGCCCGTGCGCCGTTGGTATTGAGCAGCGGTGCAGCGCTCAGTTCGGCGGCAAACCCGTCCAGCGCCACTGCTTGCAGGTGATCGTCCGGTTTGATCCCGGTGAGCAGCGCCGCCACGGGTACGGCGCGATAAGTCATGTCCTTCTTGTAGGAGACATCGTTCTTGATGGTGAGGGTTTGTACCTGAGGATGCTTGAGCAATTCCTCGGTCTGCCAGGTGCGACTGGTTGCGCCCAACTGCAGCTCCAGCTGTGCGGCAGACAAGGGCATGCTCAGCAGCAAAGCCCCGAACACAATGAGCGTTTTCAAATGATCGCCGTCCATGTCGTGGAAGTGCGCAAAGGTTGGCACAGCCACGCTGGCCCGGGTAGCGGGCCAGTCACATTTTTGCTGGCGATAGCATGCGCCTGGCCGTTGAGTCAGCCGATGACCTTGGTCAGATTCGGCAAAATCAGCAACAGCGTGGTGGCGAAAAGAATGAGCCCGGCTTGACGAACTTTCGGTTGTTTGAACATGGCTTGACCGCCTTTATTGTTATTTCCTGAAGTCTGCCTGCATATCCATGACGGCAAACGCTGCACTTCCTGTTGAAGAACGTCGGCCCCGGCAAAACCCGACGACCCTGACGTACATGTACTACCTTAGAGCCCGCGTCACGCGCGACTTAGATCCATTTCGTATGTATTTGCTGCTGATAGCAATAAAAAAGGCATGAGGCGAATTGCCAGCTTCTTCGCCGCCCGCTTGCTAGACAACTCGCTGACCTGAACCGGTTCACCTTCGGGTGAATGACCGTCCGTCTGAGCGTGCGCGTCAACGTCATTGAGCGCTGTGGTCATTGAATCCTCGACGGCGCGGGACAACAGTGACACCACGAATTTCACTCACCGCACAGGTTCGAGGCCGTCATGACCCAAGCTTTGATTTTCGATGCGTTACGCACGCCCCGCGGCAGAGGCAAGGCCGATGGCGCGCTGCACAGCGTCAAACCGGTGAATCTGGTCGCGGGGTTGTTGACCGCACTGCAGAGCCGCACCGCGCTGGACACCAGTCAGGTTGATGACGTGGTGCTCGGCTGCGTCACGCCGATCGGCGATCAAGGTTCCGACATCGCCAAGACCGCGGTGCAGGTGGCGGATTGGGACGTCAGCGTGGCCGGCGTGCAGATCAATCGCTTCTGCGCCTCGGGTCTGGAAGCGGTCAACCTCGGCGCGATGAAGGTGCGCTCGGGCTTCGAGGATCTGGTGGTGGTCGGTGGCGTCGAGTCGATGTCGCGGGTGCCGATGGGCAGCGACGGCGGTGCCTGGGCGCTGGATCCGCAGACCAACCTGCACAGCCATTTCACCCCGCAGGGCGTTGGTGCGGATCTGATCGCCACCCTGGAAGGTTTCAGCCGTGAGGACGTCGATGCCTACGCGTTGCACTCGCAGCAAAAAGCCGCACGGGCGCGGGCTGACGGTTCGTTCAACAAATCGCTGGTGCCGGTGCAGGATCAGAACGGCATCATCCTGCTCGATCACGATGAATTCATTCGCGCCGGATCGACAATGGAAGGTCTCGGCAAACTCAAGCCGAGCTTCGAAATGATCGGCCAGATGGGCTTCGACGCCACCGCGCTGCGGGTTTACAGCCACGTCGAGCGGATCAACCACGTGCATACGCCGGGCAACAGCTCCGGGATCGTTGACGGTGCGGCGCTGATGTTGATCGGCTCCGAAGCCAAGGGTCGTGCACTGGGCCTGCAACCGCGGGCGCGCATCGTCGCCACGGCGGTCACCAGCACTGACCCGACCATCATGCTCACCGGCCCGGCACCGGCCACCCGCAAGGCTTTGGCCAAGGCGGGCTTGCGCGTGGAAGACATCGATCTGTTCGAGGTCAACGAGGCGTTTGCCTCGGTGGTGCTCAAGTTCATCAAGGACATGGCGGTGGACCCGGACAAGGTCAACGTCAACGGCGGCTCCATCGCCATGGGCCACCCGCTGGGTGCCACCGGTTGCGCGATCCTCGGCACCTTGCTCGATGAACTGGAAGCCCGGCGCCTGCGCTACGGCCTGGCGACACTGTGTGTCGGCGGCGGCATGGGCATTGCCACCATCATCGAACGCCTCTGAGCCCCGACTTCAAGGAAACCTTGTTATGAGCGAAGCCATTCGTTACGAAAAAGGCCAGGACGCCATCGTCGTGCTGACCATCGACATGCCGGGCCAGAGCGCCAACACCATGAACGCCGTGTACCGCGAGGCCATGGGCGCCTGCGTTGCGCGGCTGGTGGAGGAAAAAGACAGTATCGCCGGGGTGATCATCACCTCGGCGAAGAAAACCTTCTTTGCCGGCGGCGACCTCAATGAGCTGATCAAGGTCGGCAAACCCGAAGCCAAAGCCTTCTATGACATGGTGCTGAGCCTCAAGGCGCAATTGCGCACCCTGGAAACCCTCGGCAAACCGGTGGTCGCGGCGATCAACGGCGCGGCGCTCGGCGGTGGCTGGGAAATCTGTCTGGCCTGCCATCACCGGGTGGCGCTGGATGACGCCTCGGTGCAACTCGGTCTGCCGGAAGTGACCCTCGGTCTGTTGCCGGGCGGTGGCGGGGTGGTGCGCATGGTGCGCATGCTCGGCATCGAAAAAGCCTTGCCGTACTTGCTCGAAGGCAAAAAGGTACGCCCGCAACAGGCATTGCAGGCCGGTCTGATAGATGAGCTGGCGGCGGATCGGGACGAGTTGCTGGCCAAGGCGCGCGCCTGGATTGTCGCCAACCCGAGTGCGGTGCAGCGTTGGGACGTGAAGGGTTATCAGATCCCCGGCGGCACACCGTCGAATCCGAAAGTCGCGCAGATGCTGGCGATTGCGCCGTCGATCCTGCGCAGCAAGACTCAAGGCACGCTGCCGGCGCCGGAGAAAATCCTCTGTGCGGCGGTGGAAGGCGCGCAGGTTGATTTCGACACCGCGCACCTGATCGAAACCCGTTACTTCACCGAACTGACCACCGGGCAGATCTCGAAAAACCTGATCGGCACCTTCTGGTTCCAGCTCAACGAAATCAACGCCGGTGGCTCGCGGCCGCAGGGTTTAGCGCCATATGTCACGCGCAAGGTCGGTGTGCTGGGCGCGGGGATGATGGGCGCCGGGATTGCCTTCGTCAGTGCCTCGGCCGGTATCGACGTGGTGCTCAAGGACATCAACCTGGCGGCAGCCGAGAAGGGCAAGGCGCATTCGGCGGCGCTGCTGGACAAGAAAGTCGCCCGTGGCCAGATGACCGCTGAAAAACGCGAGGCGGTGCTGGCGCGGATTCACGCCACTGAAGATGATGCAGATCTGGCGGGTTGCGATCTGATCATCGAGGCGGTGTTCGAGGATCGCGAACTCAAAGCCAAGGTCTCGTCGGCAGCGCAAAAAATTGTCGGTTCTGACGCGGTGATTGCGTCCAACACTTCAACGTTGCCGATCACCGGACTGGCGACCGCAGTACCCGATCAGAGCAAGTTCATCGGTCTGCACTTCTTCAGCCCGGTGGACAAAATGCCGCTGGTGGAAATCATCAAAGGTGCGCAAACCAGTGCTGAAACCCTGGCGCGGGGTTTCGACTTCGTCCTGCAAATCAAGAAAACCCCGATCGTGGTCAACGACAGTCGCGGCTTCTTTACCTCGCGGGTGTTCGGCACCTTCACCAATGAAGGCATCGCCATGCTCGGCGAGGGCGTGAGCGCGCCGATGATCGAGACCGAAGCGCGCAAGGCCGGGATGCCGGTCGGGCCGCTGGCGATCTCCGACGAAGTTTCCCTCAGCCTGATGAGCCATATCCGTCAGCAAACGGCCAAAGACCTGCAAGCGGAAGGGAAACCGCTGACAGATCATCCGGCATTCGCTGTGATTGACTTGCTGCTCAACGAATACAAGCGTCCGGGCAAAGCCGCCGGCGGTGGTTTTTACGATTACCCGGCCGGCGCTCAGAAGCATCTGTGGCCCGAATTGAAGACGTGTTTCGAGAAGGCCGACGGGCAGATTTCGCCGAAGGATGTGCGTGACCGGCTGTTGTTCGTCCAGGCCCTGGAAACCGTGCGCTGCGTGGAGGAGGGCGTGCTCACCTCAACGGCGGATGCCAACGTCGGCTCGATCTTCGGCATCGGTTTTGCGCCGTGGACCGGTGGTGCGTTGCAGTTCATCAATCAGTACGGGGTGCAGGACTTCGTCGCACGCGCGCAGTATCTGGCCGAGCAGTACGGCGAGCGCTTTGCGCCACCGGCACTGCTGTTGGAAAAAGCCGCGAAAGGCGAGCTGTTTTAAGTGATCGGCTGAACGCTGTGGGGCTTGCCTTGCCGGGGTGTTTCAAGGCAGGCTCTGGGGTGTTCATTATTCCCATCACGTGTCAGGTATTTTTTATGTCGCTACGCATCTGCATTCTGGAAACCGACATCCTGCGTCCGGAACTGGTCGATCAATATCAGGGTTACGGGCAGATGTTTCAGCGCCTGTTCTCGCAACAACCGATTGCCGCCGAGTTCACCGTGTACAACGTGATGCAGGGCGAATACCCAAGCGACGACCTGACCTTCGATGCGTACCTGATCACCGGCAGCAAGGCCGATTCGTTCGGCACTGACCCGTGGATCCAGACCCTCAAGCAATACCTGCTGACCCGCTACGAGCGTGGCGACAAGCTGCTCGGCGTGTGCTTCGGCCATCAATTGCTGGCGCTGCTGCTGGGTGGCAAGAGCGAGCGCGCCAGTCAGGGCTGGGGCGTCGGCACCCACAACTACAAACTGGCGGCCAAGGCGCCCTGGATGAGCCCGGTGCGGGAAGAGCTGACGCTGCTGATCAGCCACCAGGATCAGGTCACCGCGCTACCGGAAAACGCCACGGTCATCGCTTCCAGCGATTTTTGCCCGTTTGCCGCGTACCACATCAACGATCAGGTGCTGTGCTTCCAGGGCCACCCGGAATTCATTCACGACTATTCGCGGGCGCTCTTGGATCTGCGCCAGGACGCGCTGGGTTCGCAGATCTACTCGAAAGGCGTGGCCAGCCTGGAGCAGGAGCACCATGGCACCACGGTGGCAGAGTGGATGATGCGGTTTGTGGCGCACAAGCCAGAAGCTGCTTAACAGCAGATCAAAAGATCGTCCGAACGCGGCCCGAACCTGCGGCAGCTCCTACAGGGAATGGCATTTGTAGGAGCTGCCGCAGGTTGCGATCTTTTGCTTTTGCTTCCCTACAACCACCCCGACTTCTTGAAACTCGCCCACAAACTCACACATCCCACCGTGATAAACCCCAGTACAGCGAAATAGCCGTAGTGCCAGCTCAGCTCCGGCATGTTCTGGAAGTTCATCCCGTAAATCCCCGCCACCGCCGTCGGGAACGCCAGAATCGCTGCCCACGCAGCAAACTTGCGCTGCACCACGCTCTGCCGTGACGCCTCCAGCAATACGCCGACCTCAATGGTCTGGCTGGCGATGTCGGCCAATGTGGTCAAGTCTTCCATCTGCCGCGTGACGTGAATCTGCACATCGCGGAAGTACGGGCGCATGTTCTTGTCGATGAACGGGAAGCTCAGCTTCTGCAGTTCCTCGCCAATCTCCACCATCGGCGCTGCATAGCGGCGCAGGCGCAACACATCGCGACGCAGGCCGTGGAGTTTCTGGATGTCATGCTCGTTCAACGCACTGCACAGCACGTTGCGCTCCAGCTCATCGATCTCGGCATGAATCGCTTCGCCCACCGGCTGGTAGTTTTCGATGACGAAATCCAGGATTGCATAGAGTACGAAATCTTCCCCATGCTCCAGCAGCAGCGGACGTGCCTCACAGCGTTGGCGGACATGTGCGTAGGACGCCGAGTGACCGTTGCGAGCGGTGATGATGTAGCCCTTGCCGGCGAAGATATGCGTTTCGATGAACTGCAAAATCCCGTGTTCACGGATCGGCGAGTAGATGACGATAAACAAAGCGTCGCCAAAGGTTTCCAGCTTCGGCCGACTGTGTTTTTCCAGGGCGTCTTCGATGGCCAGTTCGTGCAGATTGAACTGGCGTTGCAGGTTGGACAGCTCCTGAGCGTCCGGTTCTTCCAGACCGATCCAGACAAAGTGCCCGGTTTTCGCGGCCCAGGCGGCGCCCTCATCGAGGGTAATATTGGTGACTTTCTTACCGGCGCTGTAAACCGCAGCAGCAACAACTCGACCCATGGTGGTGGTTCACTTCTTCTTGGCAGATGGCAGGGAATACAAGGCTTCAGCTTAGCCGTGTCGCTGCTTGAGAGTCAGGGAAATCTGCACAGTTCACCCGGCAAAAGAAAACCCGCACAAGGCGGGTTTGTTTTTCACGCAGCTTGCAGTTGCTGATCCATCGCGGCGATGCATTCGCGCATCTGTTCGCGGCACTGGGACATGAGCATGGGCATGTCATCCATGGTCAACCCGGCTGTAGGAATCGCCGGCAGCGAGCGTATGAGAATTTTCCCGCTGCGCCAGCGGTTCAGGCGCATGTGCTTGATGTAGCTGCTGACGCACACCGGCACAATCGGCACGCCAGCGGCGATCGCCATCTGGAACGCGCCTTTCTTGAACGGCAGCAGTTCTTCACCGAGGTTGCGCGTACCTTCCGGGAATACCCAGATCGAGGTGTCTTTGTGTTGCAAGGTGTGGGTGGTGGTGAGCATCGACTTGCGCGCCTTGTGCGCGTTGCCACGATCAATCAGCACGTTGCCCGCCAGCCAGAACAGTTGGCCGAACAGCGGCACCCATTTCAGGCTTTTCTTGCCGATGCACACGGTACGCCGGGGCACCACGTTGCCGAACACGAACAGGTCGTAATTGGACTGATGGTTGGCAACGATCACGCAGCTGTCAGGCTTGTTCATCAACGGGCCAACGTCGGCTTTTACCCGCAAACGCAGAATGCACATCGCCGGAAGCGCGTAGAGGCGGGCGCACAGTCGGCTGTTGTCCGGATTGAACGGACGGCACAGGCCGAGGATCACCCCCAACACACCGGCCAGAATAAAGTGCAGGCCCATCAATAACATACGAAACACAAACAGCATTTTCAGGCCCCACCGGGACAAAAGGTGGCGCAGTGTACGGATGTGCACTGTTTTCGGCAATTGCTGCTATAGAGTGCGGAGATAGGCGATGTTTAAGCGCATGTTTCCGAGTTGATTGTCAGACCCGTCCTAGAGCAGTCGATGCCCGATCAACCGAACACCCAAGAAAAAGCCCGACACGACGGTCGGGCTTTTTTTCGGCTCGGGAAGCGCGGGCTTAGCCCAGATGCTCCTGATCCTGGATGATCGCGTTGTCGAGGGTTTCGAGCAGCGCCTTGCGCACTTTGAGCTTGGTGTTCTTGTGCGCATTCATGTTGATTTTCTTCAACTGACGCGCCGCTGCCAGGGCTGCGTCTTGCAGCTCTTCGGCAGCCACCACCTTGTCGAGGAAACCGGCATCCACCGCGCTTTTCGGCTCAAACATCTCGCCGTTGATCACCGAACGGTGGAACGCCGAGCGACGCAGACGATCACGCGCCAGCTCGATGCCGGCGTGGTGCATGGTCATGCCGATCTGCACTTCGTTCAGACCGATGCTGAACGGGCCGTCGACACCAATGCGGTAGTCGGCGGACAACAGCAGGAACGCGCCTTTGGCCACGGCGTGACCAGGGCAGGCAACGATCACCGGGAACGGATGAGAGAGCAGGCGACGGGCCAGGGTCGAACCCGCGGTCACCAAAGCCACGGCTTCTTTAGGGCCAGAGGTCATCACCTTCAAGTCGTAGCCGCCAGACAGAATCCCCGGCTGACCGGTAATGATCACGATGGCACGATCAGTCACCGCCCGATCCAGCGCCGCGTTGAACGCCGCAATCACGTCCGGGGAAATGGCATTGACCTTGCCGTTGTTCAAGGTCAGGGTCGCGATACCGTCTTCGAGGTGGTAGGCAATCAACTCACTCATGACGCTATTCCTTGTAAGAAAGATGGGCAGACGTTACCCACCGCCGTAGGCCAGGTAAAGCGCCGTGACTGACTCGCCAGTCACCGTTTCCGCCCGCGCCCGGCGTAGCACGCCGTTCTGCTTCTATAGAGAAGGGTGGCCGTCACCAGAGATTGGCCGGTTTGCCATAGCCCATCAGCGGGCAAAATGTGTTTTTGTCTTAAGCGCATGAAAATTCTGAAAAAAAGTTTGCCATCAGAAAAGCTTTCGACTACATTAGCGCGCCTCGACAGACAGAACATGTTTGAAGAGATACGGTGAAGTGTCCGAGTGGC
>Ga0256884_1000631_pt1 | contig 9814 bp, 12 predicted proteins | sample MC6MC0492MT_FD_186341 | JGI IMG/M metagenome (GOLD analysis project Ga0256884, IMG submission 186341) | Metatranscriptome of enriched soil aggregate microbial communities from Iowa State University, Ames, United States - MC6-MC0492-MT... | ecosystem: Environmental > Terrestrial > Soil >... | reverse complement strand
TGATTTTCACCTGGTCGACCATCCTCGCGTCCTACATCGCCTACCGCAAAAAACGTCCGGATCTGCATGCGAAGTCCGCTTACAAGATGCCCGGCGGTGTGCCGATGGCTTGGTTCTCGCTGGCGTTTTTGGGGTTTGTGCTGGGGCTGCTGGCGTTGCGGCCTGACACGCGGATTGCGTTGATGGTCATGCCGGGGTGGTTTGTCTGGTTGGCGATTGCTTACCAGTTGACGCGGTTGAGGAAGCCGAAATCTGCGGTTGAGTCGGCGGGTCAGTTTGGTTAGAGCTGCGAGCGAAAGCCGTCACCTGGAAGTGACGGCTTTTGGTTATCAGTGAACGAGCATTTCACCTGCCCACGGCGGGACAGGCTTTACGCCTTCACCTCAACATTATCCAACGCCTGATTCACCGCCAACTCCCCCAACATCACCACCTGCGCAATGCCCAGCGCGGTTTTGCGGTGTGAGGGCTCGAGTGCTGCGGCGAAGTTGTTGAGCATCTCCGAGGCGGAACTCAGCGTTTCACTGGCATTGGCCAGCAGGGATTCCGAGTCGTACTTGGGGTTGGCGAGGTACATGCGCTCGGGCTCGTTGACGCTGGCCATGATGTGGCCGGTGGGAAGGAGGTAGTGATCGAGGGCTCGCTCGGCGGCTTCGTGGAGCTTTTTGGGGTTGAGGGAATCGTAGGGGGATGCGGGGTCGGTTTCTGGTGGGTTGGGCGTTACTTTGAACATAGATGGAACCTCTAGCGCGATTACTAAAAGAAGCCATCACCCACGCTACCAAACGATGGGTGGCGGCCATACGCGGGTTGGTAGACCGGTCGCACTAGAACCCGGCGCCCACGAATGGGCCCCACGCATGACCACCATGAAATCCGAGTCCTGGGAAAGCGACTGAATTAGGTAGTGCGATGCATCTAGACACGAAGCGGGCTACCAAACCCGATCACTGGTTTTCAGTGACGTGAGGACGATAGAACCTGCGGGCTAGACGCACAAGCCGGGGGATTCTGTCTTAGGTGTAGGGGGAGGCGCAAGGTGGTGTAGGCCATTAGCGGCGGCACCTAGGTGTTTTTAAACAAGCATAGTGTTGTTGAAAGACTCGCCCGGGTGAACTGAAAAAAGTGCCCCCTTCCCATAAATAAATCCGTCCCCTTTTTTCAAAAAAGGCTAGCCCCCTTCTATACCGGGGTCTCAGGCGTATCACCCTCACTATGTGGACAGTGAGTCTAAACAGAATCGACCTAGCCCCCCTCCCCCTACTAACCGACATGCTCAGTGATAGGAACCATCACCGATCCGTCCTGCTCGTCGTAAGCTATTCCCGCTCCGTACTTGTACCTCTCTGCCTGCTGCCGAAGCTCCTCGGTGTCAGCCTCATACAACGTAAACCGGTATTTTTTCGTGTAAGACGCCGAACCTGGGGCAGTGATGACGGAGAGCGTGAACACGTATTCTCCCGTTTCCCAAATAAAGAGCGTTCGAAACCGCTCCGAGAAGGGAGCGATCATTTGTGGTTCAGCTTCCACCAGCTCTTTCTTGTCCGGCGGCTGGGCGTCTATTTTCTGCCGAATATCGGCTCGCAACCGCGCTAGGTCGGCCCGATACGCCTTATCAACCTGGCGCTCAAAATTATTAAAAAAGGTAACGGCATGCGCCCAACTGTCCCCAGGCTTCAAGAAAAAGGGAACGAGCAAAACAGTCGACGTTGATGAAGGCGTTTCAAAATATGCCTGCGCATGAAGCGTTACGAGAGGCTGACCATCCCGGACCAAGTCGAGATGCATCGACCGAATTCTCAAGCTTCGTCCACCTGAATTAGTTATCCCTACGACCAGTCCTAGGTTCGGATTTCCTACACGATGGGTCAGCTGAACGCGGCTGTGAACTTCAACTTCTAAGCGGCGAGGACGGAGTAGCAAATGAATCGGGGGGAGCTGCGACAAAATCACGGCAAGGATCGATACAACCAACGACCAAAATTTCCAATCAATATAGAACGGCAATGCAATTTCATTGGCCAAAACGATTCCCTCCACGCATTGAGCGCTGCCTGTACCCTAACGCCACGCCTTGGCTTTCGCGCACGGATGCATGACGAACTGACAGTGATTCTAGAAGTAGAAAATTGAAATGCGCTGTTTTCCTTCAGAACCTTGCCATGAAGGGCTACAAAGTGATCGAGGCTCCGTCAAGGAACAGGAAATGTACGTATCCGTCTAATCAGAAACCCGCCAAGCCCAGGTCCAGGTCCAGCCCAAAGTCAGCATGGTTGCAAGGCTCAATTGCGCACTCCTTAACGTTGCACAAAAATTAAGAGGTCCGTCGGCGGAAGGGGGATAGGTGCTTTTGCGCCATTTTTCTAGAAAACGAATTTTGCGGACGACGTGGCTTCGGACCACGCCTCCATAACTACTTATAGGCAGAATATTCCGATAGGATAAAGCTAAGCCACGCGTCATCACGCATCGCAATAGGAAGTTTAGAATGGATACTAGTAAGTTTTTTGAAGGTATGCGAAAAGGCGACTTAGAACTCCATTGTACCGAAGTTGTAATCACTCAACGCTCAGCCGAACTCGAGCTAAAAGGGCACGGAAAGCTTCTGATCAATCCGACCGGATTGATTTACTTAGAGCTAGTCTGCAAGCCCATTGAAATACCAGAAAAAAGCACAATATTAAGCAAAGTCCCACAAAGCCCGTTCGATGAAAACCAAAAACTAGAACTAAAAGCAACAACCATTCAAGGCTGGACATTTGAAGCAACTGATTTCTCATTTCAAATGAATAATATTTTTACTACAAAACCTTTTGTAGTCAACATACCACTAGAGCTTATTGAACTTCACTATGAGTCCTCTTTTATTTCAGAGCATAGAACCAACCTTAACTTTGAGATATGCGAACCGTGCCGAATACCCACAAACAAACTAAACACCGTAAAAGCCAGCTTAAAAGGATATGAGTCCTACAACTGGAATCAGACGCTGATCGAGATCGACAAACCTAAATGCGAGATATCGATTATTGATCACGAAGCCTATATGGAGATTAATGCGAGCGGCGACTTTAATATTGATGAGATTTACGAATCGCTTAACTACTATCTTGCTTTATCTTCAGGTCGCTTGCCGCAGCCTTATGCTGTGGTACGGCGCTCAGGTCATGCTCATACGCTCCAGCTCAGATCTGTCAACAAGGCGTACAGATCCCACACCATAGCAGAACCGTTCCCTGCCTTGGCTTCGGCACCTGGCTGGCCAGATTTCCATTACGGAATCCTTTCTGGCATGCTGAAGGTCCGTAGAACTAACCCGAACTTGTTCCAAAGCGGATATGCTCAGTGGGCGCGGGTGTGGCATGCTTATCGCTCCCAGACTAGTGTTACGTTACTTACACTGGGTGTGGCTATCGAAGGTCTGCTCAACGACGTATACATCCCTAGCCTCGAACTTTCTCAGCAGGATACCGAATTAGAAAAAGCAAAAATAGATATCATTCTGAAACTGAATAATCTAGCGATTAGCAAAGACCACAAGGCCACCTTAGTTTCCAGCGTCGAGAAATGGGGCAATATGCACCCCAAAAAAGCACTTTCCATCCTTGTTGAGCGTGGAATAGTAGATAAGGACGAGCGACAATCTTGGATAGATCTGAGAAACTCCTCCGCTCACCCAAAAGCTGCTGGGGTATCTAACGCGATATCAAAAAAAGACTTCAAGCGCATGTGTGACTGCCTCAGCCTTTTCTACATCTTTTCATTGAGTATATTTGGCTATCAAGGCCCAGTGTATAAATTTGGAAAAATTAACCATCCTGATTTACTGCAAAGAGAAATGATTAATATTGTTTTACCTGAAAACTCCAAAGGTGCGCTTGACGTGTAATACTCATGCCGACAGATTAACATTCGGGCAGGGTAGCAATACCCTTAACTTCATAGACAAAAGTTATTTACACACTTCAAGACCCGAGTGCTACATCTCCTTGCAGAGTAGAACTCCTATCTCGACAGAAAACAGGTGAATCCCACTGTGTAAAGCGCTGCCCTCCCCATTCCTGATAAACTCCCCAACCTTCACCCCTCTGATCCAGATTCCCCCAATGTCTCTACAACCCGCCCCACTCTCCCGCCGCTTCTCCGTCGCCCCGATGATGGATTGGACGTAGTCACCCATCAGCCTCCCATCGCGCAAGGTAATGCGCCGAAAGTTTGTTGTTTTGTAGCAACTTTCAAGCAAGTCGCGATCGAGCAATCAAGAATACTTGCCGACACTGATTCTTATGTCAGAAGGTGGCGAGGCTACGTCAGACGAATCTTCGTCTCGAAACGTGTTTGAAGGATGTAGCAATCCCACACGGGAGGATGAATCAGACACCGTTTGCTTAAGCAAGACTCGTGCGTTGCAGCGTCCCAACGACGGGTTAAGTAAGTGTCGTCGATGAATTTACCTAGAGTAACTGAAATCTGAGGAATTTTTCGAAATAATCATGGCGCAGCAACCGAGAAACAGGTGTGCAATAAACAATATTATCTAACACAGCAGACACTTTATCGCATCCGCCGCGTGAGCCGCTCAACATAAGCAACTCCGCCAAGCCAGTCACCCGTATACAGATATTACGCAATTCATCGTTTCCGAAAAGAACGGAATCCCATTAAAAACTGGAGCCCTAGATTTAAGACACGTACCAAACGGAACAAAAGAATTAACATATTCTGAAATCTTTTCACCCGCCTTATCCTTACACGCTGCTTTTATCTCTGAAATTTTTAGCTTCTTGTAGGACTCTATAACTTTGCAAGAAAGCTCATCAAAAACTTCATACAGATCATGCCCGCGAACGAATAAGTAAATATTCTCAGCACTCACTCCAGCAACGCCAACTTTAACACGATAATCGTCAAAGTCCGACTCCAAACCTTCTGTTTCGATGTGTCCATGCAAGACATTCAACAAAGATGATAATTCAGAGCAAAACCTATCCCAGAGCGCACATCCTTGAAATCTGATGGCCTGCTCAACGGGTTTTTCCTTTAGAATATCAATAACCTCTTTGAAATTCTTTTTATAACCTACCACTAACCCTTGTTTATCACCACCCAATACCGCTTGCAGAAAAAGCAATCTAATAAACGGCTCAAAAATAGCAGCCGAGAAGTTCCCGAAAACAATGGAGAAAGGCTGCGCTAGATTATCTTCTGGCACTCCAACCAAATGACTTATAATCTGATCAATAATTATCGGATTCAGATAAATATTTTCCTTCGAGTGAACATTTGTCCAATATATATGATCCACCCCCTTATATTCATTCCGAAAACCATCCGCAAAACTGCTAATGAATTTAAAATCACTATCCAAACAAAATATTTGATACTTACTTAAACTTATTTCGCCCGCCTCCATGAGACTCAAAAGCCTATCACATCCATTTGCGACTTTTTCGTCTTGAGCAACAAATATTGATGACTGCTTGAACTGGAAATTAAACCCTTTAATATTTCTAAAAATGGGGACCCACAATCGTGAATCGTCGTGCGACTCAAGCCAAATAACAACTTCCGGAGGCTCAGCCTCATCCATAAAAAACTTTTGATTTTCAACATACTCTGCATCAAACGGAAAGCCCAAAGAGTCCATATCAAGCCTTACTAAAAAAACCAATATTAATAACTTTTTCTCCAGGAACGTTGCCAACCATCGCAGGAGAGTGTGTAGATACGAGGAACTGTGAATTCGGCGCTAACGAGAACAGACTCTTCAACAATTGTTTTTGCCACTTTATATGCAAAGAGAGATCCGGCTCATCCAACAAAAACAACGTATTCTTATCTTTATTCAAAAAGACCGCCAGCAACAAACAAAGTAATGTTTTCTCCCCCTTAGACAAATTAAACCACTTAACCTCACTCAAATCAGACTTCAACCTCAAGGACAAGAAGCCATTATCCCCTACAAACACCTCTCTATTAGTCATTTCAAAAAATAAATTCGCTTCATTTAAAAATTCCCCATGAGCGCCTGCACGTTGCATCTTTTCATACTCGAAAATTTGCCGCCTCAAGGCTTCAGGCATTTCTCTATCAGCAAATAAATCTATAACATTTCTTAAAATCGAAGCAACATGAGGAGCTGTTGCAGTTTTTACGTCCAGACTAGAAAACTCTAGCAGCAGAAAATAAAGAGTTTTATCAAGCGTATTCTTTTTAGAAAAGATATCAAGCTCATCTAAGTTCTCAGACTCATCAACAGCAGCATTGAAATTAAACAACTCATCACAATACAATACAGACTGAATACCCGGCCCCTGTACATCCCCACCGTCATTCTTTTTATTTCTATTCTTATTTTTTGAACCGAGCTCAACACTAAGTATATTAGTTGATCGAGTATCGCGCTTCTCGCCTTCCTTACTCACTAACAACTTTTTTTGCTTGCTATCAGGAACAGCTCTAGCGAGCAACTCATCATAAAATATTTTTAGCGCATCTACTTTATCACTTGTTCTCTTTAGCGTAGGAAGTGAAAATTCTTTGTCTACTGGACGCGCCATTTTCACATGATTTAATACCACACCATTTTCTAAGAAAATTTGGCTCCCCCAATTTGATCGAGGAAAAGAATATTCACAATCACCATAGAGTGAAACAGTGCTATGGATTACTCCAAGAGTTGTAGACTTACCAACTCCATTATAACCAGTGAGTATTGTTACAGGTGAATCTATATTAATAATCGCAGTCTCATTAGGCTTGAACACATTATGTATTGCCACCTTGGAAATTTTATTCATATCACCTTCAGCGTCCTGCAAATTGACTTGAGAGATCACTTAGACCCTTCCCCACTATACAGCATTTGCCACATTTCTTCATCAACTACAAGGCATTTTTATATGGCATGATCAAGCTAGAGAACGCTGCTGCAGACGCCAATAGATCCAAAATTCTGCTGTCAGCCCGGATCGTTAACCCCTTACAGCATCAACGAATACTGGTTTCGATGTCTGCGACCAGAGGGATGTCAATTCATGATCAAGCTCACCGCGGACTTTAGGTATCCTTGATACTGATAGGTAATTGTGTAGCGGACTCTCAAGCGCCTGCCTGAAACTGTCGAACATCGAGTGAGCACATGGTGGACTGCCTTAGCCCTCGCGTGCCCCCCCTGCTACCCTGGCTATCTGTCCGAAACATAACGTTTTTTAGAAATGTATAAACGCGCAGCACAAACGGCACTTTCGATACTATGCTTTTCTTCTAAAAGGACTCAATGTTATGTCAGACGAATATTCGTTATCGAATGTGCTGGATAGGATGTACCAGAATCAGCTCAGTCTGGAAGCAGCATTGATGGAGTTAACGCTTCATGCTGAACAGCAAGGTTGGTCGAAGTCGGAGACAACGTTCGGGGTGCCTTGTGGAAGATTGGCGAGAACGCCGGACACATTAAACAGGGTCTAGCTAAACTGAAGGGCAAAAGTGCAGGTTAGATTCGTATCGTTTCGCTGACCCATAGTCATTAGGATACGTCCGCATGCGCAATGAGAGATGCAATTGAAAGCATGGCTCAAGGCGGCGCCCCGCCGTCAGCTTCCAACTTTTTCCACTAGTTGGTCGTCCGCTATGGGCCAACTCCGATCACTGGAAACCAGTTACAAGGGTAGGGATTCGAACCCCTTCTCGCAGCTTTACAGACCGTTTTAGACCACTAAAAACGGCGTTTTCAACCTGCGCCGTCGGCTTCCAGCGGGCCCAAGCGGCCCTATATATGCCCTAACTTTGCCCTAGAGAAGAACTGTCGGCCAAAAACCACCATTCACGAATGACCGCTTTCGGCCAAAAGCGGTCAGTCATCAAAGCCCCAAAAATGTCCCGAGGCGAGTATCTAGTCACGCCAATCGGGCCCGTCATTGTGAGCAAGGCTAGTGGTTTCAACCATTTGCTAGCCGGAGATAATCGCAAATAGATTTTTGCACAAATAGGCATCCTCTCTTTGGATGAAATCTTCGGGGCTTTCATTGCAGGAAAAAGCTTCGAAAACGTGGTTAATAATTTTTTTTGCTTGGTCCGTATTAAGGACACGAATGTCTATCAGGTCAAGAAGAGCATCGGCTATCTCGTTTAAACTAATGCAGTATTCTTCAGCGGCAACCCTAAGCAGCGCTCGCATCTCCCTATGTTTACTATCTGAATCTACATTGTTTTTCAGAAATTCAAGTGGCTCTTCCAGAATTTCAAAAGGATAAATCTTTTGATACCTGTCGCAGTATTCTATAAGGATCCGCCTAATCTTCACGCCATCAAATTTTTGAGAGCTTGCCCCTAACAGTGCATTAATTTTCGTATTAGCTATCCAGCTTTTCATCGCGAAATTTACCTTGCTTAGCGCTTATTTAAGGGACGTCGACTGGCGGATCTTGGCCGGTAGCGGTCGCTTGTTAGGGGTCGTTAACGGCCAATAGCGGTCGCCCAACTGCTTCACCCTCGCTTAAGGACCAGCCAAGTGATATACCGCGCTTGGGTCTAATGCATGACACAAACAGGCAGTCTCATGATGCGATTCTCAATTTATAGCGGATTGGTTTTGGTGGGCTACTCGGCGCTCGATTACGGAGATCCCCCGATGGGCGTTGCTTTCGGCCAATTCGAACCTGCCGATGGGTACGCAGCTATCCAGAACCAGTGCTTCACGAACCATCACGACCAGACCGTTCTGGATCTTTCTGTTCAGACCGAAGCGGGTCTGGTCATTCCATGTGCGGGTCTGGCCATCCTGGATTACTCCGAAGAGCTCGCGCCACCGTGCATCGAAGTGAACATTTTCGGCATTCCACATCCGCTCTATGGCGAGCTGTTTCCTCAGCACGTCACCCTGTATGAGCGTCAATTCAGCTAATCGGAATGTCCCGCCGATGTCCGCTTCGGGTTGTGGACTCAACCGGCCATTAGCTGTCCTTCACGAAGGGCAGCTTTGGGTCGATAGCTGCCTCCCGTGGATGACCGCTTTTGGCCGATTATTGCCTGTCACAACGGGCCTTGCCCCAGAAAAGGGGGCTGATTGGCTAGCGTCACCGATGAGTGAAATGCTGCTGTACGAAGGCGTGATCTTCTTCGACCAGTCGAGGGTACCTGCTTTCATCAAGCGTTTCACGAAGTCGCTTGGAGTAGCCTGCCTGCTCAAATGCTACTTGGCACCTCGCGCTGTCATAGAACGACCGGAGATGGGCGAGTGCCTGATCAAATTTGGGGCTTTCAATACGTAGAAATAGACCTGTCAAATCTAGCTGGTCTGTGAGCTCTCGATACAAGTCGATTGCGAAAATACTGCCTCCGTTATTTCGAGCATGATAAACATGCACGTCGCCGTAGCCGTTGTAAAGGTGGGCGAAATACAACTCGTGGAGTTCGAGAATATTGACGGAAATTTCAAGGGTCGAAAATACCGCCTGCAGGTAGACGCTGGGAGACGTCTGATCACCTTCCCAGGTTACTAAATCTGACATGGATACACAGATCGCGAATTCTTTGGCATAAATAGTTTTATCGGACATTCTCATTCCAACGCTGAGTGTTTGAATTTTTAAGGGTGGACCTTCATAAGTCACCGACTACGAGTTATGCCTCATATCGTTCGGACAGAGCATCAGCTCATCACAGAAATAACCGGCAACCGCTATTCTATCTCCGCGAGCGGCCGGAAATGGCCGAAAGCAGCCGTTGGCATCAGGCGCCGACACCATCAGGGTGGCAGGAGATTGGCTCACAGTCTCGCGGGTTCGAATCTCTCCTTCATCGCCACATTCCT
>Ga0256884_1000630_pt1 | contig 9822 bp, 10 predicted proteins | sample MC6MC0492MT_FD_186341 | JGI IMG/M metagenome (GOLD analysis project Ga0256884, IMG submission 186341) | Metatranscriptome of enriched soil aggregate microbial communities from Iowa State University, Ames, United States - MC6-MC0492-MT... | ecosystem: Environmental > Terrestrial > Soil >... | reverse complement strand
CTGGTCCGCTGCACACTAATGAACGGCAGCTTTGGGTCGAACGCAGCCGGTCACCATTGACCTATTTCGCCCATGGCGGACATCCGAAGGCCGGGGCCGCTTCGCGGCCCATCGCCGGCAAGCGCGGCTCCTACAAGTACTGCACAGGCCCGGAGACTGGTTCTATCTCTGTGGGAGCCGGCTTGCCGGCGATGAGGCCAGTACTGACTCAAAGCGTTGGGGCGGTGTCCGCAGTGGGTCGTTTGCGGTCGTTTACGACCGGCAGCTGTCGACCCGTAGCGGTCAGGCAATCTGATTGCGAAAGCTGGATGGCATGTTCCAGGGCGCAGCGGAGTCGACCCAGAACGGCCGTTGGTGTATGGCGAGCGAAATGGTCAAAGCTGGCGTTTCACGTCCCCACGCTTTAGGCTACCGCCGGGCTCGAGGGAGTCCGCTACCACGCTAAACACAATGACCGAAGGATCAAGATATGGATATCAAATTGGCTCGGCTGGGTGCAGCTATGGGATTGGCCATGATCTTGGCAGCTTGCTCGGAGGAAAAAGTGCCCGAGCCGACAGCAGACAACTGTGCTCCGGAGATGTACGAAAAGAATCTGGCGAGCTTATCGAAAGAGTCGAACCGTAACGAATTCATCGCAAACTGCAAAAGTTTCCTCGCCGCGAAGAAGATGACCGATTGGGAATTCAAGAAAAGCCCAGAAGACAATTTCTGAGAATCTAGCCTGACAAGCCACCTCGGCCGATAAGGAGTCTACGGGCTCCTTATCCTTCGGATCGCGCTCAGCGTTCATTAACGATTGAAAATGGCTGACAATCGCCTGTCGCGAGCGACCTTGACTATGAGCCGGAACCCGTCGGCAGCGGTCAACAGACGCAGGCAAATCCGAACAGCTCAATGAGCCCGTAAACGCTGCGCTTTGGAGGCCGCGGTATCGAGCACTGTTTAGTCGGTATGTGAACGGAAAAGGTCAATCAACTCACGCAGACCTGGCGGCATCTGGCGACGTCCAGGGTAGTACAGGTAGAAAGCTGGCTCTATAGGTGCCCAATCAGGCAGGAGGATTTGAAGTTCGCCGCGCGCCACATGCGGACGGACACGCTCTTCCAGACAGTAGGTAATGCCTCGGTCAGCTAGCGCCATTTCAATTCCTAGCGCGGTCTCGTTTACGCATAGCTGTCCCGGAACGTCTATCGCTTGATGGTCGCCATCCTTCTGAAAATCCCAACGATAGATAACGCCATTTCCTGTTCGTATCTGGATGCAATTGTGATTCTTCAGATCTTCTGGAACCAGAATTCGTGAATGGGCATTTAGGTAGCGCGGTGACGCAACGGCCACCCATCGAAGCTCCTCTCCGAGCCGGACGGCGATGAAGTCCTCCGGGATCGTATTCCCGAATCGTATGCCTGCATCGAAGCCTGCGGACACGATATCCACCATCTTGTCGTCCACTGCTACCTCCACAGACACCTCAGGGTAGGCTTCCAGAAACGGCGGTAGAAATTTCGTGAAGAGTAACCGTGCGCCATCGCTCAGTACGTTGAGGCGAAGCCGGCCTGAAGGCCGATCTCGGTGGCGATCAAGTGCCGCTAAAGCGCTGCTGATTTCGGAGAAGCCAACACTCAAGCGCTTTGCAAGCGCAGCCCCGGCATCCGTAGGGGACACTGTCCGGCTTGTGCGATTTAACAGCCTTACCCCAAGTCGCTCTTCCAGATTTCGGATCGCATGACTCAGTGCTGAGGTGGTAATCCCCAGCTCCACAGCAGCCTGGGTAAAGCTTCGCAACCGTTCGACGGCGAGAAAGGAGTTCAGATCAGCGAGGTCTGCGCGTGATAGCCGCGAAGTAGGCAAGACAGGCATAACGCACCATGGTTGAGTGGAATTCAATGAGTGATGCAACGCTGCTAACCAATATGGGCGTTGATCTTGGGTACTATTAATTCCACTCAACGATTTCGGCGTCAACCCGGACGACGGTGCATTTATTGTGTTCCATATTTATCTGACCATTGCTTACCTGTATGTCCTCTGGCGCTTCATTGCCCCGCTGCCCCTAACAACGGCCTGGCGGGTGCTGGTGGCCATGGCCATGCTCATGATCTCCAAGTACCACCTGATCCTGATAGCGGTTTACGGGACAATGTTCTCGCCCGAGGTACCTCGCGCTTACGTGCTGATAGCTGGATGGCTGTTTTGCGCGTTTGTGCTCGTGCTGGTGTTCACACTGCTGACAGATGTTGCGTGCGGCATTAGTGCGATGAGAAGCAAAGTGCTGACGAAAAACGTATTTGGCGTGCGTCTTCGCCTGACAATAGCGTCTGTAGCGCTCCAGTTGTCAGCCATCGGCGTATACCAGGCAGTTCAACTTCCCGAGGTTCGCCGTGTCGAGTTGACGGTTGAAAACCTACCTCCGTCGCTGGATGGTTTACGCATTGTCCAGTTGACTGACCTGCACATCAGTCGCCTCTTCCAGGCGGATTGGGTCGAAGGCGTTGTATCACGCGCTAACGCCCTGGACGCCGACGCGATTTTGATCACAGGTGACCTCATCGATGGCACCGTCGACGCCCGTAAAGAAGACGTAGCGCCATTGAGCAAGCTGACTGCTCCACTGGGCGTGATCGCGATTCCTGGCAACCACGAGTACTACTTCGATGCCGATCAGTGGACTTCTGAGTTCCAACGTCTAGGCATGCGGGTTCTCGTAAACGAACACCTCATCCTCACCAAGGGAGCAGATCAGCTTGTAATCGCGGGCGTCACCGACGAGGCCGCAGCAGCTTTTGGTCATCAAGGCCCTGACTTATCTCAGGCGCTTGCCGGAGCACCTCAGAACGCACCAACTATTTTGCTAAAGCACCGCCCTGTGGGGGCGTCCAACTCAGCGGCTGCCGGTGTTGACCTACAGCTCTCAGGCCACACCCATGGCGGCATGATCAGCGGCTTGAATCTGGTTGCTGGGTACGCCAACGAAGGCTTCATTTCAGGCGGCTATGACGTCGGCAAGATGAAGCTTTACGTCAGCAACGGCACCGCTCTGTGGAACGGTTTCCCTATTCGGCTCGGTGTTTCCCCTGAAATCACCGAGATAGTCCTAAGGGCCCGCCCGGCTCTTGACGACCATACAGCCAGGAGGACATTTCTATGAATCATCCAGCCATCCGCAAAGGAGCTGTCGCAGTCATTACCGGCGCGGCAGTGGGAATCGGCTACGCGATAGCCCGGCGAGGCGCCAGCGAGGGAATGAACGTCGTCCTCTTTGATCGCGATTCGGATGCACTGAACGTGGCGAGCAAGACGATCCTCAACGAGTTTCCGAAAGTGAAGCTGCTGGCCATTCAAGGTGATGTGACATCCGAGCGCGATCTCCACCAGCTCTACGAGCGATCGTGTGAGTTCGGTGAGGTCTCGCTGTTGGTAAACAACGCAGCCATCATCAACCGGGCTGGGCCTTGGGATGGGATGTCGAAGTGGCGCACACTGATGGACGTCAATTTCTGGAGCGTGTTGATGCTTCAACACCTGTTCGTGGAGACGATGTTCTCCAAGAACGGCGCTGCCGCCATCGTTAATCTCGGCTCCAAAGAAGGGATCACAACGCGCCCCGGTAACGCTGCGTACTCATTGTCTAAAGCGGCGATCAAAGTCCTCACCGAGCAATTGGCCCATGAGCTGCGGGAGAAGGTCGGAGATCGTATTTCAGCCCACTTGCTGATACCGGGGTACACGTTCACCCCCATGAACTTCCCTGGCATGACGTCCGAGACGCAGAAGCCGGATAGCCCCTGGACTGCCGATCAGGTTGCCAACCGCATGATCGAGAAGATGGCCGAGGGTGACTTTTACATCTTCTGTGAAGACAACGAATCCAGCTGGGAACTTGATCAGCGCCGTATGCAATGGGCGGCAGACGACATGATTAAAAACCGCCCAGCCCTTTCGCGTTGGCACGAAGACTACGCCGATCAATTCGCTGCCTACATCGCCGACGTCGCCAACAAATAGCTGGAAGAATCTGATTTCAACATTCACCTGGGTACCTCCGAGCCGGAGGTGCCACCTTTCTTCGTACTCAAAGGGTGCCCTCGGTACCGCTTTATCGGAGGCACTGATGACCAGTCAGACCAGTATTGAAACCAATGCTCCTCATGTTGAACCCACACCTGAGATCTCACATGGCATCGGCATAGCGATCACCATGCTTGGCTTGGGCGCGCTATTTATCGGGACGGGTGAGTTCGCTTCCATGAGTTTGCTGCCAGGCTTGGCGTCAAGCACCGAAGTCTCCATACCTGTCGCGGGGGGCTATATCACCGCGTATGCCCTGGGCGTGGTTGTGGGTGCTCCATTGATCGCGATCCTCGCAGCACGTTGGCCTCGCAAAGCGTTGCTGATCGCACTGGTAGCACTTTTTGCGGCTGGATACGCAGCAAGCGCTGTCGCCTGGAATCACGCGACCTTGCTGGCTGCACGGTTCATTGCAGGTCTGCCGCACGGCGCCTACTACGGGGTAGCCTGCCTCGTGGCTGCTTCCATGGTGGCGGACAATCGGAGAGCGCAAGCAGCCGGGTACGTCATGGCAGGGTTGGCAGCCGCCAATGTCATCGGTGTTCCTGCGGCAACATGGATTGGTCAGCTTTTCGGCTGGCGTGGCGCCTTCGGGGCGCTTGCTGCGGGTGGCGCAATCGCCGCTGTTTTGTTCTGGTTCTTCATTCCAACCATCGCGCGTGACGAATCCGCGAGCGCGAGATCTGAGTTGAGTGGCCTCAAAAAACCTCAGCTCTGGCTGACACTTGCGACGGCCTCCATAGGCTTCGGCGGAATGTTCTCCGTCTATAGCTATATCACCCCAACGTTGACTGAAGTAACTGGGTTCACCTCTGGTCAAGTGCCGATGGTACTGGCGCTCTGGGGCGTGGGTATGATCGTTGGCAATGTGATAGGCGGCTGGTTGGCCGATCGGGCACTTGTCCCTGCCATCTTCTACATGATGATCTGGAACGCCTTGTTCTTAGGCGCATTCTCCCTTTTCGCACCATCCGGCATTGGCACATTGGTCGTGCTGTTTCTGATCGGTTGCGGTTTCGCATTGGTGCCGGCGCTTCAGGTGCGCTTGATGAATGTTGCCGGCGAAGCCCAAACCCTCGCAGCAGCTTTGAACCACAGTGCTTTCAACATCTCGAACGCCGTTGGTGCATCCCTCGGCGGTCTGTCCATCGCTAGCGGCCTGGGTTGGGCATCGACGGGCTGGGTGGGTGCCGCTCTGGCTGCACTCGGCATTGTCTTTTTTGCTGTATCCATTGCACTCGAAAAACGCCCCGCAAGAGCCCAATTGCAAGAGCGCAAAGCGCCAGACATTGAACTGTGAGTCCGTGTCGAGGACGTCACCCTTTGACTGGCGCAAGTTTTTTATCCAGGAGATCGATTCATGGTAAAGCCACAGCTGACCATCCAATTATCTGACGCCCAGCGCATTCCCCAAGTAGGCCTAGGCGTATGGCAAGCCAGTAACGAAGACGCGCGCGCCGCTGTGCGTGTTGCTCTGGAAGAAGGGTATCGCCATGTGGACACTGCATCGATCTATGGAAACGAGGAAGGTGTGGGAGAGGGTCTGCGGGACGCAGGCACACCTCGGGAGCAGGTGTTCGTGACTACCAAGATCTGGAATGACGCTCACGGACTTGATACCGCCACAGCAGCGCTGGAAGCAAGTCTGAAGCGGCTCAAGGTAGATTACGTCGACCTACTGCTCATCCACTGGCCGGCACCTAGCCAAAACAACTATGTGGAAACCTGGCGCGCCTTGATCGAAGCGAAGCGAACTGGCAAAGCACGCTCTATCGGCGTTTCCAACTTCAATCAAGACCACCTGCAAAGGCTGGTCGATGATACCGGCGTAGCGCCGGTACTGAATCAGATCGAGCTTCATCCGTTCATGCAGCAGACTGAGCTTCGGCACACCCACCAACAAATAGGTATCGCCACCCAATCCTGGAGCCCGCTAGGCCAAGGTACTGCGCTGAGCAGTCCAGTCATATTGGACATTGCCCGAAAGCATGACAGGACAGCCGCACAAGTCATCATTCGGTGGCATCTGGAGCTTGGATTGATTGCAATCCCAAAATCGATTACGCCTTCGCGCATCCGGGACAACTTCAACGTTTTCAATTTCGCATTGGATGCGGCTGACTTGATAGCCATTGCAGCTCTGGATAGCGGTGGCAGGCTTGGCCCAGATCCGAGTACTTTTGCCTGAGCCCTCTAGATCGGGTGGAAGCCTAAGGCGGTAGCCAGTACCGGCATTGTCCACGAGGCTATCGACTTTCCCATATGTGGAAACTGTGAATTTGATGAGGTCGTCAACGCTTGAGCGGTCGCCCACATCAGTCAGGTGGAAAGACGCGACACCACCAGCCTGTGTGATCTGCGTAACAAGGCCCTGAAGTCGTTCCTCGTTTCGGGCGGCCAACACTATTTTGCTGCCTCTTTGCGCAAGCTTCAGCGCCGTCGCTGCACCGATACCTGAGGAAGCGCCAGTGATGACCGTTACCGTGTTTCCAAATGAGACATTTGCTGTTCCTCTCGATGTTAAGGGCACAGCGTCTGACCTATCTCGAACGCGGGTGACCTTGCACCGGATCCAACGCTTCATTGAATCAAGCACATGGATCATTCAAAGCCTGAAACTTTCCGAAGGTAAGTGACATCCACCTACCGTGAGGAAAAATCTATGACAGCCATGCGTCCACTCGCCCTTGCGACTGGAGGTTCTTCAGGAATCGGTTTTGAGCTGGCCAATCACTTCGCCCAGAACGGGTTCGACTTGGTCATCTCAGGGTCGAGTGAAAAAGTTGAGAATTCGGCTGAGGAAATCAGGAAGCTTGGTGCCGAATGCTTTCCCTACCAAGCCGATGCGGCTACCTATGAGGGTGTTCAAAGCCTCTGGGATTTCGTTGTATCGCTTAATCGCCCACTGGATGCTGCTGCGTTGAATGTTGGCATTGGTCAGGGCGGTGCCTTCATCGATAACGACCTTGAAGATGACTTCAAGCTGATCGCCATCAACATCACAGGCACCGTGCACATGGCCAAGCGTGTCGCCACACATATGGTTAGCAATGGTAAGGGGCGTATTCTGATCACGTCTTCCATCTCTGCGACGCACCCAACTCCATACGAGACCGTCTACGGCCCCTCCAAGGCCTTCGGCTTCTCTTTCGCTGAGTCACTGCGTGAAGAGCTGCGCGAAACTGGAGTAACCGTTACAGCGCTCCTTCCAGGCGCCACTGACAGCGACTTCCACCAGAACGCGGGAATGGGCAGCAGCGCGATTGGCAAGTCCAAGAAGAACGACAAGACCGAGGTTGCTCGCCAGGGCTTCGAGGCGCTGATGAACGATGTCGACCACGTTGTAGGTGGTGACGAAGCTACCAGGCAGCAGGCCATCGAAAATCGTACGACGCCAGAGGTCGTAAAAGCCCACAATCACGCTCCAAAAGCCCAACTCAACTAAGCGATTATTGCGAGGGGTCGTGCAGAACGGCCCCCCGGCTCGCTCCGAATCGTCCATGGAATATTTCGGGGAAAATGTCAGTGCCGCAGACTGACCAAGGGCACATCCAATGGCCCAAATCCAATGGCCGAAGTGGATGATGGCGTCCCTAGCTCCGAGCGACAAGCGTCTGCTTTGGGTCGAAAGCAGCCGATCACCACTGACCTATGTCGCCCATGGCGGACATCCGAAGGCCGGGGCCGCTTCGCGGCCCATCGCCGGCAAGCCGGCTCCCACAGGTACTGGGCAGGCCCGGAGACTGGTTATCTCTCTGTGGGAGATTGCCCAGGCCTTCGGGCTGCGTTGTCGCGCAGAGAAATAAGCCCGCGAGCGCGCCGCAGACCCTGTGGGAGCAACTGTCTTGCTCAAGCTTGCGTGATCGGTGTTCGCGGCTGAAGCCGCTCCTACACGATCCCCGCCCAATCAGTAAGTTAGCGTTTGTTCTGTGGGAGCCGCGCTTGCCGGCGATGGGCCGCGAAGCGCCCCCCATCAGATGTCCGCCTCGGGTCGATAGCTAAGCCTGGGCCGCCTGGTGCCAGCCGCTGCACAGACGGCGGCTCACGTTTCGCCGATCTGCGACAGCGGCCGGGCTACATGTTCCAGGGAACGGCGTTCGGCCGCTACGCCCCAAACAGCCTGGGTCAAGCCAGCAATGATCATCAAGGCAGCCCCGATCAGGTAGCCGTACAGCACATTGACACGTTCGCCACTTTCGATCAGCGCGCCGAACAACGTTGGCCCGATCAGCCCACCCAGGCCGGTGCCGAATGCGTAGAACACGGCGATGGCCAGCGCCCGGATTTCCAGCGGGAATGTCTCGGCGACGGTGAGGTAGGCGGAACTGGCTGCAGCCGAGGCGAAGAAGAAGATGACCATCCACGCCACGGTCTGCTGGGTGACGTCAATCAGCGCTTGCTCGAACAGGTAGCCACTGATGGTCAGCAGCACGCCGGAGATCAGGTAGGTGGCGCTGATCATGATGCGCCGGCCGATCACATCGAACAGCCTGCCCAGCAACAGCGGGCCGCAGAAGTTGCCAAGCGCAAACGGCAGGATGTACCAGCCCACCTTCGCTGACGCCACCCCGTAGAAGTCAGTCAGCACAAGCGCATAGGTGAAGAAGATCGCGTTGTAGAAGAAGGCCTGCGAGGTCAGCAAGGTCAGCCCGACCAATGCGCGGCGCCGATGCTCGACGAACAGGCTGTGGAGCACCTCGCGCAGCGGCGTGTGGTCACGTGCGCGCAGGCGCATGGGCGCAGCCTGCAAAGGGGGGATCGCAATGCCGCGCGCCTGGTAATGGCGTTCGATGTTGGCGACGATGCGCTCGGCCTCTTCAGGCTGGTTGTGGATCATCAGCCAGCGTGGGCTTTCCGGCACCCACAGGCGCATCAGCATGATCACCAGGCCCAGCGCCGCACCGATACCGAAGCACAGCCGCCAACCCAGGTCGCCACCTGCAACCGCCGGGTCGAGCAGCACCACGGCACCGGCCGCGCCGAGGGCGGCGCCGATCCAGAAGGTGCCGTTGATGGTCAAGTCGACCCAGCCGCGGTAGCGCGCCGGGGTGAACTCCTGGATGGTCGAGTTGATCGCCGTATACTCGCCGCCGATGCCGGCCCCTGTGAGAAAACGGAACAACAGGAAGCTCCACAGGTTCCAGGAAAATGCCGTCGCCGCGGTGGCGCCGATGTACAGAAACAGGGTAATGAAAAACAGCTTTCGCCGCCCCAGACGGTCAGTCAACCAGCCGAAGAACAGCGCGCCCAGCACTGCGCCCGCAATATAGGTAGCGCCCGCCAGGCCGATCTCGGTATTGCTCATGGCCAATGCCGGGCTGTCCTTCAATGCGCCGGACACCGAGCCGGCCAGGGTCACTTCAAGCCCGTCGAGCAGCCAGGTGATACCCAGAGCCAACACCAGCAAGGTATGAAAGCGGGTCCAGGGCAAGCGGTCCAGCCGGGCGGGTATATCGGTGCTGTACAGGCGCTGCTGCGCTGGGGCTCCGCTGGGCTGCTGCAAGGCTCGGGTCGTCATGGCAACACCTTCGCTGAGGGTTTCGCTTAGCCGATGGAGCCCTGTAAGGCGCGCGGAGTTCAAGATTGACATTGTCCACCGCTCGGCAGGTCAGTCTCCCCGATAACCTGTGCAATACAAGGATGGACCTATGACGCAGGCATGGACGCGGCTGTGGCCAACGCTCGCCTTGATCACCCGCTGGCAGTGCAGGCGCTGCTGGTTGCGCTGATGCAAGCGGATCGAACTTTCTG
>Ga0256884_1000619_pt1 | contig 9904 bp, 8 predicted proteins | sample MC6MC0492MT_FD_186341 | JGI IMG/M metagenome (GOLD analysis project Ga0256884, IMG submission 186341) | Metatranscriptome of enriched soil aggregate microbial communities from Iowa State University, Ames, United States - MC6-MC0492-MT... | ecosystem: Environmental > Terrestrial > Soil >... | reverse complement strand
GCCTTGAGCCTGGCGTTGATGGCGCTGTTGCTGGCGCTGGCCGCCAGTGTCGGGGTCGGCGGGATGACCGAAGGCTTCCGCCGCACCTTCATTGGCTGGCTGGACCAGCGCCTGGCTGCGGACCTGTATGTCACCCCCCGCGACAGCGACCAGGCGCAGCAGATTCATGACCGGTTAGTGCCAGACCCTGCCGTCAGCGCCGTACTGCCGAGCTGGCGTGTGGACTGGCGCTTGCAGCAATGGCCGGTGCAGGTGCAAGGGGTGATCGACCATCCGTTCTACCGCCAACATTGGCCCCTGCTGCAGCAGGCGCCGGGTGCCTGGCAAGCGCTGGCCACCGGCCGCGGGGCCATGCTCAGCGAGCAACTGGCCCGCCGCCTCGGGCTCGCTGTGGGCGGTACGCTACGCCTGCCGAGCGAGCCTGAGCAGGCGGTGACGGTGGTTGGCATTTATGCCGACTACGGCAACCCCAAAGGCCATGTGCTGGTCAACGCCGACTGGTTGCGCCGCCACGCGCCGGGCGCGAGCCTTTCTGGGCTGGGCCTGCTGGTACGGCCTGGCCAGGTCGCCGCACTGAAGGACGAACTGCAGCAACGCTTCGCCCTGGATGACAATCAGGTCGTCGAGCAGAGCCGCCTGAAAGGCTGGTCGAAAGACATATTCAGCCGCACCTTCGCGGTCACGGCCGCCTTGAACAGCCTGACCCTGGGCGTGGCCGGGGTGGCGCTGTTCATCAGCCAGCTGACCTTGAGCCAGCGCCGCCTGGCGCAATTGGCACCGCTGTGGGCGCTGGGCGTGCCACGCCGCTGGCTGGCCTGGCTGAGCCTGGGGCAAACGTTGATGCTCAGTTGTTTCACCGTGCTGTTGGCGATGCCTTTAGGGCTGCTGCTGGCCTGGTGCCTGGTGGCGGTGGTGAATGTGCAGGCGTTCGGCTGGCGGCTGCCCTGGCATGTGTTCCCCGCGCAACTGCTGCAGCTGGCCGTGCTGGGGCTTCTGACCAGCTTGCTGGCCAGCGCCTGGCCGTTGTGGCAACTGGCGCGCAGCCAGCCCAGCGCGCTGTTGAGGCAGTTCGCCGATGAAAACTGAAGCCTGGGTGTTGATGGCCTGCCTGTTGCTGGCCGGGTGCGACCCGCCTGCGCCCGAACCCAAGAGTTTTGCAGGCCTGGGCGCCGACGCGGCGGCCTTCAAGCAAGTGGTGCCGGGCGCGCCGCTGGTCTTTCCCCGCGACCATGGCGCCCATGACGGCTTTCGTATCGAGTGGTGGTACGTCACCGCCAACCTCAAGGATGAACAGGGCCGCGATTGGGGCGTGCAATGGACGCTGTTCCGCTCGGCCTTGCGGCCAGGGCCGGAGACGGCGGACTGGCACAGCCCCAACCTGTGGATGGGCCATGCCGCGCTGACCGGGCCGGGCGGCCACCAGGTCAGCGAAACCCTGGCCCGGGGTGGGGTTGGCCAGGCCGGCGTCGAAGCCCAACCGTTCCATGCGTGGATCAACGACTGGTCGCTGCAAGGCAGCCCCGGTGTCGACCGTTTGCAAATGCGCGCCGGTGGCCAAGGGTTTGGCTATGACCTGGCGCTGACCAGTGACCGGCCGTTGGTGCTGCATGGCACGCAAGGCTACAGCGAAAAATCCGGCAAGGGGCAGGCGTCGTACTACTACAGTCAGCCGTTTTACACGGTCAGCGGCGAGGTCGAGCGGGGCGGGCAGCGCGTCGCCGTCACAGGCCAGGCATGGCTTGACCGGGAATGGAGCAGCCAGCCGTTGGCGGCGGGGCAAAGCGGCTGGGACTGGTTTTCGCTACACCTGGCCAAGGGTGCGAAGTTGATGCTGTTTCAGGTGCGTGAAGCGCAGGGCCTGCCTTACCGGGCGGGTACCTGGGTCGATGCGCAGGGGCGCTCGCGGGCGTTGCAAGGCGAGCAGATCACCTTGACGCCGTTAGCCTGGACGACGTTGGCCAATGGCAAGCGGCTGCCGACGCGCTGGCGGGTGGCGGTGGCGTCGATTCAGGTGGATGTCGAGGTCGATGCGCTGGAGCCCCAGGCCTGGATGGGGACGCGGTTTCCGTACTGGGAAGGGCCGGTACGGGTCAGTGGGAACGGCCGGGGGTACCTGGAAATGACAGGGTATTGACCCTGGCATCGTCTGCTAGCCGCGGGCCTTGCCGCCCCGAAACGCACTCGGGCTCACCCCGCACTGCTTACGGAAAAACCGGCTGAAATACCCCACATCGGCAAAGCCCAGCTCATGGGCGATCTCCTTCACGCTCGCATCCGAATGCCCCAGCCCTCGCTTGGCTTCCAGTACCAACCGCGCGTTGATCACGTGCATCGGCGTCATGCCCAGATGCTCTTGGCACAACCGCCCCAGCGTCGCCAGGGTCATGCCCAGCTCGCTGGCATAGAAGCCCAGCGGCCGATGCTCGCGGTAGTGCATGTCCACCAGCTCGCGAAACCCGGTCAACTGCTGGCTGCGCCGTGAGGCCGGGCGGCGCGCTTCGCCTGCAAGCGCAGGCTCGTGGCGCAGCGCCTGGATCAGCAGGGCCAGCAGCAACGACATGCTGCTGGCGACGTGCTCGCGGGCGCGGTTGTGGTATTCCTCGCCCAAGGCGCGGCACAGCGGCAGCAACGGGTCGTCCTCGTCGCGCCACAACGGCAGGGCGATGACATGGGGTTTGCGAATCTGTGCCAGCAGCTGCGGCGCCAGCACCTGGGCGATGCTCTCCAGTGGCGGCTGGGCGGCGGTGATGACCTGGCCATCGACCTGCTGCGTCCAGTTGAACCCGTGCACCACCTGCGCCGGCACATAGACCACGCACGGCGCCTGCACCTGCAGGCGCTCGCTGTCGAACAGCACCTCGCCACTGCCACTTTGCAGGTACAGCAACTGCAGCAGCCCGTCGTGGCGGTGCGCGGCAATCTCCCAGTTGTACGCGCCCGAGCGCAGGGAGATCCGCTCCACATGCAGGGCCTCGTGCCACACCGGCTGCGCGGTTTCGCCATACAGGGCGTAGTTGGGGATCTTGGTCATGGTCTTGTAATTGTTCTGATCGCTACCCGGGCACTGTGCCACAGACCTGCGGCGGGTTCAGGGCGCTGTGGGCGAAATTGTCGGGAATGTGGGGGCGGTTGCAGGTTTTGTCCATTCTGCCGGCAGGCCCACCGGCCATAGGCTGTTCGCCAGATGAAGCGACACTTTGGAGAGCAGCATGCATAACAACAAGATTTCTTCTCACTGGCTTGGCCTGGATTCGGCCGTGTGCGTGGTCACCGGGGCGGCCGGTGGCATCGGCGCGGCGCTGGCCGCCGCGCTGGTCGAACAGCACGCCCATGTGGTGTTGCTGGACCGCGACGGCGACAAGTGCCTGCAGCTGGCGGCGACGCTCGGCGAGCACAGCGTCGGTGAGGTCAGTGCCCTGGCCTGCGACATCGCCGACCCGGCCAGTGTCGAGATGGCTGCCGCGCAGGTGCAGGCGCTGCATGGGCGCTGCGACGTGCTGGTCAACAACGCCAGTGTGCTGCGCCCAGGCGCCCTCGAAACGCTCAACCTTGAGCAGTGGAATCAGGTGTTGGCGGTCAACCTCAGTGGCTACCTGCTGTGCGCGCAGGCGTTTGGCCGCTCGATGCTTGAACGCGGGCAAGGGCGCATCGTGCATGTTGCCTCGATCGCCGCGCACTATCCGCAGCCCAACAGCGGTGCCTACAGTGCGGCCAAGGCCGGGGTCGGCATGCTGTCGCGGCAGATCGCCGTGGAGTGGGGGCCGCGCGGGGTGCGCAGCAACGCGGTGTGCCCGGGGCTGATCCGCACGCCGCTGTCTGCCGCGTTCTACGCCGACCCGCAGGTGGAGCGCCAACGCAGCGCCATGACGGCCAACCAGCGCATCGGCGAGCCGCAAGACATCGCCGAGGCCGTGCTGTTTCTGGCCAGCCCGCGTGCCGACTACATCAACGGTGCCGAACTGACCGTGGACGGAGGCCTGGAGAGCATGCCCATGGCGCTGATCCCGCGCCCCGGTTTCGAAGGGGTACGCGCATGAACACGCGCACCTGCGATGTGCTGGTGATTGGCGCGGGGGCCGGCGGTTTGGCCACCGCGATCACCGCGAAAAAACAGGGCCTGGAGGTGCTGGTCATCGAGAAGGCCGACTGCTTCGGCGGCACCACGGCGTTTTCCGGTGGCGTGCTGTGGGTGCCGGGCAACCGGCATGACGTGCACCACGACCCGGCGGCAGCATTGGCCTACCTGCGCAACGAAACGGCTGCCTGCTTCGACGCGCCGGCCGTGGAGGCGTTCTTGCGCTACGGGCCGCAGATGCTGGACTTCTTCGAGCGTGAGACCACGGTCAAATTCATCCCCACGCTGTACCCCGATTACCACCCGCAGGCCGAGGGTGGCGTCGACATCGGCCGCTCGATCCTCGCCGCACCCTACGATATCCGCGGGCTGGGCGCCGACATGGCGCGGCTGCGGCCGCCGCTGGAAAGCATCACGTTCATGGGCATGATGTTCAATTCATCGAATGCCGACCTCAAGCACTTCTTCAACGTCACCCGTTCGTTCACCTCGTTCGTGTATGTCGCCAAGCGCCTGTTGACCCACTTCAAGGAGCTGGCCTTGTACCGGCGCGGCACTCAGGTCACCAGCGGCAATGCGTTGGCCGCACGGCTGGTCAAGTCGGCCCTGGACCTGGGTATTCCGATCCTCACCGGCACCCCGGCCAGGCAGCTGTTGCGCGAGGGCGGGCGGGTAGTGGGCGCGTTGGCCGGGCAGGGTGGTGGCGAGGTGCGTATCGAGGCGCGGCGCGGTGTGGTGCTGGCCTGTGGCGGTTTTTCCCATGACGTGCAGCGGCTGAAGCAGGCTTACCCGCACGTGCGCCGGGGCGGCGAGCACTTTTCGCCGGTGCCGGCGGGCAACACCGGTGATGGCGCGCGCATGGCCGAAGCATTGGGCGGGCAGGTTGATATCCGCCTGCAAGCGGCGGCGGCCTGGATGCCGGTATCCAAGGTGCCGATGGGCGCCCGGCAGGTGGCTTTTCCGCACCTGCTTGACCGCTACAAACCCGGCGTGATTGGCGTGCTGCGCTGCGGCAGGCGGTTTACCAATGAGTCGAACTCGTACCACGATGTGGGCGCGGCGTTGATCGAGGCATGCGTGGGCCAGGCCGAAACCGCCATGTGGTTGATCTGCGACCGGCGCACCCTGGCCAAGTACGGCCTGGGTTACGCCAAGCCGGCGCCGATGCCGCTGGGGCCGCTGTTGCGCAATGGCTACTTGCTCAAGGGCACCACCCTGGCCGAGCTAGCGCAGAAGGCGGGCATCGATGCGCAAGGGCTGGAGCGCACCGTGAGTGAATACAACCTGGGCGCCGTGCAGGGCGAAGACCGCCAGTTCGGCCGCGGCAGCACCACCTTCAACCGCTACCTGGCCGACCCGCAACAGCAGCCCAACCCGTGCGTGGCACCGGTGGGCGAGGGGCCGTACTTCGCGGTGAAGGTAATCATGGGCGACCTGGGAACGTTCGACGGTATCCGCACCAGTGTGGTGGGCGAAGTGCTCGATGCCGAGCATCAGGCCATCCCCGGGCTGTACGCGGTAGGCAACGACCGGGCCAGCATGATGGGCGGCAATTACCCCGGTGCCGGCATCACATTGGGGCCGATCATGACCTTCGGCTACATCACCGGCCGCCACCTTGCCGGTGTCGAGCAGGGCCTGGCGAGCGCGGGCTCGGCGCGGGAGGTGGCGTGATGGGCAAAGCCATCGTCGACCACCGCATCTACACCATCCGCCCTCGCTGCATGGCGGCGTTTCTCGAAGCCTTCGACCAGTTGGCGATGCCGATCCTGCTGCGCCACCTGGGCGCGCCGCTGGGTTTTTACGTCAGCAGCATCGGCCCGCTCAACCAGGTGGTGCACCTGTGGGCTTATGAAAGCCTGGATGACTTCGAGCGGCGCAGCGCCGCCCGCGATGCCGACCCTGACTTTGCCGCGTACCTGCAGGCTACGCGGGACCTGGTGGTGGCCCAGGAAACGCGGATCATCAAGCCGGTGCAACTGCACAGCCTTGGCCAGTCGATGCCCCTATCGCCGGCATAAGACAGCGCGAAACCTGTGGGAGCCGGCTTGCCGGCGATGGGCCGCAGCGCGGCCCCAACCATCCTCGAATAAAAACAACAAGAGGCAAGGCAAAAAATGAAAGCCCCCAACCCCGTTGACGTGCGCCAACTGATCGACCAGCAACCCATCGGCCGCTACCAGAAATGGGTGGTCTTCTTGGGCTTTTTGATCATCGCCCTGGATGGCCTTGACGTCGCCATCATCGGCTTCATAGCCCCGCAACTGAAAAGTGAATGGCACCTCGGTGCACAAAGCCTGGGCCCGGTGCTCAGCGCTGCGCTGATCGGCCTGGCCCTGGGGGCGTTGATCGCCGGCCCACTGGCAGACCGCTACGGGCGCAAGGCGGTGTTGCTCGGCAGCGTGCTGCTGTTCGGCCTGTGGACGCTGGCCTCGGCGTTTTCGCCTAACCTGGAGACGCTGATCGCCCTGCGTTTTCTCACCGGCCTCGGCCTGGGCGCAGCAATGCCCAATGCCAGTACGTTGGTCAGCGAATACGCGCCGGCTCGCAGCCGCTCGCTGCTGATCACCCTGGCATTTTGCGGTTTCTCGCTGGGGGCGGCGCTCGGCGGTTTCGTCAGTGCCTGGATGATCCCCAACCTGGGCTGGCGCAGCGTGCTGGTACTGGGCGGTGTATTGCCGCTACTGGCTCTGCCGTTGCTGTGCTGGCGTTTGCCGGAATCGGTGACCTTCCTGGTCAGCAAAGGCGCCGACCCGCAACGCATTCGCGCCATTGTCCGCCGCCTGGCGCCGGAACACTGCGGCCCCGAAAGCACCTTTGCGGTGCCCGCCGCCACGCCAAACCCAGGCGGGGCGATCGGCACCATTCTCTCGCCGCGCTACCGCTTCGGCACTTTCATGCTGTGGACGGGCTATGTGCTGGCGCTGTTTCTGGTCTACCTGTTCAGCGGTTGGTTGCCGACATTGGTGAAGGAGGGCGGTGGTTTCTCTGTTTCGCAGGCGGCCATCGTTACGGCGTGCTTCCAGATCGGCGGGCCGCTTGGGGCGATATCGGTGGGGTGGGCGATGGACCGGTGCGACCCGCAGCGGGTGCTGATGCTCACCTTCCTGTTCAGTGGTGCGGTGATCTTCGCCATTGGCCAGGTGGCGGGCGACTTCACCGGGCTGTGCATCATCGCTTCGGCCGTGGGCTTTGGCCTGAATGGGGCAAGCGTGGGGATGAATGCCCTGGCGGCTGCCTTCTACCCTACCGAGGCCCGGGCCACCGGGGCGAGCTGGATGAGTGGTATCGGCCGGTTCGGGGCGATCATGAGTGCGTTTGCCGGGGCGCAAATGCTGGCGTTGGGCTGGAGTTTTGCCCAGGTGTTCGCATCACTGCTGATACCGGCGGGGTTGGCGGCGCTGGCGGTGTTGCTGCAGGGGTGGCACGCGCGCTCGGCGGCACGTGCTGCTGTTGCGTTGGGGTAATGCTGGGCGGAGTACAGATGTACTCCGCTCCATTTCTGTTTACTTGAAGCCGGTCACCGCATGCGGCACATAAGGTGCCTCGAGCCGCGCGATCTCATCGGCGCTGAGCGTCAACGCCAGCGCCGCAATCGCGTCATCCAGCTGCGCCGCCTTCGAGGCCCCAACGATCGGCGCCGAAACCCCGCGCTTGCCCAGCACCCAGGCCAGCGCCACCTGTGCCATCGGCACACCGCGCTCGCGGGCAATCTGCTCGACCACGTCGATCACCCGGCCATCTTCCACCTCGGTGTTGGCGTAGAACGACTGCCCGGAAATATCGGTACGCGTGCGTTCGGTCTGCTGGCCGTGCGGGCGGGTCAGGCGGCCGCGCGCCATCGGGCTCCAGGGCATCAGGCCGACGCCCTGGTCGAGGCACAGCGGGATCATCTCGCGCTCTTCTTCGCGGTAGATCAGGTTGAGGTAGTTCTGCATCGACACGAAGCGGCTCCAGCCGTTGCTCGCGGCTACCTGCTGAGCCTTGGCGAACTGCCAGGCGTACATCGACGATGCGCCGATGTAGCGGGCCTTGCCGGCCTTGACCACGTCGTGCAGGGCTTCCATGGTTTCTTCGATGGGGGTGTGGTAGTCCCAGCGGTGGATCTGGTACAGGTCGACGTAGTCGGTGCCCAGGCGGGTCAGGCTGGCGTCGATATTGGCCATGATCGCCTTGCGCGACAGGCCTTGTTCGTTGGGGCGGGTGCTGCCTTCCCACATGTTGGCCGGGAAGAACACCTTGGTGGCGATGACCGTTTCTTCGCGGCGGGTGAATTCTTTGAGCAACTTGCCCAGGATGATTTCCGAAGTGCCGGCCGAGTAGCTATTGGCGGTGTCGAAAAAATTGATGCCGTGCTCGACAGCGTGGCGGATGATCGGGCGGCTGTCGGCTTCGCCGAGGGTCCAGGGGTGGGTGCCGGCGTCGGGTTCGCCGAAGGTCATGCAGCCCAGGCACAGCTTCGAGATATCCAGGCCGGTGTTGCCCAACTTGACGTACTGCATCCGCGTCTCCTCAGTGATCGTTTGCGATGCAGGGAAGCTTAGCGGGGCTGCGGGGTTGCGGAAATTCCGTATCGGTGCAGGCGACCTCTGCAGAAATTCACAAGCGCAGCAGGGGTTTGACCTGTTGCTGCAGGAAGTCGGTAACGGCCTTGATGCGCGGGGTGTTGCGCACATCCTCGTGCACCGCCAGCCAGATCTCGATGCTCATGGTCTGTGCTTCATCGCCGGTAGCCTGCAGCCCATGTTCCTCGGCCATGAACGCCGGCAGGCAGGCTATGCCGATGCCGCCGGCGGCGGCCTGGGCCTGGATGCGCAAATCGTTACTTTGCAGCACGAAGGGTTGGTGGTGGGTCTGCTCCAGCAGCCATTGTTGCTGTGGCGACTTGGCCTGGGACTGGTCATAGCCGATATAGCGCGGTGCGCGGGTGCTTTGCAGGTACCCGGGGGCGGCGTACAGGCGGTAATCCAGATAGCCAAGCAGGCTGGCCACCAGCGTCGGTTCGGTGGGCCGGGCCAGGGCGATGCTGATGTCGGCTTCGCGCCGCGCCAACGAGGCGCGGGACTTGCTGCCAACCAGCTTCAGGCGCAGTTGCGGGTAGTGGTTGCACAGCTGGCCCAGGCGCCGCGCGATGATGCTGCCCAGCAGCGCGGGCGGGGCGGCCAGCACCACCTCGCCTGCAACTTGCTGCTGGCCGGCGGTGGCGAAGTGCTCGAGGGCGAACGACGACTGGGTCATCTGTTCGGCGTAGTCGCCCACTCGGCGGCCATGCTCGGTCAGCACATAGGCCCTGGGGCGGCGGTCGACCAGCTTGAGGTTGAGCGCAGCTTCCAGCGCAGCGATGCGCCGGGCCACGGTGGCGTGGTCGACGCCCAGTTGCTTGGCCGCGGCCGAGAGTGAGCCTTGGCTGATGAAGGCAGAGAAATGGCGCAGATCTTCCCAATCGAACATGGCGGGCCTCAGGTAGGGACCACCATGATAAAGCCGTCGGGTACTTCTGTGGGAGCGGGTTTGCCCCGCGGAGCAGGCGACGCGGTGAATGGCACCGGCGTCGCCGGTGTTCGCGGGGCAAGCCCGCTCCCACAGGATTTGCATCAACTTTCACACCGTGACCAGGGCAGTAGATCCCACAGGATTTGCATCAACTTTCACAACGTGACCAAGACAGTAGATGCCACAAAGTAGGCCTGAATCGATGCTAGCATTGCTGCCATTTACAGCCCGGACACCCCCATGCAGCCCCTCGATCACCTTTCCCTGCACCTGTTCATCGTGGTCTGCGAAGAGGGCACCATCGCCGGTGCCGGTGAGCGGGCGTTCATGGCGCCG
>Ga0256884_1000578_pt1 | contig 10114 bp, 8 predicted proteins | sample MC6MC0492MT_FD_186341 | JGI IMG/M metagenome (GOLD analysis project Ga0256884, IMG submission 186341) | Metatranscriptome of enriched soil aggregate microbial communities from Iowa State University, Ames, United States - MC6-MC0492-MT... | ecosystem: Environmental > Terrestrial > Soil >... | reverse complement strand
TCGGGCCGCATCAGCCCGTATTTCTTCAACGCTGGCCTGTTCAACAGCGGCCGCTCGGTCGGCAAGCTGGCGCAGTTTTACGCCCAGGCGTTGCTGGATTCGGGTGTGGAGTTCGACATGCTGTTCGGCCCCGCGTACAAGGGCATCCCGCTGGCCACCGCAACGGCCGTCGCGCTGGCCGCGCACCCGGGCATGGACGGCCGTGGCGACGTGCCCTTTGCCTACAACCGCAAGGAAGCCAAAGACCACGGCGAAGGCGGCACGCTGGTCGGCGCGCCGCTCAAGGGCAAGGTTGTCATCATCGACGACGTGATCACGGCAGGCACATCGGTGCGTGAATCGGTGGAAATCATCCGCAACGCAGGCGCTGAACCCGCTGCCGTGCTGATCGCCATGGACCGCATGGAACGCGCTGGCCCGGACGATGCCCTGTCGGCCCATTCGGCCGTGCAAGACGTGGCGAAGACCTATGGCATTCCGGTGGTGGCGATTGCATCGCTGTCGGACATCATGGCGCTGCTGCAAGACGACGCGTCATTCGCGGAAAACCGCGATGCGGTGCAGGCGTACCGGACGAAGTACGGGGTGAAGTAAGGCCGCGAACTTCTTCGCAAAATAAAAAGCCGCGGCAATGTGCCGCGGCCCCTTATCAGACTGATCCCCGTTGGGACTGTCAGCTGTCGAGCTTCTGCTTGAGCAGGTCGTTCACTTGTTGCGGGTTGGCCTTGCCGCGAGCGGCCTTCATGATCTGGCCCACCAGCGAGTTGAACGCCTTTTGCTTGCCGGCGCGGTACTCTTCCACGATTGCCGGGTTGGCGGCCAGCACCTCATCGATCATGGCGCCGATGGCGCCCGTGTCGCTGATCTGCTTCAAGCCGCGCGCGTCGATGATGGCGTCAGCGTCGCCGCCGTTTTCACCCGCCCACATCGCGCCGAAGACTTCGCGGGCGATTTTGTTCGAGATCGTGCCGTCGATGATGCGGCCGATGAGGGCAGCCAAGGCCGGTGCTTGCACGGGCGAATCGGCGATGCTCTTTTCGTCCTTGTTCAAGGCGGCGGCGACTTCGCCCATGACCCAGTTCGCGGCCAGCTTGGCTTGGCCCGCCGGCAGCGCGTGCGCCACGGCTTCGAAGTAGGCGGCCAGATCGCGGCTGACGGTCAGTTGCGCGGCGTCATAGGCGGGCAGGCCGTACTGCGTTTCGAAGCGGGCGCGCTGGGCGGCCGGCAGTTCGGGCATCGCGGCGCGGACTTCGTCCACCCACGCGCTGGAGATCACCAGCGTGGGCAGGTCGGGGTCCGGGAAGTAGCGGTAGTCGTGCGCGTCTTCCTTGCTGCGCATGCTGCGCGTTTCGTCGCGGTCGGCGTCGTACAGGCGCGTTTCCTGCACCACCGTGCCGCCGTCTTCGATCAGCTCGATCTGGCGGCGCGCTTCGTAGACGATGGCGCGTTCCAGGAAGCGGAACGAGTTGACGTTCTTGATCTCGGTGCGGGTGCCGAATTCCTTCTGGCCCACCGGGCGCACGGAGACGTTGGCGTCGCAGCGGAACGAGCCTTCCTGCATGTTGCCGTCGCAGATGCCCAGCCAGACCACCAGGCTGTGCAGCGCGCGGGCGTAGGCCACGGCTTCGGCGGCCGAGCGCATTTCGGGCTCGGTCACGATTTCCAGCAGCGGGGTGCCGGCGCGGTTCAGGTCGATGCCGCTGGCGGGCGAGCCGTTGGCCAGGGTGAAGTCGTCGTGCAGCGATTTGCCGGCGTCTTCTTCCAGGTGGGCGCGCGTCAGGTTGATGGTTTTTTTCTTCTTCGCCGACGAAGAACGACAGCGAACCGCCGACAACCACCGGCAGCTCGTATTGGCTGATCTGGTAGCCCTTGGGCAGGTCGGGGTAGAAGTAGTTCTTGCGCGCAAAGACCGAGCGCGGCGCAATCGTTGCGCCCACGGCCAGACCGAAGCGGATGGCGCGTTCCGCGGCGCCGCGGTTCATAACCGGCAGGCTGCCCGGCAAGGCCAGGTCAACCACGTTGGCATGCGTATTGGGCGCGGCGCCGAATTGCGTGCTGCTACCCGAAAAAATCTTGGAGTCGGTGGAAAGCTGCGTGTGCGTTTCCAGACCGATGACGATTTCCCAGTTCATTTTCTCAGCCTTGCTGGACAGGGGCACGCTTATGCCAGTCTGTCACTTGTTGGTAGCGGTCGGCGATGGCAAGGAGCCTGCCTTCGTCAAAGTAGTTGCCGATGATCTGCAAACCGACCGGACGCTTGCCGTTGTCGCCGCCGAAGCCGCACGGGATCGACATCGCGTGCAGGCCAGCCAGGCTTACGCCCAGCGTGTAGACGTCGGCCAGCCAGTCGGCCGTGGGGTCGTCGCGGTTGTCGCCGATGTTCTTGGCGACCGTCGGCGTGACCGGGCCCATGATCACGTCGCACAGGCCGGCGTAGGCGCGCTGGAAGTCCTGCGCGATCAGGCGGCGCAGGCGTTGCGCTTGCAAGTAGTAGGCGTCGTAGTAGCCGTGCGACAGCACGTAGGTGCCGATCAGGATGCGGCGCTTGACCTCGTCGCCGAAGCCTTCGGCGCGCGAGCGGCTGATCATCTCGTTCAGGTCGCCGTACTGCTCGGTGCGGTGGCCGTAGCGCACGCCGTCGTAGCGGGCCAGGTTACTGGACGCTTCGGCCGGGGCGATGACGTAGTAGGCCGGGATGGCGAGCTCGGTGCGCGGCAGCGACACGGGCACGCGCACGGCGCCCAGCGCTTCGAATTGGGCCAGCGCGGCTTCCACCGCAGCCGCCACATCGGCAGCCAGGCCGGCGCCGAAATATTCTTCCGGAACGCCGATGCGCAGGCCCTTCAGGGGCTGGCTGCCGGCAGCGTCGAACGCACCTTGCGCCGCGTCGAAATCACGGCGCACGCGGCCGGGTTCGTTCACGGCGGCGTCGCATTTTTCCAGGCTGGTGGCGTCGCGCGGATCGAAGCCGCTGACAACATCCAGCAGTTCGAGCAGGTCGCGGCTGCTCTGCGCCAGGGGGCCGGCCTGATCCAGGCTGGAACCGAAGGCGACCATGCCAAAGCGCGACACGGTGCCGTACGTCGGCTTGATGCCGCTGACGCCGCACAGCGCGGCGGGCTGGCGCACCGAACCGCCGGTGTCGGTGCCGGTGGCGGCGGCCACCAAACGGGCTGCCACGGCAGCGGCCGAGCCACCCGACGATCCGCCCGGCACCGCGGCGTGATCCCACGGGTTCTTCACGACGCCGTAGGCCGAATTCTCGTTGCCGGAACCCATGGCGAATTCGTCGCAGTTCAGCTTGCCGATCGACACGGCGCCGGCCGCGCTCAGGCGCTCGACGACGGTGGCGTCAAACGGGCTGACGTAGCCGTCCAGCATCTTGCTGCCGGCGGTGGTGCGCCAGCCGCGCGTCACGAACGCGTCTTTGTGGGCAATGGGCACGCCTGCCAGCGGGCCGGCCGTGCCATCGGCCAGGGCGGCGTCGGCAGCGCGGGCCTGAGCCAGCGTCAATTCAGCGTCAATATGTAAAAAGCAATTCAGGCCACTGGCCGCATCGGCGGCCGCCAGCGCGCTTTGCGCCAGTTCGACGGCGCTGATCTGGCGTTGGGCGAGGGCCGCGCGCAAGGCGGCGATCCCCTCGAATTGGGTATGCAAGGCGGGTTTCGTCATGGCTTAGTCTAGGACTTTCGGGACCAGGAACAAGCCTTCCTGGGCATCGGGGGCGTTGGCCAGAAGTTCCTGGCGGCGGGCTTCCGAGCTGGTCTCGGTCACGGCGTCTTCACGCAGGCGCAGCACAATGTCCTCATGGGCGGACAGGGGGTGAGCCAGGGGTTCGACGCCTTGGGTATCGACGGACTGAAGCCGTTCGATCAGGTGGAGGATGCCGTTGAGTTCGGCCTGCGCAAGCGTGCGCTGGTCGGGGGTCAGTTCGATTCTGGCCAGCCGGGCAATGCGGGCCACATCTGTGTCATTGAGCGCCATAGGGATTGCAAAATCGATAAGCGAAGGCCGAAGGGCGGGACTGGGCAGTATGTACGCACCAAACCCGTTACAAAGCTTGAATAGCCTGCATTTATGCGCTATTTCCGGTGAAATTATAAGTTATGATTCACGGTTTAATCGCCGTGATGACAGGCGGACCCGACCTTTTTCGGGCCAAACGCCCCGCGGCATGAACCCAATTCCCCCCAGAATTTAGCTGAGCTCCCATGTTCGGATTCCTGCGCAGTTATTTTTCCAGCGATATGGCGATTGACCTCGGTACCGCCAATACGCTGATTTACGTCCGCGGCAAGGGCATCGTGCTCGATGAGCCCTCCGTGGTCGCAATCCGTCATGAAGGCGGGCCTCACGGCAAAAAGATCATCCAGGCCGTCGGCCACGAAGCCAAGCAAATGCTTGGCCGAGTTCCCGGCAATATCGAGGCCATTCGGCCCATGAAGGATGGCGTTATCGCCGACTTCACGGTCACCGAACAGATGCTCAAACAGTTCATTCGCATGGTGCACCCCCGCAACATGCTGGCGCCCAGTCCTCGCATTATCGTCTGCGTGCCTTGCGGTTCCACCCAAGTTGAACGCCGCGCCATTCGCGAATCCGCGTTGGGCGCGGGCGCTTCCCACGTCTTCCTGATCGAAGAACCCATGGCCGCAGCCATCGGCGCCGGCCTGGCCGTGTCCGATGCCAGCGGCTCCATGGTCGTCGACATCGGCGGCGGCACCACGGAAGTGGCGGTCATTTCGCTGGGCGGCATGGTCTACAAGGGCTCGGTCCGCGTGGGCGGTGACAAGTTCGACGAGGCCATCGTCAACTACATCCGCCGCAACTACGGCATGCTGATCGGCGAACCTACCGCCGAACTGATCAAGAAGGAAATCGGTTCCGCATTCCCGGGTTCCGAAGTCCGCGAAATTGAAGTCAAGGGCCGCAATCTGGCCGAAGGCGTGCCGCGCAGCTTCACGGTCTCTTCCAATGAGATCCTGGAATCGCTGACCGATCCGCTGAACCAGATCGTATCCGCAGTGAAGATCGCCCTTGAGCAAACCCCGCCCGAACTCGGCGCCGACATCACCGACAAGGGCATCGCCCTGACCGGCGGCGGCGCGCTGCTGCGCGATCTCGATCGCCTGCTTCAGGAAGAAACCGGTCTGCCCGTCGTGGTGGCCGACGATCCCCTGACCTGCGTCGTGCGCGGTTGCGGCGAGGCGCTGGAACACCTTGAGAAACTGGGCGCCATCTTCATCAACGATTAATACCGCCCGCCAGCCCGGAGCCCCGCTTTTTTCCGGCTCCGGCCGCGGCGGTGGCTACGGACGCGGGCGTCCGGGCTGAGATTCATGCAACGACAAGGGACTCCCCCCCTATTCAGGCGCGGCCCACCTGCGGAGGTGCGGCTGGTCGTTCTGGTCGTCCTTGCTTTGGCCCTGATCATCATTGATTCGCAATTCCGCATGCTGGAACCAGCACGCCGTGCGATGTCCGTGGCGCTTTACCCCTTCCAGCGCGCCGTCATGGCGCCGCGCGACCTTGTGCAACAGGTCAACGAATGGGTCAACGCGGCCAACCTCATCCGCAGTGAAAACGAAGCCTTGCAGCGCCAGCGCATCGAGCTCGCTCAGGTGGCGTCGCATGCGGCCCAATTGGCCGCCGAGAATGCGCAATTGCGCCGTCTGCTGGGCGTGACCGATACGGTGGCGCAATCCGCCGTGGTGGTCGAAGTGATGTACGAACCCACCAACGCGTTCACGCAGCGGCTGGTGTTCAACAAGGGCAGCAAGGCCGGTCTCGCGCCGGGTATGCCCGTCATCGACGAAGGCGGCGTGGTCGGCCAGATCGTCCGCGTGACGCCGATGACGGCCGAAGCCGCTCTCGTCACCGATGAACAAGTGTCCATCCCCGTGCAGCTGCTGCGCAACGGCCTGCGCCTGATTGCCTTTGGCGGCAACTCGCCCGGCAAGATGGAAGTCCGTTACCTTGCCGCGAATGCGGATATCAAGGAAGGGGATACTATCGTTACCAGCGGCGTCGGCGGATTGTTTCCTGCCGGCCTGCCCGTGGCCAAAGTGACCTCGGTCGAACGCGACACCGCTTCCGGTTTCGCCCGCGCCGTGTGTGAACCGCTGGCCCATCCCGAACGCTATCGCCACTTCCTGGTGCTTCAGGTGGATGTGGCGCGCGCCGAGTCCAACCGTCAGGAGGTCGATTCCGGTGGATCGGACTAATCAATCGCAACCCAGGCGCCGCCTGGGTACGCCCAGCAATGTGCACCCCGACCGCCTGTCTGGTCCGGCGCACGGCGTGTTCGTCTGGGGCACGCTGCTGCTGGTGTGGCTGGTGTCGTTGCTGCCGTGGCGCTTGTGGCAAGGCGCGCCCGATGTGCTGCTGCTGATCATCGCCTTCTGGTGCGTGCACGAGCCGCGCCGCGTCGGCTTGTTCACTGCCTTCTTCTTCGGCTTGCTGATGGATGTGCACGATGCGGGCCTGCTCGGCGAGCACGCGCTGTCCTACACCCTGGTCGCCTATGGCGCCGTGGTGCTGCACCGCCGGCTGCAACGGTTTGACCTCTGGAGCCAGGCGATGCACATGCTGCCTGTCTTCTTCATCGCCCGATTCCTGACCCAGATCATCCACGCCTGGCTGGCTGGCAAATGGCCGGGCTGGGACTGGACGATCAGCGTTGCCATCACGGCCGCCCTGTGGCCGTTGGCGGGTTGGGTCCTGCACTTGCCGCAGCGCGGTGCCGACGACGCCGAATCTTCCTCCGCCTGATGGCGGCGTCGCCTAATGTTTGAATTCAAGAAAACCGGCCAGCAGCAAAAGCAGCGCTTCCGCCTGCGCGCCTGGGTGGGCGGCGTGTTCGCCCTGGCGTGCTTCGGCGTGCTGGTGGGGCGGTTCTGGTATTTGCAGGTGGACCGCTACGAAGGCCTGTCCGAACGTGCCGACCGCAACCGCATCGCGGTAGTGCCGATTCCGCCGCGCCGCGGCGAGATCCTGGACCGCAATGGCGAAGTGCTGGCGCGCAATTACCGCACCTACACGCTGGAAGTGGTGCCGGCCCACGCAGGCAATATGAACGAGCTGTTCGAACGCCTGACCGAAGTGGTCTACATCAGCCCGTCCGACCAGCGGCGCTTCAAGCGGCGCGCGGCGGAATCCAGCCGCTACGCCAGCCTGCAACTGCGCAACAACCTGAACGAGACCGAGGCCGCCTGGTTCGCCGCGCACGCCTTTCAGTTTCCGGGCGTTGAGCTGCGCGCGCGCTGGGTGCGTGAGTATCCGCAAGGCGTGTCGGCCGCGCACGTGGTGGGCTACATCGGCCGCATCGCCGAAGGCGACAACGAAGAGCTGGAACGCGCCGGCCAACTGGGCAACTATCGCGGCACCGATGTCATCGGCAAGAAGGGCATCGAGAAAACCTGGGAAGAACAACTGCACGGCCGCACCGGCTTGGAAGAAGTCGAAGTCACCGCAGGCGGCCGCCCCATGCGCACGTTGCGCCGCATCGACCCCGTGCCGGGGTCGGACATCATGCTGTCCATCGACCTGGGCTTGCAGAAGGTGGCGGAAGAAGCCTTTGAAGGCCAGCGCGGCGCGCTGGTCGCCATCGACCCGGACACGGGCGAAGTGCTGGCCTTTGTGTCGCAACCGTCGTTTGACCCTAATCTGTTCGTGGACGGTATCGACGTGGACAACTGGCGCATGCTGAATGAATCGCCGGACCACCCGCTGATCAACCGCCCCTTGTACGGCACGTATCCCATCGGCTCCACTTACAAGCCCTTCGTCGGCCTGGCCGCCCTGGAACTGGGCAAGCGCCGCGCAACGGATCGCATCTCGGACCCCGGCTACTACGAATTCGGCGGACAGAAATTCCGCAATGCGGGCGGCGCGGCCTACGGCATGACCGACATGCACAAGGCCATCGTGGTGTCGTCCGACACGTATTTCTATTCGCTCGGCCCCGAGATCGGCGTGAACGCGCTGCACGATTTCACCAAGCAATTCGGCTTTGGCCAGATTACCGGCATCGACCTGGAAGGCGAGAAGCGTGGCGTGCTGCCGTCCACCGACTGGAAGCGTTCGGCCTACAAGGACAAGGACCGCCAGCGCTGGTATGCGGGCGAAACCATTTCCGTGGCGGTGGGCCAGGGCTACAACGCGTTCACGCTGTTGCAGCTGGCGCAAGGCACGTCAACGCTGGCCAACAACGGCCTGTATCGCCGTCCGCATCTGGTGCACGCGGTGCGCGACCCCCGCACCGGCGTGGCCAAGCCCACCGAGTCCACCCCCGATTACCGTATTCCGTTGAAGCAGGCGAACGTGGACGTCATCAAGAACGCGATGGCGGACGTGGTGCGTGCCGGCACGGCGCGCCGCGCCTTCGCCAACGCCCCATACCAAGCCGCCGGCAAGACCGGCACCGCGCAGGTGTTCAGCCTGCGCGGCGGCCACTACCGCGCCAGCGCCATCGACGAACGCCTGCGCGATCACGCGCTATTCATGGGCTTCGCGCCGCTTGAACATCCGCGCATCGCGGTGTCGCTGATTGTCGAAAACGCCGGCTGGGGCGCCAGCGTGGCCGCGCCTGTGGCGCGTAAGGTGTTCGATTATTGGCTGGCCAAAGACCGGCAGGACAAGATCGTGCGGCCGGACCGCAATGACCCGCTGGCGTCGGTCGAAACCATTACCTCCGATGTGGTGCGCCAATAATGAAGCGCTTGGGCCTTATCCTGTTACGCGTGTTCACGGCATTCGATTGGCCGCTGCTGGCCATCTTGCTGATGTTCGCGGCGCTGGGCCTGACCGTGATGCATTCCGCCGTGGGCGGCACGGACTGGCGTTTCGCCGAGCAGTCGCGTAATTTCATCATCGCGTTTTTCGCGATGTGGACGATGGCGCTGATCCCGCCAAAGTGGCTGATGAAGCTGGCCTTGCCGTTTTACGTGGTGGGCGTGGTGCTGCTGCTGGGCGTGGAGTTCTTCGGCGAAACCAGCAAGGGCGCGACCCGCTGGCTGAACCTGGGCGTGACGCGCATCCAGCCATCCGAGATGATGAAGATCGCCGTGCCAATGATGCTGGCCTGGTACTTCCAGCGCCACGAGGGCGCGGTGCGCATCCGCGACTTCCTGGCCGCCGCCGCGATGCTGGCGGCACCGTTCGGTCTGATCGTGCTGCAACCCGACCTGGGCACGGCGCTGCTGGTGTTTGGCGCCGGTTTCTTCGTGATCTACTTCGCCGGCCTGTCGTTCAAGCTGCTGGTGCCGGTGATGCTGGCCGGCATCATCGCGATTGGCACGTTGGTCTACTACGAAGACCAGTTGTGCGAACCGGACGTGAATTGGGTGGTGCTGCACGACTACCAAAAGCACCGGGTCTGCACGCTGCTGAATCCCAGCTCTGACCCGCTGGGCAAGGGCTTCCATACGATCCAATCCATGATCGCGGTGGGCTCGGGCGGCGTGTACGGCAAGGGCTACATGAAGGGCACGCAGACTCACTTGGACTTCATCCCCGAGCGCACGACGGACTTCATCTTCGCGGTGTACGCCGAGGAATTTGGTTTGTATGGCGGTATCGCCATCCTGGTGCTGTACGGCCTGATGATGGCCCGCGGCCTGACCATCGCATCGCGCGCGGCGTCGCAGTTCGGACGGCTGCTGTCGGGGGCGCTGACGATGATGCTATTCATCTACGTATTCGTAAACGTCGGCATGGTGACGGGGATTTTGCCTGTCGTCGGGGTTCCGTTGCCGTTCATGAGTTATGGGGGGACGGCGTTGTTCACGATGGGAATTGCGTTCGGCATCATGATGAGTATTAGCCGGCATCGGTCGGTGAAGGCTTGATTTTTTTGCGGCGGTCTTTGATGTTCGTGGGTCGGTTGTTGGCTTGTGGGACTGGCTGGAGCGCTTTGTAGGTCGCCCGTCGGCGCAGTGGCCCTGACTGCGCGCGCCCACGATTGCGGTCCGGAGCCTTCGCTCCGGACTTCCCCTTCGTCATCTTCGTCCAGGCCTACGGCCTTACCTTCAGATTCCCTCGGGCGCATCGAGGTTGCGCGCAGTCAGGGCCACCGCGCCGACGGGCTGCCAGCGTCTTGGCCTGATGCGCTGCT
>Ga0256884_1000570_pt1 | contig 10187 bp, 9 predicted proteins | sample MC6MC0492MT_FD_186341 | JGI IMG/M metagenome (GOLD analysis project Ga0256884, IMG submission 186341) | Metatranscriptome of enriched soil aggregate microbial communities from Iowa State University, Ames, United States - MC6-MC0492-MT... | ecosystem: Environmental > Terrestrial > Soil >... | reverse complement strand
GCCCGGAATGTCGGCGATGCGGTGCGCGTCGCGCAGCAGCTGTTCTTCCACCTCGAAGAAACCGCCGTTGACGAAGTAGTGGTTCTCGATGCGGGCGAAGGCCAGCGCGAACTGCGGGTCCTGGTGGCTGTTCACGAAGTCGTCGTCCACGTGCAGGAAGCTGGTTGCGCCTTCCCACACGCTCCACGCCTTGGCCGCCGCCAGGCGGGTGGCCTCGTCATCGCTGGTCAGGCGGCGATGGAAGGCCGAGATCAGGTCGTGGCGCTCCACCGCCGGGATCGGCTTGAGGTAATGCTCCCACGCATCCGGGAACAGGCGGTTGGCGCCTTCCTGGTAGAACCATTCCAGCTCCCAGCGGCGCAGCATGAAGATGCCGCGCAGGACCAGCTCGGTCACGCGCTGCGGGTGGGTCTGCGCGTAGGCCAGTGCCAGGGTCGAGCCCCAACTGCCGCCGAACACCTGCCAGCGATCCACCTTGAGGTGCTCGCGCAGCGTTTCGATATCGGCGACCAGGTCCCAGGTGGTGTTGTCGACCAGGTCCGCATGCGGCGTGGAACGGCCGGCACCGCGCTGGTCGAACAGAATGATCCGGTACTTGGCCGGGTCGTGGAACTGGCGCATTTTGTCGCTGCAGCCGCCGCCCGGGCCACCGTGCAGCATCACCACCGGCTTGCCGTCGGGATTGCCGCACTGCTCGAAATACAGCGTGTGGCGGTCATCGACCTTCAGGGTGCCGACGTCGTAAGGGGTGATGGCGGGATACAGCGTACGCATGACAGGAACTCCATGTGGAATGACAGTCGCCGCATCACGCTGCGCGGCGGCCCGGTGGACAGGTCATTCTAGCCCCGGGGTCCCCGCTGCGATGGCGCGCGGTCAGCCGGGCAGACAGCCCAGGCTTATCCGGTCGCGCTGTTCCAGATCGCGCTCTGTGGCAACCGCGTGGAAACCGGCCTGCTGCAGCAGTGCGCGGATCGCTTCGCCCTGGTCCCAGCCGTGCTCGATCAGCAGCCAACCGCCCGGCCGCAGATGCGCTGCCGCGCCGTCGATGATCAGGCGGATGTCGTCCAGCCCATCGTGGCCGGAGGCCAGCGCGGTGAGGGGTTCGAAACGCAGATCGCCCTGCGCCAGGTGCGGGTCGTCGCTGGCAATGTACGGGGGATTGGTGGCGATCAGATCGAAGCGCTCACCCGCCAGCGGCGCGTACCACGCACCCTGCCGGAACTGGACGTTGCCCAGTGCGTGGCGCTGCGCGTTGCGTGCGGCGACCGCCAGGGCCGCTTGGCTGAGGTCGGTTGCGACCACCTGCGCCTGCGGGCGCTCGCTGGCCAGCGCCAGCGCGATCGCGCCACTGCCAGTGCCAAGGTCGGCGACCCGCAGCCCGCTGTTTTCGGGCAACCGCGCCAGCGCCAGCTCGACCAGCAGCTCGGTCTCCGGGCGCGGGATCAGGGTGGCCGGGCTGACCTCCAGATCGAGGGTCCAGAAGCCGCGGCGGCCCAGCAGATACGCCACCGGCTCACCGGCCAGGCGTTTGGCGAGCAGCGCCTCGAACGCCGCCACCTGTGCCGGCTCGACCGGATCGGTGGCATGCGCGAACAGCCAGCTGCGTTCACGCTCCAGCACATGCAGCAACAGCAGTTCGGCTTCATGCCGGCCTTCCACACCCGGCAGGCGGGTGGCGGCATCGGCGAGCAGCTGGCGGACGTCTGGCGGGGCGGCGGTCATGGCGGGACGGGGCAGCATCGGGGCGCGCAGTGTAGTGCACCGGCCCCTGCGGGCCGGGCGCGCGCGACGCGTAGTTGCGACCGGGCGGGCGATTGAACCCACCCATCGCCACTCATATATGGATTTGTGCCCCCTATCGTTTTCCGGCTGAAATCCGTGCGCATCGGCACCACGATGCCTGCCATCGTTCAGCTTCCCAGCGCAACGCATATGCAGAAACTATTGCACTCATCACCCGGCCTGGTGCGCCGGTCATTGCGCTGCAACGGTTCTGACGGATGTGGCCATCACCATTCATCGCAGGATCAGACCATTTTGATAGCCTGTGACTATCGCATAGATGCAATCAATGGATTGTCCTTATGGGAACGGAGCCGCTAACCTGTGTTGGTCGCTTCACCCACCCCCTTCACCAAGAGGAACAACGATGTCGCTCATCAACACCCAGATCCAGCCGTTCGAAGCCAACGCCTACCAGAACGGCGAGTTCATCAAGGTCTCCGACAGCACCCTGAAGGGTCACTGGTCCGTGCTGATCTTCATGCCGGCCGCGTTCACCTTCAACTGCCCGACCGAGATTGAAGACGCCGCCGATCATTACGCCGAGTTCCAGAAGGCCGGCGCCGAGGTCTACATCGTCACCACCGACACGCACTTCTCGCACAAGGTGTGGCACGAAACCTCGCCGGCTGTCGGCAAGGCCCAGTTCCCGCTGGTCGGCGATCCGACCCACCAGCTGACCCGCGCCTTCGGCGTGCACATCGAAGAAGAAGGCCTGGCCCTGCGCGGCACCTTCATCATCAACCCGGAAGGCGTGATCAAGACCCTGGAGATCCACTCCAACGAGATCGCCCGTGACGTCTCCGAGACCCTGCGCAAGCTGAAGGCTGCCCAGTTCACCGCCGCCAACCCGAACCAGGTGTGCCCGGCCAAGTGGAAGGAAGGCGAGAAGACCCTGACCCCGTCGCTGGACCTGGTCGGCAAGATCTAAGCCGCTCCTCATCCCCATCCCCGCCCGCCGGGGATGGGGGTGAACCCAAGCCGGTGCCCCACGCGCCGGTTTCGGTTCACCCCCATGTCGCGCAGATGCACCCACGGGGTTCGTCGACGCTGTTCCCTTGCCTGAATCAAGGAGTTTTTCGATGTTGGATGCCAACCTCCAGTCCCAGCTGAAGACCTATCTGGAACGTGTCACCCGTCCGATCCAGATCACGGCGCACGTGGATGACGGCGCCAAGTCGCAGGAAATGCTCGAGCTGCTCAACACCCTGACCACGCTCTCCACGCAGATCCGCCTGGACGTGCGTCGCGACAGCAGCGAGCGCACGCCCTCCTTCGCGCTGACCACCCCGGGCCAGGACATCCACCTGGTGTTCGCGGGCCTGCCGATGGGCCATGAGTTCACCTCGCTGGTGCTGGCCCTGCTGCAGGTCGGTGGTCACCCGTCCAAGGCCACCGCCGAGCTGATCGAGCAGGTGCGCAATCTCGAGGGCGAGTACCGCTTCGAAACCTACTTCTCGCTGTCCTGCCAGAACTGCCCGGATGTGGTCCAGGCACTGAACCTGGCCGCCGTGTTGAACCCGCGCATCCAGCACGTGGCCATCGATGGCGGCTTGTTCCCGGCCGAGGTCGAGGCGCGCCAGATCATGTCCGTGCCGACCGTGTATCTCAACGGCGAGGTGTTCGATCAGGGCCGCATGACGCTGGAGCAGATCGTGGCCAAGCTGGACACCGGCGCCAGCAAGCGCGATGCCGAAAAGCTGAGCACCAAGGCACCGTTCGATGTGCTGGTGGTGGGCGGTGGACCGGCCGGCGCGGCCGCGGCGATCTATGCCGCACGCAAGGGCATCCGCACCGGTGTGGCGGCCGAACGCTTCGGTGGCCAGGTGCTGGATACGATGGCGATCGAGAACTTCATTTCCGTCAAGGAAACTGAAGGTCCGAAGCTCGCCGCCGCGCTGGAACAGCATGTGCGCGAGTACGAGGTGGACATCATGAACCTGCAGCGCGCCACCGCGCTGGTGCCCGCCGGCGATGACGGTCTGGTCGAGATCAAACTGGAGAACGGCGCGTCGCTGAAGTCGCGTTCGGTGATCCTGTCCACCGGTGCACGCTGGCGCCAGATGAACGTGCCCGGCGAAGATCAGTACCGCAACAAGGGCGTGGCGTACTGCCCGCATTGCGACGGTCCGTTGTTCAAGGGCAAGCGCGTGGCGGTGATCGGCGGTGGCAACTCCGGCGTGGAAGCGGCGATCGATCTGGCGGGCCTTGTGACGCATGTGACCCTTCTGGAATTTGATGACAAACTGCGGGCCGATGAAGTACTGCAGAAGAAGCTGCGCAGTCTGGGCAACGTCACCATCATCACCAGCGCCCTCACCCAGGAAGTGCTGGGCGATGGCCAGAAAGTGACGGGTCTGGTCTATCAGGACCGCGTCGGTGGCGATTCGCACCGGGTGGAACTGGAAGGCATCTTCGTGCAGATCGGTCTTCTGCCGAATACCGAATGGTTGAAGGACACGGTGGCCCTGTCACCGCGTGGCGAGATCCTGATCGACGACCGCGGCCAGACCAGCGTGCCGGGTGTCTTCGCCGCAGGCGATTGCACGACCGTTCCGTACAAGCAGATCGTCATCGCGATGGGCGCCGGTTCCACTGCGGCACTGAGCGCCTTTGATCACCTGATCCGCACCTCCGTTCCCAAGAGCAGCGGCGCTGTCGCCGAAGCTGCCTGAAACGTCCGGTTCCCGGTTCGCCGGGAACCTTGTCTGTCTGCTGGGTAAGCCACGCCATCACCCGGTCCATTGCCGTGAGAGGTCCAAGGAAATGAACCTACGTGATTTGAAGTATCTGGTGGCGTTGGCCGACCACCGCCATTTCGGCAAGGCGGCCGCCGCCTGCTTCGTCAGCCAGCCCACCCTGTCCACCCAGATCCGCAAGCTCGAGGACGAGCTGGGATTGCCGTTGGTGGAACGCGCCCCGCGCAAGGTGATGCTCACCCCGGCCGGGGTGGAAGCGGCCGCGCGCGCACGCACCATCGTGGCCGAAGTGGAACAGATGAAAGAAGCCGCGCGGCGCAGTCGCGATCCCGAAGCCGGCACCGTCCGGCTCGGCATCTTCCCGACGCTGGGCCCGTACCTGCTGCCGCATGTGATTCCCAACATCCGCGAGCGTTTCCCGCAGCTGGAGCTGCTGCTGGTCGAGGAAAAGAGCGATGAGCTGCTGACCCGCCTGCGCGAAGGCAAACTGGATGCCGCCCTGCTGGCGCTGCCGCTGGACGATGACCAGCTGCATGCCGAGTTCCTGTTCGAAGAGCCCTTCCTGCTGGCGGTCTCCCGGCAGCATCCGCTGGCGCGCCGCCAGCATCTGGATGTGCAGGAGCTGTCCTCGCAGAAGCTGCTGCTGCTCGAGGATGGGCACTGTCTGCGCGACCAGGCGCTGGCGGTCTGCCGGTTGTTTGGTGCCAACGAAAAGTCGGAGTTCCGCGCGACCAGCCTGGAAACGCTGCGGCAGATGGTCGCCGCCGATGTGGGCATCACCCTGCTGCCGACGCTGTCGGTCAAGCCACCGGTGCCGCGCTCGGACAACATCCGCCTGCTGGATTTCAGTGGCGATGACCGCCCCAGCCGCCGCATCGCGATGGCCTGGCGCCGCAGTTCAGCGATGACCGGCTTCCTGGAGCAGCTGGCCCAGCAGTTCAAACGGCTGCCGCAGGGCCTGTTCGCGCTGGAGTCGACCGATGTCCCGGGTGTCGCCGCCACGCCGCTGCCACGCGCTGGCTGAGCCTGACTGAACCGGCCGGCGGGGCCGATACGCCGGACGGGTCGCATCCGTCTACGATTGTCAGCACAATAGGATGAGGCGGTGCCAGCAGGCGCCGCCTTTTTGCATGGGTCTTCCACAAACGCAAGGAGCTACACCATGTCCACTTCCAGCGGACTGCCCCCCTCGATCATCGTTTCAAGCCACGACATGGACCGCCTGGATGCCATGCTCGAGTCTCCCACTGTCAGCCAGACCCCCGCCGGGATCGCCCTGGCCGAGGAACTCAACCGCGCGACCGTTGTGGCGCCGGACCAGGTTCCCGAGGGCACCGTCATGATGCATTCGCGCGTGGAGTGCGAAGATGAGCTGCAGAACGAAAAGCACGTTCTGACGCTGGTCTATCCGCGTGAAGCCGATGTTGAACAGGGCAAGGTATCGATCCTGGCACCGGTGGGCACCGCCCTGCTCGGCCTGTCGATCGGCCAGACCATGGATTGGGTGGCACCGGGCGGGCGCAAGCTACGCCTGCGGGTGACCGCCGTCCATCACCAGCCCCACGCCTGACCCCGCCTGCCGCGTCATCGCGCAGGTTCCACCGTTCGTCCCAGGAGTTGCAATGAGCACCGTTTCGCTGTCCAAACTCTCCCAGCTGCGTGATCTGTCCGTCGTGGTTGCCGATACCGGCGATGTCGAGGCGATCAAGCGCTTGAAGCCGGTCGACTGCACGACCAATCCCACCCTGGTGAAGAAAGCGCTGGACCTGCCGGTGTACGCCGATCTGATCGAGAGCGCGCTGGCCTGGGGCCGCGAACAGAGCGGCGAACGCGAGGCGGTGGTGCACGCGGTCGCCGATCGCCTGACGGTGGGTGTCGGCACCACGCTCAGCGCACTGGTGCCGGGCCGGGTCTCGACCGAGGTCGATGCCGACCAGGCGCACGACACCGCCGCCACGGTGGCCAAGGCGCGCCAGTTCATTGCGATGTATGAAGCGGCCGGCGTGCCGCGCAGCAAGGTGCTGATCAAGATCGCGGCGACCTGGGCAGGCGTGGAGGCCGCGCGCCAGCTGCAGGCCGAGGGGATCGACTGCAACCTGACCTTGATCTTCAATCCGACCCAGGCGCTGGCCTGCAGCGAGGCCGGGGCGTTCCTGATTTCGCCGTTCGTGGGCCGCATCCTGGATTGGTACGTGGCCAACGGGCAGGCGCCGGCGAACATCGATGACGACCCGGGCGTGGTGTTCGTGCGCGGGGTGTATGGCGAGTTCAAGCGCCGCGGTTCGCCGACGGTGGTGATGGGCGCCTCGTTCCGTTCGACGGCGCAGATCGAGGCCCTGGCAGGCTGCGATCGCCTGACGATTTCGCCGGATCTGCTGGAGAAGCTGGACGCCGATCATGGCGAGCTGCCGCGCAGGCTGGTGGCCGGCGCGGCGGAGCCGGTGCAGGCGACGCCGATCGATGCGGCGCGGTTTGCAGCCGATCTGGCGGCCGATCCGATGGCCACGGAGAAGCTGGAGAGCGGTATCGATGCGTTCGCCAAGGATCTGGAGGCGTTGCGTCAGACGATCCGCGAGCGCTTGTAAGCGCTGGCGGTTGGTTCGCTATGCAAAAGGCCCCGTTCTGCGGGGCCTTTTGCGTTGGCGCTCACGGCAACGGCAACCGCTCACTTTCGTCGGGGTCGGCGCGGTGTGGGCGCGTTTGCTGGACGCGCCGTCGACACGTGGCTGGTGCGTCGGGGAGAGCAGTAGAGCATCGAACCCTTTGCTGTCCGTTGGGCTTGGTAGAGCCGACCGTTGGTCGGCTCTGGGGTATCAGGCGTCCACGCCGATGGGGCAGCTGACGCCGGTGCCGCCGATGCCGCAGTAGCCGTTGGGGTTCTTGGCGAGGTACTGCTGGTGGTAGTCCTCGGCGTAGTAGTACTCGGGCGCGGGGAAGACGATATCGGTGGTGATGGGGCTGTAGCCGCTGTCGTTGAGGCGCTGCTGGTAGGCGTCGCGGCTGGCCAGGGCGGCGTCGAGCTGGGCCTGGGTGGTGGCGTGGATCGCGGAGCGGTACTGGGTACCGGTGTCGTTGCCCTGGCGCATGCCCTGGGTCGGGTCGTGGCTTTCCCAGAAGACCTGCAGGAGGCGTTCCAGGGGGACGATGGCGGGGTCGTAGACGACCTCGACGATTTCGGTGTGCCCGGTCAGGCCGGAACAGACTTCTTCGTAGGTGGGGTTCGGGGTGACGCCGCCGGCGTAGCCGACCGAGGTCGAGTAGACCCCGGGGATCGTCCAGAATTTGCGCTCGGCGCCCCAGAAGCAGCCCATGGCAAAGCGGATGCGCGCCAGGCCGGTGAAGCTGTCTTTCAGGGGGTGGCTGTTGACGTAATGCTGGTTGTGCAGCAGCGGCAGGGGTTGTTCGCGGCCGGGCAACGCCTCTTCCGGGCGCGGCAGGCGCTGCTTGAAGGCGCCGATGCCCAACAGACCGTTTGCAATACCCAACATGGCGTTCTCCTAGGCCGGCAACAGGCCGGCGCTTTCGTCTCCGTCGAATATGGGGGCGTCCGGGGCCGCGCCCAAGTCCAGTTGGGCGACGATGTCTTCCGCCTCGGGACGGGCCAGGTCGGGCACGCACACGCGCAGGACGCCGAACAGCGGGAGTTCGCCCATGCCGCCCAGCAGGGATTCGCCGAACACGAAGGCGGGGATGCCGGCGTCCTCCAGGGCGTGTTTGACCAGATGGGCGTCGAACAGGTTGTCGGCCTGGTAGATCACGTGCATGGGGCGGCTCCGGAGGGCATGGGCCCAGCATACGCCGGGGGCTGAAGGCGTGCCGACCAACGGGCGGCACCTACCGTTTAGCCTGTCGCCCTGCGACAGGCTAAACTGTTGGTCTTTCTGCCTTTTAACTGCGACCGCGCATCATGTCCGAGTCTACCGCCGCCCCCACCGACGCCCTTCCGGAAACCCAGGAAAAACGGGATTTCATCCGTCAGATCGTCCGCGAGGACCTGGCCGCCGGCAAGCATGCCGCGATCAAGACGCGCTTCCCGCCCGAGCCCAATGGCTACCTGCACATCGGCCACGCCAAGTCGATCTGCCTGAACTTCGGCATCGCCGGTGAGTTCAACGGCGTGTGCAACCTGCGCTTCGACGACACCAACCCGGCCAAGGAAGATCCGGAGTACGTGACCGCGATCCAGGATGACGTGCGCTGGCTGGGCTTTGAGTGGAACGAGCTGCGCCATGCCTCGGATTACTTCGATGCCTATTACCTGGCCGCGCAGAAGCTGATCACCGATGGCAAGGCGTATGTGTGCGACCTGTCGGCCGAGGAAGTGCGCGCCTACCGCGGCACCCTGACCGAGCCGGGCCGTCCGTCGCCGTTCCGCGACCGCAGCGTCGAAGAAAACCTGGACCTGTTCCGCCGCATGCGCGCGGGCGAGTTCCCGGATGGTGCGCGCACCGTGCGCGCCAAGATCGACATGGCCAGCGGCAACATCAACCTGCGCGACCCGGCCCTGTACCGGATCAAGCACGTCGAACACCAGAACACCGGCAACGCATGGCCGATCTACCCGATGTACGACTTCGCGCATGCACTGGGCGATTCCATCGAGGGCATCACCCACTCGCTGTGCACGCTGGAGTTCGAAGACCACCGCCCGCTGTACGACTGGTGCGTGGACAACGTCGATTTCGCCCACCACGATGCGCTGACCCAGCCGCTGGTCGATCGCGGCCTGCCGCGTGAGGCGGCCAAGCCGCGCCAGATCGAGTTCTCGCGTTTGAACATCAACTACACGGTGATGAGCAAGCGCAAGCTGATGGCGCTGGTCACCGAGCAGCTGGTGGATGGCTGGGAAGACCCGCGCATGCCGACCCTGCAGGGCCTGCGTCGCCGTGGCTATACCCCGGCGGCGATGCGTCTGTTCGCCGAACGCGTGGGCATCAGCAAGCAGAACTCGCTGATCGATTTCAGCGTGCTGGAAGGCGCGCTGCGCGAAGACCTCGACAGTGCCGCCGCGCGCCGCATGGCGGTGGTCGATCCGGTCAAGCTGGTGCTGACCAATCTGCCCGAGGGGCACGAGGAAACCCTGAGCTTCTCCAACCATCCCAAGGACGAAGCGTTCGGGACCCGCGCGGTGCCGTTCGCACGTGAGCTGTGGATCGAGCGCGAGGATTTCGCCGAGGTTCCGCCGAAGGGCTGGAAGCGTCTGGTGCCGGGCGGCGAAGTGCGCCTGCGCGGCGCCGGCATCATCCGCTGCGATGAAGTGATCAAGGACGCCGACGGCACCATCACCGAACTGCGTGGCTGGCTGGATCCGGAATCGCGCCCGGGCATGGAAGGCGCCAACCGCAAGGTCAAGGGCACCATCCATTGGGTCAGCGCCGTGCATGCGGTGCCGGCCGAGATCCGCCTGTACGACCGTCTGTTCTCGGTGCCCAACCCGGACGACGAATCCGACGGCAAGACCTACCGCGATTACCTCAATCCGGACTCGCGCCGCACCGTTACCGGGTATGTCGAGCCGGCCGCGGCCACTGCGGCCCCGGAACAGTCGTTCCAGTTCGAGCGGACCGGCTACTTCGTGGCCGACCGCCGCGATCACACCCCCGCCAAGCCGGTGTTCAACCGCAGCGTGACCCTGCGCGATACCTGGTCGGCGTAAGCTGCACCCGGCCGGTGCCAGGCACCGGCCGACGCGTGACCCCTGCG
>Ga0256884_1000561_pt1 | contig 10224 bp, 8 predicted proteins | sample MC6MC0492MT_FD_186341 | JGI IMG/M metagenome (GOLD analysis project Ga0256884, IMG submission 186341) | Metatranscriptome of enriched soil aggregate microbial communities from Iowa State University, Ames, United States - MC6-MC0492-MT... | ecosystem: Environmental > Terrestrial > Soil >... | reverse complement strand
GTCACTGCCACGGCCCTGGTCTTCAGCTTCTTCGAGCTGCTGCCGCACTATCCGGTCGGTGTTTCCGAGGTGCATCTCATCCTGGGGTCAACGCTGTTTCTGCTGCTTGGCGCTGCACCTGCTGCGGCGGGGCTCGCCCTGGGGCTGCTGATTCAGGGCCTGTTCTTCGCGCCATTCGACCTGCCGCAATATGGCATGAACGTCACCACGCTACTGGTACCGCTGTGCGCAGTCGCTGCCCTGGCCAAACGCATCATTGCGCCCGACACGCCGTATGTGGAACTGAGCTACAGACAAGCGCTGGGGCTGTCGACCGCCTTTCAGGCAGGCATTGTCGCCTGGGTGGCGTTCTGGGCTTTCTACGGAAAAGGCTTCACAGCCGAAAACGCCTTGTCGATTCTGTCCTTTGGCAGTGCCTACATGACCGTGATCACCCTCGAACCGCTGCTGGACCTGGCCGTACTGGCCGCGGCCAAGGCCAGCCATCGTCTGCGGGGTAGTTCGCTGCTCGAACGCCGTCTGTACCAGGCCGCCTGAGTCGACGCACTCCAGTCCAGATCGGCCTGCCCCGAGTATTCGAAGAGCGTAATGCTCGGGGTATAAACCGCAAGAACCGCCCCGCGACTGCCGTAGCAGCCGCGAACGGTGAAGATGGCTTCAACGCTATGGCTTACTGATCTTGAACCAGATGGAGTACATCGCCGGCAGGAACACCAGCGTCACGATGGTTCCGACGAACGTGCCGCCGATCAGTGTGTAAGCCAGCGTGCCCCAGAAGACCGAGTGCGTCAGTGGAATGAACGCGAGGATGGCCGCCAGCGCAGTCAGCAGTACCGGGCGAGCACGCTGTACCGTGGCTTCGATCACGGCGTGAAACGGATCAAGTCCCTCTTGTGCGTTGTGATGGATTTGTCCAATCAGGATCAGCGTATTACGCATCAGAATCCCCGACAGGGCGATCAACCCGACCAAGGCGTTGATACCGAACGGCTGCTGGAAGAGCAGCAGTGTCGGCACCACACCAATCAGCCCGAGTGGCGAGGTGAGGAACACCATGATCATTGCCGATACCGAACGCACCTGCAGAATGATGATCAGCAGTGTGACGGCGATCATGATCGGCAGCAGTGGCAAGATCGCTTGGCCGGCCTTGCCCGACTCCTCGATCGCCCCCGATTGCTCGATACGATAACCCTCCGGCAGCGTGTCGATGACCGGCTGCAGCGCCTTCGTGATAACACTTGAAACGTCCGGAGGCTGCAAGCCTTCGGCAATGTCGCCGCGTACAGTAATGGTCGGCGTGCGGTCACGACGCCGCAGGACGGGATCCTCCATGCGCACATCCACTGTCCCCACTTGCGACAGCGGAATCCGCTGGCCCGCCGTGCCCACCAGCGTGAAACCTTGTGTTTTTGCAGGGTCGAGCCGGATATCCCCCGCTGCTCGCCCGATCACCTGTACCGAACGGATGTCCTCACGAACGGCCGTGATCGGTACCCCGGCAAGCAGAAACTGCAACTGCTGCGCGACCGTACTGGAGGTCAGCCCCACCGCCTGCAAGCGGTCCTGATCCAGGGTGAAATGCAGCGCGGGTGTCAGCGGGCCCCAGTCAGTATTGACGGTTCGCATCAAGGGGCTCGCCTGCATCACCGTCTGCACCTGAGCGGCAATCTCACGCAATGTCGAGGGATCGGGCCCCATCACCCGGTAAGCGACAGGAAACGGTGAATACGGACCAAACACCAACTGCGTCACCCTGACCCGCGCTTCTGGAGCCAGCCCTTCGGCGACGGCCTCGCGCAGACGGAGCTTGAGGACTTCCCGTGCCTCCTGACTCTGCGTCAACACCACAATCTTCGCAAAAGACGGATCAGGCAGTTCCGGCGCCATGGCCAGGTAGAAACGCGGCGCACCCTGTCCGATATAGGCCGTGACGATTTTTGCTTCATTCTGCTTTTGCAGCCAGGCTTCGACTTTGGCGGTGGTGATACTCGTCTGCTCGATGGAGGTTCCATAGGGCATTTGCACTTCGATCAACACTTCGGGACGATCCGAGGTGGGGAAGAACTGCTTCTTGACCAGGCTCATGCCGACAACGGCCGGGACAAACGTCGCGATCACGGTACCAGCGACCAGCCATTTGCGGGCAATGACGCGCGTCAAGATCCGGCGGAAGCGGTTGTAGTTGGGCGTGTTGTAAATGGCCGCGTGACCACCTTCGACCTGTTTGATGTCCGGCAACAGCTTCACACCCAGATAGGGGGTGAAGGCCACCGCAACCACCCATGAGGCAATCAGGGCAATGCCTACGATCCAGAACATGTTGCTGGTGTACTCGCCAGCGGTCGATTGCGCGAAGCCGTTGGGCAGAAAGCCGATAGCGGTCACCAGCGTGCCGGAAAGCATCGGTGCGGCGGTGTGACTCCAGGCATATGCGGACGCTTTGATACGGTCGTAGCCCTCCTCCATTTTCACCACCATCATCTCGATCGCAATGATGGCGTCGTCCACCAGCAGTCCAAGCGCCAGGATCAACGACCCCAAGGTGATCCGGTCAAAGTTCTTGCCCGTTGCCGCCATCACTACAAACACCACGGCGAGCGTCAGTGGTACCGCCGCAGCCACGACAATACCGACATGCCAGCCCATGCTGAGAAAGCACACCAGCATCACCACCAGCAAGGCGACGAAGAACTTGATCATGAACTCGTCGACGGCTGAACTGATATTCACCGACTGATCGGTGACCTTGCTGAGTGTCATGCCCAGTGGCATGCCTTCGTTGATCCGGGCGGTCTCCACGTCCAGTGCCTTGCCCAGGTCCAGGCCGTTCCAGCCCTCGCGCATCACCACACCCAATAACAGCGCTTCCTCACCATTGTTACGCACAAGGAAGGTGGCCGGATCTTCGTAACCCCGCTCGACCGTCGCAACGTCCGAGAGCTTCAAGGTACGTCCCTGAATCGCCAGCGGTGTGTCACGAATCTTCTGCAACTTGTCGAAGGCGCCGTCGAGACGCAGGAAGACTTCTGGCCCCTTGGTTTCAATCGAGCCGGCTGGCGTCAGTACGTTCTGATTGTTCAGCGCGGCAAAAATATCCTGCGGGGTTACCCCCAGCGTGGCCCCGATCATGGGAGAAAGAGACAAAGATGCGCTCGCTCTGCTCACCTATGATGTTGACCTTTTTCACGCCTGGCACATGCAACAGGCGCTGGCGCAGCGATTCGGCATCACGTACCAGCAGTCGCTGCGGCTCGCCTTTGGCTTTCAAGGCAAACAACGCAAAGGTCACATCTGCAAACTCATCGTTGACCATCGGGCCAATTACGCCGGCCGGTAGCTTGATCGACTCATCGTCGAGTTTTTTTTGCGCGCCTGGTAGAACTCCTCCTGCACTTGGGAGGGCGGTGTACGATCAAGCAGTGTCACCACAGTGAAGGCCAGACCCGGACGAGTGTAGGTTTCCGTGCGGTCGTACCATTTCAACTCTTGCAGGCGTTTTTCCAGCGGCTCGGCGACCTGGTCCTGCATTTCCTGCGCGGTCGCGCCCGGCCATGCCGTGATGACCGTCAGCTGCTTGACCGTAAACGGCGGGTCTTCCGCGCGCCCGAGCTGGAAAAACGCGAGGATCCCGGCAACACCGATCAGGAAGATCAGAAACACCGTGATCGAACGCTCGCGAACGGCAAGCGCCGAAAGATTGAAGCGCCCCTGGCTCATGGACGGCTCCCGGCAACCTGGACGTCAGCCTGTTGAGCCAGTCTCACCTCCTCCCCCTCGCGCAGAAGATGTGCGCCTAAAGCGACAACTTGCTCACCGAGCTTGAGTTCACCTTCGACACGCGCAATGTCATCGCTCACGTCCAATATCTGCACAGGCCGCCAGTTCACCTTGGTCGGGTTGCCAGCAATCACCCAGAGGCCGGGGCCTTTGCCTGGGTCATAAACCGCCGCCAGCGGCACTTGCAACACCTGTGCATTTGCGCGGCTGCCAGCGATCTGCAGCGTAACGGTCGAACCTAACGGCGCATTGGCCAGCGCGCCCTCCAGCACATATCGCGCCTCAAAGGTGCGCGTCATGCGATCGGCCGAGTCAGACAGCAGCCGCAGCCTGGCTGTCACGGCACCCGACGTGTTGCCATAAAGTGTGGCCTGCGCGGTCGAACCTGCCGCCGGACGTAGCGTCTCGGGCAGGTGCACGATGGCTTCGCGCTGCCCTGCCCGCGCCAGTCGAACCACGGCTTGCCCGGGGCTCACCACTTGTCCTGGCTCGGCGAGCGTCTCCACCACCACGCCATCGGAATCAGCAAGCAACACCGCATAACCGGACGCATTGCGAGCGACATCAGCCTGCGCTTGCGCCGCGCTCAACTGAGCTTTGGCGGTATCTGCGGCGGCTTTGATCTGATCGTAGGCCGAGGCCGAGATGGCACCGGCGGCGACCAGATCGCGATACCGGGCCTCGTCATCCGCGGTCTGTATGGCTCGCGCCCGAGCGGCCATGACCGACTCTTGCTGCGCCCGCGCCTGCAGCCCGAGATCAATCGGGTCGAGACGCATCAGTGGTTGACCTCGTTTGACCGTCTGGCCTGTGTCAACCAGGCGCTCGAGTATTTTGCCCGAGACCCGAAAGCCGAGGTCAGCCTCGACGCGGGCGATCACGATACCCGTGAAAGAACGTGAAGTATCTGATGCGGCCTGAACCGCAGCAGACCTCACCAACGGGGCACGCGTACGGGGATCGTCAACGACGGATGAGTCACCACACGCCGTCAGGACGAGCGGCAACAGACAAACGGCAATCGGTACAGCTAGAGGCCGGCGCATAGGTTCCGTTACTCGATAATAGGACATGCTCGGCATTTTCAGTACGGTGACCAATAATGTCAATGGTCACTATCTTGTAGTGCATGGTGCAGATATCCATGTTCTCGTTGACCTGAAAGATGTGACCGTAATTTAATATGGTCACTTATCATCCTCGTTGCAGGTACCTCAATGCCTCCTGTTCGCCCTATCACGCTTTTGGTGGCCGCCAGTTTGATGGCAGGCTGCGCGGTCGGTCCCGACTATCAACGGCCTGCCCTCGTGCTTCCCGATCGTTACCTGAGTCAGCCAGCAGCCGAACAGACGCCGGCAACGGCGCCGGCCCGGCTGGTCAACTGGTGGGAGAGTTTTAACGATCCCGTGTTGACCGGTTTCGTCACCCAGGCGCTGGAACAGAACCTCGATCTGGCACAAGCAGCGGCGCGGGTCACACAGGCACGGGCAGGATTGGGGGCCGCAAATGCCGCTCTGTTGCCCTCCGGGAGCATTGATGGCCAGGCCGCACGCGCCTTTCAATCCGTCGAGACGCCGCTCGGCCAGGTGCTGAACTCAACGCCTGGCTATGATCGCTATGGAAGTTCCTACGAGCTCAACCTCAATGCCGGCTGGGAGATTGATGTCTTTGGCGGGCTGAGACGCGAGCGCGAAGCCGCACTCGCCGAATACCAGGCGTCCGAGGCGGGCGCGACCGCCACACGCCTGGCCATTGCAGCGCAGACGGCCGATATCTACATCACCCTCCGTGGGTTGCAGGCGCGACTGGAGATTGCCAACCGTCAAGTCGAAACCCAGCAGGGACTGCTGGAGAAAGTCCGCCTGCTCTACGGCAAGGGCCTCGCTGCCCGCTATCAGGTTCAACAGACAGAGGGCGCGCTGGCGCAAGTCCAGGCGAGCGTGCCAGTGCTGCAGACCGGCCTGGATGCCGCCATGAATGCGCTCGACGTGATGCTCGGCACCCCGCCGGGGACTCACCGCACGCAACTGGCCGGTACAGCGAGCATTCCTGTTGTGCCGCCGATAAACGCCTCGGGAACGCCGGCCGATCTGCTGCGTCGCCGGCCGGATCTGATCGTCGCCGAGCGCCGCCTGGCAGCCTCCAATGCACGCATCGGCGTGGCGATTGCCGAGTACTACCCGAAACTTTCTCTCAGCGCATTGCTCGGTAGCGCCACGGCTGTTTCCGGCGGCAACCTGTTCACTGGCGGCGCCAGTCAGTCGGCGGCGATCCTTGGGTTGCGCTGGAGACTTTTTGACGTAGGCCGGATAAACGCGCAGATCGATCAGGCCAAAGGACAGGAAGCCGAAGCGCTGGCCGCTTATCGTCAGTCGGTGTTACGCGCCACTGAGGATGTCGAAAATGCCTTCTCCGCCCTGGTGAACCGCAACCTTCAGGCCACCACGCTCGCGGGAGGCGAGGCTTCTCTGACCCAGGCTCGCCAAGCGTCTTTTATTGCCTACGGAAAAGGCACCGCGAGCCTGATTGATGTGCTCCACGCCGACGAAACGCTGCTCCAGGCTTCCGATGCCCGTGCGCAAGCGCGGACAGAATCGGCGCGGGCTGCGGTCGCGGCATTCAAAGCGCTCGGCGGCGGCTGGCAAGTTCCCGAAACCCTGCCTGTTGCGTCGCGATGAAGCTCGCCAGCTTTGCAAAGAATTTGGCTCGACAGTACGCAGAATGGCCAATCGCGGTTTTGACGTGGGCCACGCCACGGCGTTTTCATCAGTGCCTGATGGCCAAAGTCATGAGGGTTTGACTTACAAAAAAGGGCCAACCTCTCTGCAAGAATCGGCCCGATAAACATGCCCTTGCGCGTGTGGGGTCGGGAGGCAGCACGCCCTCCCGCCCCCACATTGTGAGTACAGTCCTCAGCTAAAAACGGTAGCTGACAGACGTACCGAGCCCGCTCGCACTGTTCTTGTACCTGGCGCTGTAGGCACCTCTGGATGGCGAGCTGTCGTTGACCTTCACGCTCTCCTCCCAGAGGTAGGAATAAGCGAAGTCGATGGTGACATTTTCCACCGGCGTCCAGCCCGCACCGAAGCTGATAACCTTTCGGTCGCCTGTGGGAATACGGGGGCCGCGATGGGTGTTGTTGGCGGGTGATTGATCTACCGAAAACCCGCTACGCAACACCCACTGGCTATTCAATTGATAGGCGGTACCGATGGCGTGTGCCCACGTGTCATGCCAGTTCTGCTCTTCGCTGATCGTCCCCAATTGACCGCTCAGCAACGGCGGCAGGCCGCTGTTTTCGATCGTCAGCTCCTTGAAGCGACTCCAGCGCGTCCAGGTGCTACCGACATAGAGCGTCCAGTCGTTATTGAATTGATGCGTGACCGAAAAATCCACCGACTCCGGCGTATCCACATCCAGCGATGCGTCATAACTGCGGCCGCTGACGCCCAGCACGCTGAAGATGCCATCGGTGACCTTGGTTTTCGCATCCAGGTGGTAACTGACTTTGGAGTGATAAGTCAGCCCCAGGCGGGTCTGATCTGTCGCCTGCACCAGCACACCTGCGTTGAAGCCCAGCGCGGTGTCATCACCCGTGCTTTTGAGCTTGCCGTCATTGCGCCCCGGGGTTAATGGATTGGGCACCATGCCCGATATCTCTCCACCGATACGGTTGATGGTCGGACCGAAACCGATCGAGACTTTTTCGTTAAAAGCGTAACTGATGGTCGGTTGGAAAGTCAGCGTGGTGACTTCGCTCTTGTTGGCGTAATAGCGTCCGGCAAACCCGCTGCCGTAGTCGGTGATCAACCCGAAAGGTACATAAAACCCGACGCCGAATGCCCAGTGCTCATCGATGGGTTTGACGTAATAGCCTATCGGTACGGTGGTCGTGGGCACCATGTCGCCATCCTCCTTGCCGCCGAACGTACTGCGAGTCCGGCTGATATCGGACTTGGCGAACAGTGTCGCCGCCCCCACGCTGACCTGCTCTTGTTTAAGTCGCGCCATGCCCGCCGGGTTGCCGTAGATCGTACTGGCGTCTTCGGCCGATGAAGATCGCCCGGCAAACCCGGACCCCATCCCGCTGATGCTTTGTTCGTTGAGTGCAAAGCCACCGGCCAGCACATTCGAAGACGCAAGCACGACGGCCAGGCCCACGGGGCTCTTGAGCATTGTTTTTTTCATTATCGGGACTCTATGGAGATCACTGGAATAGAACATCGAACTACAGCGAAGCCATATTATCCATGTGACCAACTCAGTCAATGGTCACGAAGAGCGAAATGTTGCGCCCTCCCGGCACTCATTGGCCGGGAACGGAAAACGTCATGTGGGGGATGTGGTTTTGACTTGAATCGACTGACAGATTTGACCAGCGAAGTCAGGGCATGAGGCTGCGCAGGATGAGGTTGGAGGTCAGCGTGGGCGCTTGCTCGATGAAATCCAGATTGTGCTGCAACAGCAAGGGGTTGACGAAAGGTCGCAGCGCCAGATCGATCGCCTCGACAGTCTCGTCCAGTGGAGTCTTGCGCTCGAACTCCCCCGCCTCTCGTCCTTGCCGCACGATGTCGACAATAAAGTCTTTGATCTGTGCTTCATACACCTGGGCACTGTGCCAACGCTCCGAAGCGGAAAACGCCGCGATGTCGTAAAGCTTGCGGTCGTTGAAGAACAGGTTCACACCCGTGGCAATGACGGTTTTTACCAATCTGCGCAAACGCTCGGTCGCCGAAAGAGATTCTTCGTTAACGGCCTGTTCGACGGCTGCAACGATTTGCCCCAGACAATTGGCGCAAATGGCCTCGCCAATCGCCTGTTTCGAGTCAAAAAACTTATAGATGTACGCCTTGGAAAAACCGATGGCCTTGGCCAGGTCGGAAACCGTGGTTTTCGCGTAGCCATACTGGCTGAAGTGTTCATTGGCAGCGGCGACAATCTGGTCACGAATGTCGTGCTCGGCCGGGCCACGAGTGTTTGGCGAGGAGGCAGATATTGATAGCTGATTCATGACAGCAGCTTACTCATCCTATGGCGGGCTGACAACTTGTGACCACACAGGAATAAGGTCACAAGTCTGGTGATTTCAGATGAGGCCAGCCGTTACATCTGCTTGCCGTTACGCGCAGTGATCGCCACGGTAGTCGGCGAATCAGCCAAGGGAACAAAGCGTCGGGTTGAACCATCCAGCGCATCGATACACCCCGCCTCGATGTCGTAGACCCATCCGTGCAGATTCATGCGCCCTTGCTCGAGCGCGAGGGCCACGGAGGGATGCGTGCGCAGGTTCGCCAATTGCGCGATCACATTTTCCCGGACCAGACCATCGAGCTTCGCGCGCGGTGTGTCGAACTCATGCGCCGCGTTGATCGCTTTCGCAGCGTCCGCGTGACGCAGCCAATTGGCGACCGCAGGAAGATGATCCAGACAGGTGCAGCGCGATATCGCGCCCATCGCTCCGCAGTCCGAGTGCCCGCAGATCACGATGTCCTGTACGCCGAGCACGGCGACTGCATATTCGACGGTAGCCGACACGCCACCGGGTTCGGGACCATACGACGGCACAATGTTGCCGGCGTTGCGGATCACGAATAGTTCACCGGGCTCGCGCTGTGTAAGAAGCTCAGGCACTACACGACTGTCCGAGCAAGTAACGAATAACGCCTTCGGATTTTGTGAGGTCGCGAGTTGCTTGAACAGCTCGACACGTTGCGGATATACCTCACGCTGAAAGCGCAGAAAGCCGTCGATAATGTCACGCATGAAGTTCTCCAAATCCTGATGCCGGATGCTTGCAAAAGTACTCGATATAAAAGGTCGTGGTGTTTTCAGCGCTGCAACAGCCGCTTCGTCATCACCATCGACGTCTGCAGCGACTGCCCCGTACGCTGCAGCTTGTTCAACAAACTCGCCCCCAACCAAAGCTGATAGAGCGTTTCTGCCAGTTGCCGAGCGTCGGTCTCTGGCAAGCTTTTATCCAACTGCCCTTCTTCCAGGCACGTCGTAATTCGCGCAACGATGCGCTCGGCGCCGTCGCGCAAGGTCAGGCGCATCGACTCGGACAGGTCGGCGACTTCCGCGCTCAACTTCACCACCAGGCATTCATCGCCATGACCTTCCAGGGTGCAGCGGTTCTGCCAGCCCTGCCAGTAATCCATCAGCCGCTCATAGGCACTGAGGCCGGGCAGGGTCAGGCGTCGCTCCATGTCCGCGAGGTAGCCGACAAAGTAATCCTCCAGCAGCGCCTGGCCGTAGAGTTCCTTGGATTTGAAGTAGTGATAGAACGAGCCCTTGGGCACACCGGCGGTCTGCAGGATCTCGCTCAGGCCAACGCTGGTGAAGCCCTTTTCGGCCATCATGCGGTGGCCGGTGTCGAGCAGGTGTTGGCGGGTATCGTCGTAGGTCGGTTTCATGGGGCGCAAAATACCAAACATTAGACCAGTC
>Ga0256884_1000553_pt1 | contig 10289 bp, 9 predicted proteins | sample MC6MC0492MT_FD_186341 | JGI IMG/M metagenome (GOLD analysis project Ga0256884, IMG submission 186341) | Metatranscriptome of enriched soil aggregate microbial communities from Iowa State University, Ames, United States - MC6-MC0492-MT... | ecosystem: Environmental > Terrestrial > Soil >... | reverse complement strand
GAACACTTGAGCGGGTATTGGCTGACGCAGACTAACGGTCCGCTTTTGTGGCGAGGGAGCTTGCTGACCGAGCGGTTATTCCCTGCGGGTATTGATCTGACGACCAAGGATTTCTATGGCAAACCAACAACTGTTCCTGGGCATCGACTGCGGCACCCAAGGCACCAAGGCGTTGATCCTGGATGCGATCAGCGGCCAGGTACTCGGCCAGGGTGCCGCTGCCCACAGCATGATCAGCGGGGCCAACGGGCGTCGTGAGCAAGACACCCAACAATGGCTCGATGCATTCACCCAGACGACGCATCAGGCCTTGGCCGCCGCCGGGGTCGATGGCCAGGCGATCCTCGGCATCGGCGTGTCCGGCCAGCAACACGGCTTGGTGCTGCTTGACGACCAGGGCCAGGTCCTGCGCCCGGCCAAGCTGTGGTGCGACACCGAGACGACGCCGGAAAACGATCGGCTCCTGGCGTACCTGGGCGGTGAAGACGGTAGCCTCGAACGCCTCGGCGTGGTGATTGCGCCCGGCTACACGGTCTCCAAACTGCTCTGGACGCGGGAGCAGCATCCCCAGGTGTTCGAACGCATCGCCAGCGTCCTGCTGCCCCACGACTTCCTCAACTACTGGCTCACCGGCCGCCATTGCAGCGAATATGGCGATGCCTCGGGGACCGGCTATTTCAACGTGCGCACCCGCCAATGGGACGTGCAGCTGCTGCAACACATCGACCCCAGCGCACGCTTGCAAGCGGCGCTGCCGGAGTTGATTGAGGCCCACCAGCCCGTCGGACGCATCCTGCCGGCCATTGCCGCGCACCTGGGCATCAACCCCGACGCGGTGGTGGCCAGCGGTGGCGGCGACAACATGATGGGCGCCATCGGCACCGGTAATATCCAGCCCGGCGTGATCACCATGAGTCTCGGTTCCTCCGGCACGGTCTATGCCTATGCCGCCGAACCCGCGGTCAGCCCACAACCGTCAGTGGCGACGTTCTGCTCCTCCAGCGGTGGCTGGCTGCCATTGATTTGCACCATGAACCTGACCAACGCCACCGGGGCGATTCGCGAGCTGCTGGACCTGGACATCGACGCCTTCAACGCCCTGGTCGTCCAGGCCCCGATTGGCGCCGAGGGGGTCTGCATGCTGCCGTTCCTCAATGGCGAGCGGGTGCCTGCCCTGCCCCATGCCACCGGTAGCCTGCTGGGCCTGACCACCACCAACCTGACCCGGGCCAACCTGTGCCGCGCCGTGGTCGAAGGCACGACCTTCGGTTTGCGCTATGGCTTGGACCTGTTGCGGGCCAACGGGCTCAAGGCCCAGAGCATTCGCCTGATCGGCGGCGGCTCGAAGAGCCCGGTGTGGCGGCAGATCGTCGCCGACATCATGGACACCACGGTCATTTGCACTGAACAAAGCGAAGCGGCGGCGTTGGGTGCGGCGATCCAGGCGGCGTGGTGCCATTCAGGCGTGCAAGACAGCCTCGCCGAACTGTGCGAGCGCTGCGTCAAGCTCGACCCGGCCAGCGAAACCCGGCCAGTCGCCGCCCATGTCACGGCGTCCCAGCAGGCCTATGAACGTTATCGACAACACGTCGCAACCCTTTGAGAGCGGGCAACTATGTATCTGGTGTGTGGTGAAGCGCTGTTTGATTTTTTCAGTGAAACCGAGGCGGATGGCCCGGCCTCGCAGGTGAACTACAAGGCGATTGCCGGTGGCTCGCCATTCAACGTGGCGGTGGGATTGCGCCGCTTGGGTATCGAATCGGCGCTGTTTAGCGGATTGTCCACCGACTACCTGGGTCGTCGCTTGCAGCAGGTGCTGCTCAACGAAGGTGTCAGCACCCGATACCTGCTGGACTTCGACGCGCCGACCACCCTGGCGATGGTTGCCGTAGGCGCCAATGGTTCGCCCCACTACAGCTTTCGCGGCGAAGGGTGCGCCGACCGGCAACCGAGCCTGGCCCATCTACCAGAGCTGGGCCCTGAAGTGCGTGGTTTGCATGTCGGCTCGTTCTCACTGGTGGTCCAGCCCATTGCCGACACGCTCCTGGCCTTGGTGCAACGGGAAAGTGGCCGGCGCCTGATCAGTCTCGACCCGAACGTACGGCTCAACCCGCAGCCGGACATCGAGCTGTGGCGTTCGCGGATCGCGACACTGGTGCAATACGCCGACCTGATCAAGGTCAGTGACGAGGACCTGGGCCTGCTCTACCCAGGGACCGAGCCCCAGGCGGTCATCGAAGGTTGGCTGAAGCACCGCTGCCAATTGGTCTTCCTGACCCGTGGCGGCCAGGGGGCGACGGTCTTCAGTCGCCAGCACGGCACATGGTCGCTGCCAGCATGCCCGGTGAAGATCGCCGACACCGTGGGTGCAGGCGACACCTTCCAGGCCGCGCTGATTGCCTGGGTGACTGAACAACAATTGGATTCGATCGAGGGCCTGCAGACACTGACCCGCGAGCAGATCAGCGCCATGCTTGAGTTCGCCATTCGCGCCGCAGCACTGACGTGCGGCAAAACCGGGCCGGACCTGCCCTATCGGCAGCAACTGGCCTGATTTTGCGCGTTACAACTGAAAAGCTGGACGCCGGGTTCGGACATCACCGGACCCGAGCGTCAGAGGAAAAATGACAAGGCCGTAATCAGCGACCGGTCATTCGATGGTGTTGCTGATGAAAGTGATTGCCAGCGGCGGGGTTGTGGTCAAGCTCCGAACGCAACTCGGCAATCAGGTCGTTGATGGCTCGGCACCCGGTGAGTTTCCTGGCATCGATGTTCGTTTTGAGCAACGCCACATGGTCGGTCCTGTGGTCATCGAAGATCTTGATCGTCATCGTCAGCTCAGGTGACAACGTGCATTGCGAGCGCTTGGGCAGCAAGCTGCTTTCAATGATGTTTCGCATTTCGAGGGCAGATAAAAACATGGCGACTCTCTCCTGTTGAGGCGGCCAATTTATGTTCACGACGGCGGTACTTTCGTCCGTTTTCTTCCCTGCGGACTGGGACTCTGGATACCGTGCCGTTCGTTCTTTCTTGGCGTTTTCAGTTAACGAGTTCGCTCAAACGAACTCCTGAACCATCCCGCAAAAAATATGCCTGTATTGACGACCTTCCGGATTGATATGAATCAAGCGCTTAGCTTCGTCCCGCGCCAGAGAGCTCGTGCAAAGTGCAAGGAAAGGTGGTTTTTTCCATGCAAACTGCAATCACTTTTATCCTGTTCGCAACCTAGATTAGCCCCTATTGCGAAGGAGAAAATGGGCATCCGTCGCCTGGTATAAAAAAAGTGTGACGTAGCGTAAAAAACTCAAAGAGCCCCCACCGCCGCCCGCTCCGCCACATGCCCCAAACTGTCGAAATTGATGTTGGCACCCGAATCGATCGCTACCAAGGTCTCGCCTCGCGCGCCCGTGTGCGCCACGTATTGCTTGATGCCCGCCACCGCCAAGGCCCCTGACGGTTCGGTGATGGAACGGGTGTCGTCATAGATGTCCTTGATCGCGGCACACAGTTGATCATTGGTCACGGTCACCACCTCATCGACACAGAAACGGCAGATCTCCAGGCCATGGGCGCCGATCTGCGCCACGGCCACGCCGTCGGCGAAGGTTCCCACCTCGGGCAAGGTCACCCGCTCCCCGGCGATCAGCGCAGCCTGGAGACAGGCAGAGTGCTGCGACTCAACGCCAATGATGCGAACTTCCGGGCGCAGGTATTTGACGTAGGCCGCGATCCCGGCGATCAGCCCCCCACCTCCGACCGGAACGAAAATCGCGTCCAGCCGGCCGGGATGCTGGCGCAGGATTTCCATGGCGACGGTGCCCTGCCCGGCAATCACGTCCGGGTCGTCGAATGGCGAGACGAACTCCCGCCCGCTCTGCTCGGCCAATTCCAGCGCATGGGCCAAGGCAAACGGAAAACTGTCGCCATACAGCAGCGCCTCGGCGCCGCGGTTGCGCACGCCCAGCACTTTCAGTTGCGGGGTGGTCACGGGCATGACGATGCGGGCCGAAATACCCAGCTCCTGTGCCGCCAGCGCGACGCCCTGGGCGTGATTGCCAGCTGACGCGGTGATGACGCCCCGGGCCCGCTGCTCCGGGGTCAGGTGCACGAGCTTGTTGTAGGCACCACGGATCTTGAAGGAAAAAGTCGGTTGCAAGTCTTCGCGCTTGAGCAAGATCCGGTTACCCAAAGCCTCGGACAGCGCTGGCGCCGCTTGCAGTGGCGTGCGCACGGCCAATTCGTAGACCGGCGCGGCGAGGATTTTCTTTACATAGTGCTCAAGCAGGGTTTGCTCGGTGTGGGCAGCGGTCATGGTCATGGCGATCTCCTGGTTCGCTCGGAGCCCAGGAGACAGAAAGAAAAAACCCGCCTCGAGGGCGGGTTCGGTGCAGCCGTCAGCTAGCCCGCCAAATAAGGAATGGCGGTAATAATGCTTGGCTGGCTGCGCAATACGGTTGAGTTCATGCCTGGAAATTAGCGGTGCGTTGGCGGCAAGTCAATGGGTAATATCAAGTGCCAGCCGATATTCGCCGCAATGACCTTAAGTGAACAACATCATTACCTGTGGGAGCGAGCTTGCTCGCGATAGCGGAGTATCAGTCAGCATCAATGTCAGCTGACCCATAGCAATCGCGAGCAAGCTCGCTCCCACAGTTTTCTTCAATTATTTGAGGCCGACTTTGTACAGCGCTCCGTCGTCCTCATCCGTCAACACATAGAGATACCCATCCGGGCCCTGGCGGACATCCCGGATTCGCGCCTTGAGCTCACCCAACAGGCGCTCTTCATGGACGACCTTGTCGCCTTGCAATTGCAGGCGGATCAGTTCCCCCGGCACCAAGGCGCCGATGAACACATTGTGTTGCCAGGCCTTGAAGCGGCCCTGGTCGTAGAACGCCATGCCGCTGAGCCCCGGCGAGACCTGCCAGACGTGGTGAGGGTCAAGGGCGCCTTCGACGGTCTTGCCCTGGGCCTCGGGAATCGGGGCGCCGGAGTAGTTGATACCGTGGGTCGCCAGTGGCCAGCCGTAGTTCTTGCCGCGCTCGATGATGTTCAATTCATCGCCGCCCCGGGGCCCGTGTTCGTTCTCCCACAGGGTGCCACTCCAAGGATTGAGGGCAGCGCCCTGGGGGTTACGCATGCCGTAGGACCAGATCTCGGGACGCACGCCTTTCTGGCCGACGAAAGGGTTATCGTCGGGCACCTTGCCGTCGGGGTAGATGCGCACGACCTTGCCTTGCAGTTTGTCCAGGTCCTGGGCGGTGGGCCGGTCGTTGTTTTCCCCCAGGGTAATGAACAGATAGCCGTCGCGGTCGAAGACCAGTCGCGAGCCGAAGTGGTTGCCCGTGGACAGCTTGGGTTGCTGGCGGAAGACCACATCGAAGTTCTTCAGGCTCTTGAGGTCTTCAGCCAGTTGCCCGCGTCCCACGGCGGTGCCAGCCTTGCCGTCTGCGCCCGCCTCGGCATAGGACAGGTAGACGGTGCGGTCCTGCTTGAAGTCCGGCGACAGCACCACGTCCAGCAGGCCGCCCTGGCCCTTGGCCCACACTTCGGGCACGCCGTTCAAGGGGGCGGACAATTGGCCGTCGGGGCTGACCACGCGCAGGTTGCCCCCTCGCTCCGTCACCAGCATGCCCTGTTGGCCCGGCAGGAACGCAACGGACCAAGGGTGCTCCAGCCCCTTGACCACGGTGGTCACTTCCAGCGTGCCCTCCTCGCTCTTGAATGACTGGGTTGGCGCGGCACTGGCCGGGGTGGCGAGGGTCAGGACAGCGCTGGCGCAGAATGCGGCCAGGAGTGTTTTACGCAACATGCACATTTCCTTCTGCGGTGTTGAAAGAGAACAACGGGCGCCAGCGCCTAGCGGTTGCCATTCTGGCTGTTGCGCGGTGGCGCAGGAGACTCGATGGTCGGTCGCGGCGAACCCGACGGCTGGCCGGAACGGGGGTAGCCATTGCCGATGCCGCCATTTTCCAGGGTCGGTGGCCGTGGCACCGGCACTGTCGGATTGTTATGAATCGTCGGCACATTGGGCCGGGTGCCCTGCATGCTGTTGGGATTGGCCCGGCGCGTCGGGCTGTTATAGGGATTGTTGTTGCCCGGCAGGTTCTGGGCCAGGACCGTTGGGCCTGCGCTGGGCGTGGCGGCCTGGGCAGCGGCAGTCAGTAATAGCGTCATGATGACGAGCAACAGCCTGTTCATTGGGACACCTCTTGAGTTCAGGCATATCGAAAGCACGCTACGCCGCAGGTTCGCCCTTGTTAAGCGAAATATCCCGGTGAAGATGTAACGAAGCGTCTCAGAACGCAGATGGGAGCAGGCTCGCCCCCACAGTGGAAACTTTTCCCGAGGCGCGAAGGTCACCAGAGAGACATCCACCGGCAAGGAAAACACCACCATGGCTCGGGCAATCTGGAAAGGCGCAATCAGTTTCGGGCTGGTCCATATCCCCGTCGCACTGGTGTCGGCCACCTCTTCACAGGGTGTGGATTTTGACTGGCTGGACAAACGCAGCATGGACCCGGTGGGCTACAAGCGGGTCAACAAGGCGACGGGCAAGGAAGTGACCAAGGAAAACATTGTCAAGGGCGTGCAGTACCAGAAAGGCCAGTACGTGCTGCTCAGCGAAGAGGAAATCCGCTCCGCCCACCCCAAGTCCACCCAGACCATCGATATCTTTTCTTTTGTCGGCAGCGAGAAGATCCCCCTGCAAAACATCGACACGCCCTACTTTCTCGCCCCCGACAAACGTGGCGGCAAAGTCTATGCCCTGTTGCGCGAAACCCTGGTCAAGACCAACAAGGTGGCCCTGGCCTACGTCGTGCTGCATACCCGCCAGCACCTGGCCGCCCTCATGCCCCTTGAATCGGCCCTGGTGCTGGTGATGCTGCGCTGGCCCGCGGAGGTGCGCGAGCTGGATGTCCTGGAACTGGGCGACGAGGTCACGAACCCGACCCTGGCCAAGGGCGAGCTGGAAATGGCCAAGCGCCTTGTGGAGGACATGAGCGCTGACTGGGAGCCGCAAGAATACCGTGACAGTTTTGCAGACAAGATCATGGAACTGGTGGAGAAAAAGGCCAACGAAGGCCGCCTCGAAGCCGTGGAGACCGATCCAGGCGAAGAACAACGCAAGACCGCCGATGTCATCGACTTGACCGAGTTGCTCAAGCGCAGCCTGGGCGGCAAGGGCAAGGCCAGCGACAAATCCGCCGGGAAGCCCCCGGCAAAATCTGCGAAAACCGGCAAATCCGCTCCTGCCAAAAAAGCCACCAAGGCCTCCCGGGGCTAAAACCCTGGCGTGTGCAATACAAGGGAATCTGTCATGGCCAACGCCGAGAGTGAATCTGCTCGTTTGTCCAATGCCGAGTCGGACGCAACGACGCCCCGCAACCCTGGCCGAGGGGGCAAGACAGCCCCGGGCACCGGCCTGCCCGAGCGCCTGTCGCCGCAATTGGCCACGCCCGTGGAGGAGCCGCCCACCGGTGAATGGCGCTACGAAGTTCAGTTCCACGGTTATCGCCTGCTGACCCGCATCGAACACGGTGAAGTACAGCTGTACAACCGCAATCACCAGGACTGGACCGATCGGCTGAAGCTGCATGCCGACGCCCTGGCCGGGTTGGACCTGGGGGACAGTTGGCTGGACGGCGAACTGGTCCTGCTCGATGAAACCGGCCACAGCGATTTCGCCGCCCTGCGCGAGGCCTTCGAAATCAGCCGCACCGTTGACATGGTGTATTTCCTGTTCGACGCCCCCTTTCTCAATGGCGTCGACCTGCGCCAGGCGCCAGTGGAAGAACGCCGTGCGGCACTGAAAAAAGCCCTCGGCAACAACGCCAGCAAGCGCCTGCGCTTTTCCGAGTGGTTTTCCGCCAGCCAGCACGACATGTTCGAAAGCGCCATCGCCCTCTCACTGGACAGCGTGGTCGGCAAGCGCCTGGGCAGCCCTTATATGTCCCGCCGAAGCGCCGACTGGGTAAAGCTCAAGTGCCGGTTGCGCCAAGCCTTCGTCATCGTCGGATTCACCCGCCCCCAAGGCAAGCGCAGCGGTTTCGGCGCGCTGCTGCTGGCCGTCAACGGAGCAACGGGGCTGGTGTATGCCGGCCGTGTCGGCACAGGGTTCCGCCAGGTACAAATCAAGCAATTGCATGAGCAACTGTGTACCCAGCAGCGCGAGACCTCGCCACTGGCTGAGCCGCTCAACGGTACGCAGGGACGCGGCGTGCAATGGGTCGAGCCGACCCTGACCTGTGAGGTCGAGTTCACTGAGTGGACCCGCGATAGCCAGGTGCGGCAGGCTATTTTCCTCGGCTTGCCGCCCCATACGCCCGCCAACAAAGTGGTTCGGGAGCAGCCCCTGCCGATAAAGCCCTCCACACCAAAAACCCAACGTCGCAAAAAAGCCAGTACCGCCAAAGTCGACGGGGTGACGATCACCCACCCCGAGCGGGTCATCGACGGTGTCAGCGGCGTGCAAAAGGCCGAGCTGGCGCAGTATTACCTGGATATCGCCCCTTGGATCCTGCCGCACCTCAAGTTGCGCCCGGTCGCGCTGCTGCGGGCACCGGACGGTATCGGCGAAGAACTGTTCTTTCAAAAACACGCCAATCACCTGGAGATCCCCCACATCAAGCAGCTGGATCCGCAACTGGACCCGGGCCATGCAGCCCTGATGGAGATCGATGATATCCACGCGCTGGTCGGCGCGGCGCAGATGGGCACGGTGGAACTGCACACTTGGGCCGCGACCCACGACCGGATCGAGACGCCTGACCTGTTTGTCCTGGACTTGGACCCGGACCCGTCACTGCCCTGGAGCGCCATGATCGAGGCGACCCGCCTGACCTTGGCGGTGCTCGACGAGCTGGGCTTGCAGGCCTTCCTCAAGACCAGCGGTGGCAAAGGCATGCATGTGATCGTGCCATTGGCGAGAAACGAAGGCTGGGACACCACCAAGGCGTTCGCCAAAGCCATCTCTCAGTTCCTGACCCGGCAAATGCCCGAGCGCATCACCGCCACCATGGGACCGAAGAACCGCGTCGGGAAAATATTCGTCGATTACCTGCGCAACGCCCGTGGAGCCAGCACCGTAGCCGCCTATTCGGTACGTGCCAGGCCAGGCCTGCCGGTCTCGGTGCCGATTGCCCGGGCCGAGCTGTCGACCCTGCGCAACGCCCAGCAATGGGACATGTACACCGCGCTGGAACGGGTCAGAAGCTTGGGCGCCGATCCTTGGGAGGGCTACAACCACCGCCAGCGGATTACCGCCAGGATGTGGGAGCAACTGGATGCGCAAAAACCCGAGGCATAAGGACAATCCAGGGTTCAAATCCAGACGAAGATCGCCAGCAAACCGCCGAAAAAAGCCCACTTCTGCAGGTAATACAGCGTGCGATTGCGCTTCTTCAGGGCCTTGCCTTGCAACCGGATCTTGTAGAGCCTGGAGAACGCCCGGTTCAGGCCGCCCGTCCTGTCGCCCGCGTCGTTGGGCGCACCGGCCGCCGACATCACGGTACGGCTGAACCAGCGGTTAAAGGCGGTGGCCCAGCGAAACCTCATCGGCCGTTCCACGTCGCAGAACAGGATGATGCGGTTATGGGCGGTGGTGTTCTCGGCGTAATGGATGAACGTTTCGTCGAAAATCACCGCTTCGCCATCACGCCAATGATAAGGCTCGCCATCGACATTGATGTAGCAGCCGGCATCGTTGGGCGTTTCCAGGCCCAGGTGATACCGATACGATCCGGCGTAAGGGTCGCGGTGGCGGACCAGCTTCGACCCCGGCGGCAACTCGGCAAACATCGCCGCCTTGATCGAACCGATGCTTTGCACCAGTTCCGTGGTGCGTGGGCACAGCTTCATGGCCGAGGGATGGCTGTCGCCGTACCACTTCAGGTAGAAACGCTTCCAGCCGGTCTTGAAGAATGAATTGAAGCCCACGTCGTCATACTGATTGGAACGCTTGATCTCCCCGGCGCGCAGCAGGCTCTGGCCTTCGGCCCGGATCTCTTCCCAATGGGCCTGCAACGGGCTCAGGTCGGGGAATTGCGCCGGGCTCAGGAAAGGCTTGTTCGGCAGTTTCGAGCACAGGTAAAGCAGGCAATTGATCGGCGCAAGAAAAGACGAATGATCGCTCAACTGGCGCCCGATCTTATGCCGCACGCGTCCGCGCAGGTGAACGTAGCCAATGGAGAGGAGGTAAATCGCGACAATGATGAGTTTCACGAAAGTCCGTCACATGCAGGAGTGGACAGGCTGCGTCTCCGGGCCAGCCAAGCGGCAAGGGAGAT
>Ga0256884_1000539_pt1 | contig 10354 bp, 12 predicted proteins | sample MC6MC0492MT_FD_186341 | JGI IMG/M metagenome (GOLD analysis project Ga0256884, IMG submission 186341) | Metatranscriptome of enriched soil aggregate microbial communities from Iowa State University, Ames, United States - MC6-MC0492-MT... | ecosystem: Environmental > Terrestrial > Soil >... | reverse complement strand
GAAAAAGTTATTCCCCGATGGAATAAACCCGCCGGAGCGGCGTCTTACTGCATTGACCTGTAAGCTGGTTGCGCAGGCCTGTCCCAGGAACCCGCCATGATTCAACCGGTCCGCGTGCCGCCCGACGCGCCGGCATCCACCGACGACGAGATGCCAGCGGAAGAACTCTCCGACGCTGTGCTGCGCCAACTACTGCCGCGCCTGCGGCGATTTGCGCTGCGCCTCACGCGCGACGCGGTCGCGGCCGACGACCTGGTGCAATCCACCTTGGAAAGAGCGCTCACCCGCTGGCGCGGCCGCCGTCCGCAAGGCGACGTGCGCGCGTGGCTCTTCACCATCCTGTACCGCCAGTTCCTGGACGCCCAACGCCGCTCGCGCCGCTATGCGCGGCTGCTGTCATGGTTTGCCGGCTCCGACGCCGCCGCGCCGTCGGCCGAACGCGAGGTCATCGCGCGATCTTCCCTGGATGTCTTCGAACGCCTGCCCGAGGCGCAGCGCACGCTGCTATGGCTCGTCAGCGTGGAAGGCATGAGCTACAAGGCCGTCGCCGATGTTTTAGACGTACCGCTAGGCACCGTCATGTCACGCCTGTCCCGCGCGCGGAGTGCCTTGCGTGAACTGCATGAGGGCCAGGCCGGCGAGGCTCGTCTGAGGATATTGAAATGAAAGAACGCTCGATTGATGATCTGACGCGTAATGCGTATGTGGACGGACAGTTGGATCCGTCGCAGTTGCAGGAGCTGCAGGCGTATTTGCGGGCGCATCCTGATGAGGCGCAGGAGCTGGAGGCTTGGCGTCGGGATGCGCAGCGACTGCGGGAAGGGGCTGGCGGGGATGGTTTGCCGGGTAATCCTGCGTTGGATCCTGCTGCGGTGCGCGCGGGGCTAAGAGTTCGGACGCAACGGCGGATGGTGATGGCGGCTAGTCTGGTTGTGGCGGTCGCGATTGGCGGCGTCACGGGGTGGAGTGCTCGGGATACGACCTTGGCGAATCGGGTGCTACCGATGCAGGACGCGATGCAGGCTTATCGGTTGTTTGCGTCAGCGGATGCGCCGCAGCCGGATGTGCGTGCGGATGCTGGGGATTTGCAGGGGTGGTTGGATGAGTACTTTGCGCATGCCGAGCGGTTGCCTAATTTGAGCGATAGCGGGTTTAGGCCTGTTGCTGCGCGTTTGTTGGCTACCGATCAGGGGCCGGCGGCGCTTGTTATCTATGAGAATGCGGGGCAGCGCGCTACGTTTTATATCCGGCCGCCTGGGCCGGGCGGGCAGTTTCTGGCACAAGGGAGCCGGAAGGATGGGGAGCTGGTGGCGCGGTATTGGTCGGGGCAGGGGTACAACTATGCGTTGGTGACGGCGGGGGATGCGGGTGGTCGGACACCGCAAATGGGTGAGTCGTGACGGCCAGCTATTTAAGGACCCGAGCTCGGGGTACGTAATCGCCGAAATCGAAAGGCTCGGGCCTGTCGCACATCGCGGCAGGCCCGAGCTTTTTTCGATTATTGAATCGACGCGGGAGCGTCGTGCGTGGGATCGGCGAAATCGGCATCTTGTGCGCACGCTCGTGCCGTTTCCAGCATGGACTCTGTCATGACGCCCATGTGCTCACACAATCCTTCCACGCCGCCCAACAATGCGGCCACGGTCCATGCGTCCAGCGGGTGCGCGCCGGTTGCGTCTGGTTCGGAGGCGCTGTTGCCGACGAGGCGAGCGATCGACGCGATGGCATAGCGGGCGCGATCGATGTTGTAGAGGTGGGAGAGGGGAACCAGGCCAAGTTCGGGATTGGTGTCGACGAACCAGGGATCTTGGGTAAGGGAGTGCTGCGTCATGGACAATCTCCTATAGCGGCGAACAAACCCGCACCCCACTTCCAAATGGGGAGGACGGGCACGAGTCGAGGTTGGAAGACCGGAGCTATAGGACCCGGCGTGCGCAAGCGCACCCCCGCCAAGGCCCGTCCATAGGGACGTACAGAGACGCGCGGACGCAAATAAGCCGCCTTAGCGGCGGCTGCCCGCCTATAGCCGACCGGCTTCCAAACCGGACTACCGTTGTTGCGGTAGTGGGGGGAGTATACGGCAGGGAACTAAGAGGAAAACAACGAGAATGACCGTTTTAGCTCTGTGCGATGCCCGACTTCAGTGCAACTCTCTCGTAGCCCATTGCGGTCAATGGCGATGTCCGAAACACTTGGAAAATTCGGATTGCTAAACCAGTGGACCGTTCGGCAATCGCCCAGGCGTATACATCTGCCAAAATAGCCAAAGCAATACATCTCGTTCAAGCAGGCCAGCCACAAATGTGGAGTTCCAGGTGTTCTTTCCACGATGCTGATCGTCGAGCATGTCGAGTTCTTCCTCAAGACTCTGCCGAAGCCGTATTCGTGAAGTCCAAAATTGCGGCGGCTGCATCTCTATAGGTATGCGGGCAATTTTTTGCCTGCGCACCACTGGACCCCCAAGAGCACAGCCTCCGGTTTACGTTGTCATCGCAGGTTCTCATCGGGCGAAGGTTCCGCCGACACCTGGATCAGCGGATTCCTTTTGGCAATATGTGGATGACTGAGGTTTTCACGTGCTCCGATTTTTTCTTGTATCCCAAAATCCGCTTGTTTCATCATATTCATCTTCGCAAAGTTGAAGCATGACCGAATCTTCAAATATTCTATTTTTACTTGGAGTTAAAAATGAAGGCGACGAGTTTACTGCAGACTGAACCTGACTGAGCGTTACCCCCGGCCTCAGATAACTGATTCTCTGCCCATAATAGGCACTGGAATCCCTTGAAAAAAATTCATTAAGGATGCTTACAGCCTTTAGCACCAGCCAAATATATTCTTTTCCCCTGTGTGTACGAATCCGCAAGACCAGTTATAAATTTTTTTTATTTCACTAAGCGATGCTGGAAACTCGAATAGATCTGACGAAAGAAGAAAACTGATGACTCTTAATGCGGGAAACTCGTTGGACGCTTTTATTTGGCCATCACTCAACCTGATTTCCGACGATACAAATCCTACAATCGCCTTAAGCTTCAATTCGATTGCAAGCCGTATAATAAACGGCACAGCGTAAAGAGAGAAGGTGCTTTCCTGATCACGTATTTCGATATTTTTATACGTATCGGGCAACAACTTGGAGCGCGACAGTCGAAACAAGGTGTAGCTTGGCAACCGGCTTTGCGCTTATAAAAAACTGTCTTGGAGCAGCTTCAGATCGGGATATTCGCTGGAAAACTGGAGAATATCTGTTGCGAATATTTTCGCGATCGTGTTCACATCCACGGATGTAGGGAGAATTCCTAAACAATCCGTGTAACGGCTGGGATCGTCGAGCGCTGCAATGAGTAACTCAGCTTGCTCAATGATGATATTTAAGTGCTGATGGGGCTTGCTTTTCAACGACGATGGATTGGGAAAATTTCCTTTGAATCCTTTGCTTTTGTAGTGGGGGTTGCGCTTTATTTGAGAAACAAAGTCCTTAAGTTCCGTTGACGGCTCAAGATTTAAATATACTGTCATTACGTGCCAAAAACCATTTGAATTAAATTTCGACCAGCCCCCGTTGATCATTTAGTCAAAGGCAGCAAACTATTGCTCTTACAACGTACATGCATTAAACCGCACTGACGGATCAGAGACCTTCGCCCTCAATAATTTAACGACAGCTGAGGATCACTGTGACAGCGCTAGTTATCCTGCTCTTAAATATTAAAAGGAAAGAAGACGTACAACCCTTTCAATACGAGCTCCGCCACGCAAAACTCACGATCAAGCAAATAATATTGATCAGAAGATATATGGAAATACCGAATCGCCCTGGAATCAATGGCACTTCCAGTGATGACGCGAAGGTTTTTAGGGCAATCCGAAAGGATAGGCGCGGTCGCTCATATTCAGGATCACGGTGAGCACGGTGCAGCTCATCAGTAAGCTCCTCATAAATTACTTCGCCTCTTCTTCGCAGTTGTTCGAACAGCACCGCAAGTAGAACTGCGCTCACAAACAGTATTGCGGCAAACTGCACACCGAGATATTGAGGGAAAAATCTTGCGGCGATTGAAAACAGAATACTTAAATTTAACAACGTGGTTAGCAGCATGACAAAACCAAGCGCCCTCAGACGCATCGCAATCCGACGAAGTTGGTAAATAAATTCCTCAATATTGTCTAAAGTATCGCGCGAAGACATCATTTCGCCGCTCCTCGATCGATTAACTCATTCAGTGACTCGAGGGCACCAACTTGACAAGCCAGCCTCTGTGCATCCCCGAAAAATCCGCTCATCGGCACGCGATCGTAGAACGGCTTTGATGTTGATGCATAAGGCAGAACCACGTGCTTTCCCTGCCATGGGTTCAACGCCTCACCATAGGCACCTTCATTAGAGTAGTGCCTTAGGACATTTTCGTAAGTGTGGGGTTTCCACCATAGGTCGGCTTTGTTTACCAACGTTACTAACCATTTCGCGTCCAATAACTCCACGGACCATTCGGCGAGATTCTCAATTTCCAGCTGCCTATTAATAGCTAAAAATTCTTGTCTCACGTCATATCCATCCTCCCCCAACCAAATCGCGCTCGTCTCCGATGCAGTCCCCTCGTGATAGCCATTCGCGACGACGTTTATTATTCCAAAGCGCTTTGCTTTCAAAGCTTCCAAATGGGCCTTCCGCCTAAGCGCCCCCTCTCCAACCTGCCCCGGAGTGTCTAAAAGCTCCAGTTTCCTGCCTTCTTTAGTCACCTTTACCTTCCGCCAACCCCGCGTTCTATTTGTCGTTGGAATCGGTGTCGCAACACCATCCTGTAGCGAAGCAATGAACTGCGACTTTCCCACCCCTGACGTTCCACATAAAAGCACTACCGCCTTTTCGCTAAAGAACCGTTCCACCAGTTTGTCGAGGAGTTTGTACTTGGTGACAATGTCGAGCGTTCCCTCTAACAATTTTCCCCATCCAGATTGTTCGTCCGTCATGTTTTTTCTCAGTTCGGGAGACAGATTTTTCTCGACGCATATAGTAGCGTGCGAGCAAATGAAGCGTCCATATTTTTAGCCCAAATGCAGCGCGTTATATTGGGAGCACAACTACTACCGATCAAATCATGATATTAGAGTCGAACCGATAGGGTCAAAACTTTGGCGCTCTCCGCGTCACGAGCAGTGAGGAACGATCTAGAGACGCTATCGGCGCCGCTGAAAGTGGTCGCAGCCTCTTAGAATTTCGTGCGTAACCATGTTGGCGCTAACGACAACGGTCAGTTATTGTTGGTGTGATAAGGAACCAAATAGTTTGCTTAAGCTCACATATCGCCTGACAAAACCTAGCTTAAGGATATGGCAGACCGAAGCAATAGAACTCCGCATACGCAAGCGCACCCTCAACCCCGGCCCGCCCAAACGTCCTTGCGAAGAAGAGCGGACAGTAACCACTTGCGGCAGCAAGTGCAACTCCTTCTATAGCAGACCCGGCTATCAAACTAGGCTTTCGTTATTCCGACGCTTATTTCAAGCTTTTTAATCGAGGCAATTTTCTAGTCGCACTCGCGAACTGGTTCTACGTCTCGTTCGCTGATGACGTGAAATTCAGCCGATCGCTAAGGATCGGCTGTCTTCGGAAAACTGCCTCGAAACCACATATTTCTCATTATCTAGACGCGGAGATATCTGAGAGGTGGCGAAGATTAACTGATAATCGCTTCCAAAAGTTTCGCATTCTGAGACAATAATTTCCTGAAGCTTGTATGACCTCTCCAACTCCATGCCCCCGTCTTCAATCCCGTCTAAGAGTAAAAATCGCGGGAATCGCATTTCGGGAATGCGAGTTGACGCACTAAGAAGCGCCACGTGAAATAGGTGCCTCAAAACCACAGTGGAGCTTTCAGAAAACTGTGTAGATCCCTCAACGGAAACAAGATTGTCCGTAAAACTAAACTGAACATTCTCGGCGCGTTGAAACTCCGCTTGTCGAACCAAATCTTGCCGTAACAAGCGGCCTAATGTAGAAGCCACTTCCGCTTGAATTCGAGCTTTTCTTGTTTCCTGCGTGTAAAGTGACGATTCGATTGTGGAGTCTAGGTCGGCAATCCTTGCCCTGATTTCATCGCGGTTTACTTGCAGTAGTCGAATAGTCTCGGCCAGCTTTTGATTTTCATACAGACCTTTAATCTCTTGCTCAAGAGCTCCCACCTGACGGGCCACCACCTCCATCGCTAACTCTAAATCCGACGACCAGCTCTTCGCCGTGATTTGATACTGCTGCTCTAAATCTTTCAGCTCTTGGCGCAACTTCGGTAGGGATGTTCGAACCTTCGCCAATTCGGCTTCGGTATCACTGATCAACGATAATGATTCCTTAAGCTGAATTCGAAGTTCATTCTTCATCCGCAACACTTGAGAGTCTGCAGAACCAGAACTTAAAGTGGTTTTACATAAACCGCACGCCTGCTCTGCCTCTGCCGGCTTAATTTCGGCTAAGCAACATGGGCAGAAGGAGAATGCAAGCCTTCCAAAGTAATTTCGTGTCGTCGTAGATTCGTCTAAAGTGCGCAACCGCAGCTCAAGCTCCTCTACAAATTTTTGAGAGTCCGCGACATTCAGTTCATCGCGTGCAATCTGGTCCAGCGCCTCGGAAAGCCGGCGCTTTGCTACATCAAGTCGACGTCTTAAGGCAGATTCGCCATTTTCCTTCTTGAAGTCAACGGCCACCGTCCGCTCGCGTCGAAGCCGCGCTAACTCGTCAAGCTTTTTATCCTTCTCTCTTTCGAGATGAGAAATTTCCTGCCCAATAAATTCGAAGTTTGCGGGTTGATCCGACTTGGATAGCACCTTGAAAATGCTTTTCAGCTCACTATCCAAGCTCTGCAATTCCTTTTCGTGCATGCGCCTTTCAAGCTGAGCCGTATATAACCGATCGTCATAGACACCGCTGAGATAGCCCCCCACAGTTTCCCGATTTAACGCACTATCGAATGCATCAGTCCGAAAAATTGGGCTGTGAAGCGACGGCTGATCGGCATATAGCACTCGTAGAAGCTGATGCATCGTCAAATTGGAGGCCCCGTCCCCCTGCGCCTCCGGCAAGTCCATAGAATGCATCAACGCCTGCGTGAAGCTCAGCTTTGATTCGCTACGTCGGAACCCGAACACCTCCCATTTCTGATCGGGGGCATTAATCGCCGATTCATAGGGTCCCCAAAATATGTGCATTGGATTCAGAGGCTTATCATTGACTATCCGGCGTAACGTGACCGGATTATCATTCAGCATAACTTCCGCAATAGACCAGTCACATAGCAGTGCCTCCGGCTTCCAAGGAACGTTTTCGGCGCCAAGTGTATAGGCGATGAAATCGAGGATCGTTGTCTTGCCAGAACTGTTGTGCCCGCGAAAGATATTAACGCCAGCATGAAAACTAGCGTCAAAGACAATCCGACCATCCTTGTAAACCGTAAGACGCCGCAGCCGAATAGTTGGCTTAAGTAATGTCATATCGATGTTCCATCAAGCCAGTGCGGTGCTTCAATCCGTCTACTCCTTGAAGTGGCAACTCTGCAAACTTATGAGTGATGTATGTGATGACGTCCTCATTCGCGTGGCCGGCTTTCTTGAGGCGAGCGCTCAGCTCATCCGGCAAATCTGCCTCCGCTCGCCTAATCAGGCCGGACGAAAACTCTGCAGCATCAAATACGCGAGACGCTGCCAGAGTACGCATCGCGGAAATTTGAATATGCTCCATATCGCGAAATGCTTGGCTCATACTCATAGGCCCATGGTAATCATTCTTTAAACTATTAGCGATTTTCCTCGCTTCAGAATGCTCTCTGGGGAGCCGAACACGGCGCAATTCAGCGGGAAAGCACAGGAAAAAGTCTAAGATTCTCAGCTTAGCGACCTCTACTATTTTCACCGTGCTAGTTATTAATAGCGCCCTGAAAACGCAATGGTACGCGTCGTACGCGGGGTGGTAAATCAGCATTTGTCCCACCTTACGTGACAGTTTCCGCCCAAGAAAAATAATAGTCCCAACAAATCTGTCGATGTGAGCATAAGATCATTATCGCCGAGGAGCGCTGCTGTCGGGTTAATCACTTTCTCGCTGATCAACGCATCCACTTCTTGCATTGATGCGCTCGATTCAATAGCTGGCGTAACGTGCAACATGAACTCGGAGTAGATATTACTTAACACTATGGTTAATATATCCTGCGCAACCCCGGATGTTTGCCATTTCATAATTGTTTTTGCCGCGTTTTCCTTTAGACGCGAGGCGGTCTTTAATAAGAATTGTCTTTTAGCTGCGGTAAGTTTTTCCTCAAGCCCACGAACGTCGCCGTCGGTGCCAACTGAACAGTAATGTTGCAACTGTTCCGAAATTTGCGCGACGCAGATCTGCTCCGCGCCTGAGCTTCTAAATCTTTCATACAGCTTGGCGAGCGGAGACGGAGGCGAATACACATTATTGACAGTTTTGTGTTGATTGCCTGCGACAATATCGCCCTTAGCGGTATTTCCCGACTGAGAAGTAAACATTTGCTTTACTTATTATTTCTCTTGAAACTGTTACCTGCGATCATGTCGCCGCCTACGATATTGTTTTTTTGAGATACGATGCGCACATTGGACCGCTTTGATGTACGACGTGAGATAGCCACTCTAATTACTAGTCCACTCGCGACCAGGATAGAAACAATTGCTGCTGCCCACTTTCCTAGCATTTCCCAGTCCATCGACGCCTCTCGTTTTTAAGTTAAGAAGAGTTACAAGAGGATCATAATAATCAAAAGATCACTTGGCAAGTCGGGGATTTATCCAGCCATGCGCGCTAGGTCAAACCCATCACCTCGGCCGCACAAAGGCGTCGGCATGCTCCCAATAGATGGACACCACGTCATCAGCAGGCGGTTTGGACGTCATTAAACTCCCGTAACGACGATCAAATAACCCAGACCCTCGGCGAGCAATCAACCGCAAACGCCCGCATCCCCATGGAAGCACTCCCAAGCCTCCGACTCAATATCCTCAATCACCACCCCATCCTCACCCACAATGGTGAACTGCTCCTGGCTATCGCCAATACTCGCCGCCCCATCCAACCCCAGCAGCAGCGAATACATCGTGTCCCGCAGCGCCAGATCCAAAACGCCACGCACACCCTCAAGCTGCGCCGCCGACAATCCCAACCCCCGCAACTTGGCCGCGACCGCACTCCCGCCATCCGCCGCCATGAACGTCTCCAACAGCTCACCGCGCAGCGCATTCCAGTTGCCGACAAATTCCGTCGCGTCCATTCGATTCCCTTAACGTGTCCCAACCCACGGCCGCATACCCAATCCCAACCGCGATTCAATCAGCCCAAAAAAAACAAGGGCCGCATAATCGCGGCCCCTGCATTCACATCCTTCTAACCCTCATCAAGCCTTACGCACCTGCGCAATCAGCGCATCCAGTTGCTTGAGCATCGAATCCACTTCCTCAGCCGTCACATTCAGCGCGGGCATGAAGCGCAGCAAATTCGGACGCGGCGCATTCAGCAGCAGACCTTCCGGCGCCTGATTACGCGCAGCCTCGACAATCGCCGGACCATCATCACGATCCATGACCAGCGCGCGCAGCAGACCCATGCCGCGTTCGCCCTTCATGCCGTACTTGGCCGAGATGGCCAGCAGGCCTTCGGACAGTTGCTTGGCGCGGGCGTTGACCGCGTCCATGAAGCCCGGCGCGACCAGCGCGTCGAAGACGGCGACGCCGACGGCGGTGGTCAGGGGGTTGCCGTTGTAGGTGCCGCCTTGGTCGCCGTGCTGGAACACGCTGACTTCCTGACGGGCCAGCAGGGCGGCCAGCGGCACGCCGCCGCCGATGCCCTTGGCCAGCGTCATGATGTCGGGGACGACGTCAAAGTGCTGGTAGGCGAACATCTTGCCGGTGCGGCCCATGCCGGTCTGGACTTCGTCGACGATCAGCAGCAGTTGGTTTTCATCGGCCAGCTTGCGCAGGCCCTGCATGAATTCCTTGGTGGCGGGCAGCACGCCGCCTTCGCCCTGGACGGGTTCCAGCATGATGGCGACGGTCTTGTCGTCGATCAGCTTGCGCACGGATTCCAGGTCGTTCAGTTCGGCCTTGGGGAAGCCTTCGACCTGCGGCGCGAACATCTTGTCCCAGCCCGGCTTGCCCGATGCGGACATGGTGGCCAGGGTGCGGCCGTGGAAGCCGTGGTTCATGGTGATGATCTTGAAGGCGCCGTTCTTCTTGACCTGGCCCCACTTGCGCGCGAGCTTGATGGCGCCTTCGTTGGCTTCGCCGCCGCTGTTGGCGAAGAAGACGCGGTCAAAGTCGGATGCGCCGGTCAGGCGCTGGG
>Ga0256884_1000537_pt1 | contig 10365 bp, 7 predicted proteins | sample MC6MC0492MT_FD_186341 | JGI IMG/M metagenome (GOLD analysis project Ga0256884, IMG submission 186341) | Metatranscriptome of enriched soil aggregate microbial communities from Iowa State University, Ames, United States - MC6-MC0492-MT... | ecosystem: Environmental > Terrestrial > Soil >... | reverse complement strand
TTCTTCCGCTTGGTCACGTAGATCTTCAGGAATTTCTCCTTCAACAGCATCAAGTGCTGCATCTCCTTCGTAGAACCATGCTTTCATTTCTACAAGATCAACCATACCTGTGAAGGTATCTTCCGCACCAATTGGAAGTTGAATTGGATGTGCGTTTGCTTGTAGACGATCATGAAGTGTTTTAACAGAGTATAGGAAGTCCGCACCAATTTTATCCATCTTATTAACGAATACAATTCGTGGAACACCATATGTTGTAGCTTGGCGCCAAACTGTTTCAGTTTGAGGCTCAACGCCTGATTGAGCGTCAAGTACAGTTACAGCTCCATCAAGTACACGCAGGGAACGTTCAACTTCTACTGTGAAGTCTACGTGTCCTGGTGTATCGATGATGTTAACGCGGTACCCTTTCCATTGTGCAGTTGTAGCAGCAGATGTAATGGTAATTCCACGTTCCTGTTCCTGTTCCATCCAGTCCATTTGTGAAGCACCTTCATGTGTTTCACCAATTTTATGAATGCGCCCTGTATAGAAAAGAATACGTTCGGTAGTTGTTGTTTTACCAGCATCGATATGAGCCATGATTCCGATATTACGTGTCTTTTCTAAGGAGAAGTCTCTTGGCATTTCGTATTTCTCCTTCCTGGGATGAGTAGTAAAATTTTATAAAATGATATCTTACCAGCGATAATGTGCAAATGCTTTGTTTGCTTCAGCCATTTTATGCATATCTTCACGCTTTTTAATAGAAGCTCCAGTATTATTGGCTGCGTCCATAATTTCATAAGCTAGACGCTCTTCCATTGTTTTTTCTCCGCGAAGACGAGCATAATTTACTAACCAGCGTAGTCCTAAAGTTGAGCGACGGTCTGGGCGCACTTCAACTGGTACTTGGTAGTTAGCACCACCAACACGGCGAGCTCTAACTTCCAATACTGGCATGATATTTTTTAAAGCTTGATCAAATACTTCCATTGCATCCTTACCTGTGCGGTCTTGGATGATATCAAAAGCTGAATAAAGAATAGTTTGTGCTTTACCTCTTTTACCGTCTACCATAAGCTTGTTGATTAAACGAGTTACAAGCTTTGAGTTGTGAATCGGATCTGGTAGCACATCTCTTTTTGATACAGGTCCTTTACGTGGCATCGGTGTTCCTCCTTTCGATGATTCTATCTAGTTAATACTTATTTTTTTACTTTAGGTTTTTTCGTACCGTATTTAGAACGGCTTTGTGCACGCTTGTCAACACCAGCTGTATCAAGTGCACCGCGAACGATGTGGTAACGAACACCCGGTAAGTCTTTAACACGGCCTCCACGAATAAGAACAACACTGTGTTCTTGTAGGTTATGGCCAATACCTGGGATATAAGCAGTTACCTCGATTCCGTTAGTCAAACGAACACGTGCATATTTACGCAATGCTGAGTTTGGTTTTTTCGGAGTCATTGTACCAACACGTGTACATACACCACGCTTTTGCGGTGAAGATACGTTAGTGTTTACTTTTTTAAAGCTGTTATAGCCTTTGTTAAGTGCAGGTGAGTCAGAAGTTGTTACTTTTGATTTTCTATTTTTGCGCACTAATTGGTTAATTGTAGGCATTTTTGTTCCTCCCTTCGTTCTTTTATAAGCCCACACATCCAGGTGGTTCTTTTTAAGGCAAAAAACAAGTTTTTGCAATTAATATATAGTTGCAAAAACACCTTTAATGAATGATGGCAACAGTTGTTGCTCCGACATCAATGCCGCATGCTTTCCCAAGCTTTTTCATAGAATCCACTATCGTAATAGGAACATCCATTTCTTTAGCTGTGTGAATAATACTTTCCGTAATTCGCGAATCCGCATCGGATGCAACGAAAACTTCTTGTACATGCCCTGATTTAAGAGCTCTTACTGTCTGCTTTGTTCCTACGATCACATTTGAAGCCTGTGACACTTTTTCATAAGACATTTTCCATATCCTCCAAAGTAACAGGTATAATGATAGGAGCACCTTGAATATAGTATCATCTGTCATTTTCCATGTCAATAACAAATACGAAAAAAAATTCAAGGTATTGCTAGCCGACGGAATCGCCGACTAGCAATTTAATATTAACTAGATTTATTACTCTGCACTCATTACTTCGTCTTCTACTACCATTGCGGAAGCTGCCTTTCGGTACCTCTGCATTCCAGTTCCAGCTGGGACAAGCTTTCCGATAATAACATTCTCTTTCAATCCTAGCAATTGGTCTGTCTTTCCTTTGATAGCAGCATCTGTTAGTACGCGTGTTGTCTCTTGGAAAGAAGCAGCGGACAAGAAAGAATCAGTTTCTAACGAAGCTTTTGTGATACCAAGCAACACTGGACGGCCAGTTGCAGGGTTTCTTCCTTCCAGAAGTGCTTTTTGGTTGGCATCCGTAAATTGATGGACATCAAGTAGTGTACCTGGCAATACATCTGTCTCACCTGCATCAGCGACACGTACTTTTCTAAGCATTTGGCGAACCATTACTTCAACGTGTTTATCGCCAATCTCTACCCCTTGCATACGGTATACCTTTTGAACTTCAAGAAGCAAATACTCTTGAACTGCAGCAACATCGCGGATGCGAAGCAACTCTTTCGGATCGATGGATCCTTCTGTTAATTCTTGACCACGTTTTACTTGGTCATTAACAGCAACTTTTAATCGTGCAGTATATGGAGCATTATATGTGCGTGTCTCAATTTCCCCTTGAACTACAATCTCGTGCTGACGATCGCGACCTTCGGAAATGGAAGTGACGACACCGCTAATTTCAGTGATGACAGCTTGCCCTTTCGGATTTCGAGCTTCAAATAACTCTTGGATACGTGGAAGACCTTGAGTAATGTCGTCTCCCGCAACTCCTCCTGTATGGAAGGTCCTCATCGTTAATTGTGTTCCTGGTTCTCCGATGGATTGAGCTGCAATTATACCTACCGCTTCGCCTACATCAACGACAGAGCCAGTAGCTAGATTGCGGCCGTAGCATTTTTTACAAACGCCATGGCGGGTGTTACATGTAAATGCAGAACGAATCCATACTTCCTGAATGCCTGCATTTTCAATTTCTTTAGCAAGATCTTCGTCAATGAGTTCATTTTCCGAAACTAAGACATTGCCTGTTTCAGGATGAACAATTTTCTTCCTAGCATAGCGTCCAATTAAGCGCTCTTCAAGTGGCTCTATGATTTCAGTTCCATCTTTAAGCGCTGCAACAAGGAGTCCTCGATCCGTTCCACAGTCGTCCTCGCGAACAATTACATCCTGTGCAACATCTACAAGTCTTCTTGTTAAATAACCAGAGTCCGCTGTTTTCAGTGCTGTATCTGCAAGACCTTTACGAGCACCATGTGTCGAGATGAAGTACTCTAGAACCGTTAGTCCTTCACGGAAACTAGATTTAATCGGCAACTCGATGATTCGACCGGCCGGGTTAGCCATGAGTCCCCTCATACCCGCAAGCTGAGTAAAGTTCGAAGCGTTACCCCTCGCACCAGAGTCACTCATCATGAAGATAGGATTCAATCTTTCTAATGTTTTCATTAGTTTACTTTGAATCGTATCTTTTGCTGCACTCCAGATGGAAATAACACGATCATAGCGTTCTTCCTCTGTAATGAGACCGCGCTTAAATTGCTTCAAGACATTATCAACTTTATTTTGTGCTTCATTCAAAATCGTTTCTTTTTCTGCTAAAACTACGATATCTGATACCCCAACTGTAATCCCAGCCTTAGTTGAATACTTGAATCCAAGATTTTTCATACGGTCGAGCATTCTTGAAGTTTCCGTAATATGGAAACGTTTAAAGATTTCAGAGATGATATTCCCTAAAATTTTCTTTTTGAATGGTTCCACAATTGGTTGTTGTTTAATAAACTCGGCAACATTTGTTGTCGGATTGACAAAGTATTTATCAGGAGTAACGCCTTCTAAATTTTCATTTGTCGGTTCATTTATATATGGGAAAGATGGTGGAAGAATTTCGTTAAAGATCAACTTACCTACTGTTGTTAATAATAGGCTATTGTTTTGTTCTTCCGTAAATTTTTCATTTTTCAAAGAGCTTGCTTGAATCGCGATTCGAGAGTGAAGATGAACATACCCATTCTGATACGCAATTAATGCTTCATTCGTATCTTTGAATACCATCCCTTCTCCATCTGCACCTTCACGCTCAAGAGTTAAATAATAGTTACCAAGTACCATATCCTGAGACGGTGTTACAACTGGCTTTCCGTCACGTGGATTCAAGATGTTTTGAGCCGCAAGCATTAACAAACGTGCTTCTGCTTGTGCTTCTGCTGATAGCGGTACGTGAACAGCCATTTGGTCTCCGTCAAAGTCAGCATTGTAAGCTGTACAAACGAGAGGATGGAGTCTAATCGCTCTTCCTTCTACTAGAGTTGGTTCAAATGCTTGAATACCTAGTCTGTGAAGAGTCGGTGCTCTGTTTAATAGAACTGGGTGCTCACGAATTACATCTTCGAGGACATCCCAAACTTCTGGCTGAACTCGCTCTATTTTTCGCTTCGCACTTTTAATATTGTGTGCAAGGCCCTTTTCAACCAATTCCTTCATAACAAATGGCTTAAATAGTTCTAGAGCCATTTCTTTCGGTAACCCACATTGATACATTTTTAGGTTAGGACCTACGACGATTACTGAACGGCCGGAGTAGTCAACACGTTTTCCGAGAAGGTTTTGACGGAAGCGCCCTTGTTTTCCTTTTAACATGTGTGAAAGGGATTTTAACGGACGATTTCCTGGACCTGTTACAGGCCTTCCTCTTCTACCATTGTCGATTAAAGCATCCACAGCTTCTTGAAGCATCCTTTTTTCGTTTTGAACGATAATGCTAGGTGCTCCTAGATCTAATAATCTCTTTAAACGATTGTTTCGGTTAATGACACGACGATATAAGTCATTTAAGTCCGAAGTGGCAAAACGTCCACCTTCAAGCTGAACCATCGGACGCAATTCAGGTGGAATAACTGGCAGAACGTCTAGAACCATCCAATCAGGCTGATTTCCAGAATGACGGAAAGCTTCTAGTACTTCCAAACGCTTAATAGCGCGAGTACGACGTTGTCCTTGTGCCGTTTTAAGTTCTTCTTTAAGTTGGTCTACTTCTTTTTCAAGATCGATATCTTGAAGTAATTTTTTAATAGCTTCTGCACCCATAGATGCTTGGAATTGTGAACCGTATTTTTCGCGGTATGCACGATATTCTTTTTCAGAAAGAAGCTGTTTTTTATCTAAGGTCGTACTACCTACATCTGTCACAACATAGGACGCGAAGTAGATAATTTCTTCCAAAGCGCGAGGGGACATGTCGAGGACAAGTCCCATACGGCTTGGAATACCCTTGAAATACCATATATGTGAAACTGGTGCAGCTAACTCAATATGCCCCATTCTTTCACGACGAACCTTCATACGTGTTACTTCTACGCCACAGCGATCACATACTACTCCCTTATAGCGAACACGCTTATACTTCCCACAATGACATTCCCAGTCCTTTGTTGGACCGAAAATACGTTCACAGAACAAACCGTCTTTTTCCGGTTTCAATGTACGATAGTTGATTGTTTCTGGTTTTTTTTACTTCACCGTAAGACCAAGAACGGATTTTATCAGGTGAAGCAAGACCGATTTTCATATACTCAAAATTATTAACATCCAGCAAGGGGCCTACCTCCCTTTTCGTCTACAGGTTTTACCCTAATTGCTAATTTCAAGGAATTATTCATGTGATGCTGCCGTTTCTTCTACTTTAGCATCTGGAGCAATATTCAGTGTATCAGCCTGGTTGACATCGTCATCATCATCCAGGTCTCGCATTTCTATTTCTTCTTCATCACCTGATAGAATTTTGACATCCATACCAAGACTTTGAAGTTCTTTGATTAATACTTTAAATGACTCAGGCACTCCTGGTTCAGGAACATTTTCACCTTTAACAATGGCTTCATATGTTTTTACACGACCTACGACATCATCAGACTTAACTGTAAGGATTTCTTGAAGTGTGTAAGCCGCACCATATGCTTCAAGTGCCCAAACTTCCATTTCTCCAAAACGCTGTCCACCAAATTGTGCCTTACCACCAAGTGGTTGCTGGGTAACAAGTGAGTAAGGTCCCGTAGAGCGAGCATGCAATTTATCGTCAACCATGTGCGCAAGTTTAATCATATACATGATACCCACGGATACACGGTTATCAAAAGCTTCTCCAGTTCTACCATCATAAAGGACGGTTTTTGCGTCACTTGCCATTCCTGCTTCTTCAATCGTTTCCCAAACGTCTTCTTCAGTAGCACCGTCAAAGACTGGTGATGCCATGTGAAGGCCAAGACTTCTAGCAGCCATACCCAAGTGAAGTTCAAGTACTTGCCCGATATTCATACGGGATGGTACACCAAGTGGGTTAAGCATTACATCGACTGGAGTTCCATCTGGCATATACGGCATATCTTCTTCAGGAAGGATACGGGAGATAACCCCTTTGTTTCCATGGCGTCCTGCCATCTTATCCCCTTCAGAAATTTTACGCTTTTGAACAATATAAACACGAACGAGTTGATTTACTCCCGGAGGAAGTTCATCTCCATCTTCCCGGTTGAATACTTTTACATCAAGCACGATTCCGCCGCCACCATGTGGTACGCGAAGAGAAGTATCACGGACTTCACGAGCTTTTTCCCCAAAGATTGCGTGAAGTAGACGTTCCTCTGCAGTAAGTTCTGTTACTCCCTTAGGAGTTACTTTTCCAACAAGCAAGTCACCATCTTTTACTTCAGCACCGATACGGATAATTCCACGCTCATCTAGATTGCGAAGCGCATCTTCTCCAACGTTCGGAATATCACGTGTCATTTCTTCTGGTCCGAGCTTCGTATCACGGGCTTCAGATTCATATTCTTCAATATGAATAGATGTATATACATCATCTTTTACAAGACGCTCACTCATGATAATCGCATCTTCGTAGTTGTATCCTTCCCATGTCATAAATGCGACAAGGACGTTTCTTCCAAGTGCCAATTCACCTTTATCCATCGATGGACCGTCACCTAGGATTTCTCCCTTAGACACTCGATCGCCAACACTAACGATTGGACGCTGATTGTAGCATGTTCCTTGGTTAGAACGAATAAACTTTTGCATACGATATTTACGAAGGTCACCCTTAACCTCTTGACCGTCAACTTCTTGAATACCGCGAACCCATACTTCACGGGATTCAACATGCTCAACAATTCCGTCTTGCTTACAGATAACAGCAGCTCCTGAATCTTTGGCTGATACGTATTCCATACCAGTACCTACAAGAGGGGCTTCTGGTTGCATAAGTGGAACAGCTTGTCGTTGCATGTTCGCTCCCATTAGAGCACGGTTCGAGTCGTCGTTCTCTAAGAATGGAATACAAGCTGTTGCAGCAGAGACAACTTGTTTCGGCGATACATCCATGTAGTCAATTCGGTCTCTTCTAACAACAGTGTTTTCCCCACGGAAACGAGCAATGACTTCTTCGTTTAAGAATCCACCTTCATCAGAAAGAGGAGCATTTGCTTGGGCCACAACATAATTATCTTCTTCATCCGCTGTTAAATAATCGATTTGGGACGTAACTAACCCAGTTTCAGGGTCAACGCGGCGATATGGTGTTTCAATAAATCCAAAACGATTCACTTTAGCGAAACTGGATAAAGAGTTAATCAAACCAATGTTTGGACCTTCTGGCGTTTCAATCGGACACATACGACCATAGTGTGAGTAGTGAACGTCACGGACTTCAAAGCCTGCACGTTCACGAGTTAATCCACCAGGTCCAAGTGCAGATAGACGACGTTTATGGGTTAACTCCGCAAGCGGATTTGTTTGGTCCATAAATTGCGATAGCTGGGAACTACCAAAAAATTCTTTAATTGATGCGATTACTGGACGAATGTTAATCAACTGCTGTGGAGTGATCGTGTTAATATCTTGAATGGACATACGTTCTCTTACGACACGTTCCATACGAGATAAACCGATTCTAAACTGATTCTGCAACAATTCACCCACAGAACGTAGACGACGATTACCAAGGTGATCGATGTCATCAGTATCTCCTACATCATAAAGCAAATTAAAGAAGTAGCTTATAGATGCAATTATGTCGGCAGGTGTAATATTTTTAATAGCTTCCTCAACATAAGCATTTCCAATTACATTAATGACTTTTTCCTCGTCATCATGTGGAGCGTATATTTTAATGGACTGAACAACGATATCACCATCTAATACTCCGCCATGTTGATTATAGGTTTTAAAACCAGTGCCATTTTCTAAATTAGAGACGATTCTATCCAAATTACGGCGATCAAGCACTGTACCTTCTTCTGCAATGATTTCTCCTGTTTCCGGATCAGCTAATGTTTCAGCCAACCGTTGTCCGAAAAGACGATTTTTAATATGGAGCTTTTTGTTTAATTTATAGCGTCCAACACTCGCAAGATCATATCTCTTCGGGTCAAAGAACCTGGAAACTAACAAGCTTTTTGCATTGTCCACTGTAGGTGGTTCACCAGGGCGAAGGCGCTCGTAAATTTCGAGCAATGCTTTTTCAATGCTTTCTGTGTTGTCTTTTTCAAGAGTATTACGAAGATATTCATTGTCACCGATTAAATCGATGATTTCTTGATCAGAGCCAAATCCCAATGCTCGTAAAAGAACTGTTACTGGTAATTTCCTTGTACGATCGATACGTACATATACTACGTCTTTTGCATCTGTTTCATATTCAAGCCATGCACCACGATTGGGGATGACTGTTGCTGTAAAACCTTTTTTTCCGTTCTTATCGAGCTTTCCGTTATAGTACACACTCGGAGAACGAACAAGTTGTGAAACAATGACGCGCTCGGCACCGTTGATAATAAAAGTACCCATTTCTGTCATTAGCGGGAAATCACCCATAAAGACGTCTTGGTCTTTAACTTCACCTGTTTCTTTATTGACCAGGCGAAGTTTAACTCTTAGTGGAGCGGAATAAGTAGCATCTCGCTCTTTCGATTCTTCGACTGAGTATTTGGGTTCTCCAAGACTATAATCGATGAATTCTAATGATAGATTTCCAGCAAAATCCTCGATTGGCGAGATGTCCTGGAACATTTCCTTTAAGCCCTCATCAAGAAACCATTGGTAGGATGAAGATTGGATTTCGATTAGATTAGGTAGCTCCAATACTTCGCTTATTCGTGCAAAGCTTCTGCGCTTCCTGTGCCGTCCGTACTGAACTAGTTGACCTGTCAACTGATTCACCCCTCAAATCATGCGTTATAATGATTGCATTTAGTCTGGATAAACCAGAAAAAATGGTGTATCATAGAACAAAAAGAAAAATGGTTTTGCTTGAAAACCACATTTTTCACATGACGAACTATTATTTTATAATCTTTTCCAACTTTGCCAAATTCCATACAATTTATTATAAAAATGACAAAAGATTAGAAAACACTATATTCGCATTTTACAATGCTACCACAAGGTTATTTACAAGTCAATGTTTTTTTGCTTTTAAAATGTAATAACCTTTCTTTTTCGCCACTATGTCTACACCGCCGAATAATTCCTCGAGCTTCGCCTTTGCTGACGGAGCTCCTTGCTTTTTTTGAATGACTACCCACAACTCTCCTCCAGATCTTAAATGTTGAAAGCTTTGTTCAAAGATAGTATGAACAACTTCCTTTCCAGCTCGAATAGGAGGATTGGTTAATATTGCAGCAAAATTTTCCTCATTAACATTTTCAAAGCGATCACTTTCATATATCTCTAAATTATCAATGCCATTTTTTTCGGCATTTTCCTTTGCCAATCCAATCGCCCTTTGATTCACATCGATCATATGAACTAACCGATTCGGAAAATCCTTTGCAATACTTAAGCCGATCGGGCCATACCCACACCCAACATCTAATATTGGGCCAGCTATTTCCGGAGGATCAAATGTATCGATTAATAATCGGGATCCAAAGTCTACTTCACTTTTTGAAAAAACACCTTGATCCGTTTTAAAACGAAATGGATGATTCCGTAATTCTACATTCCAAAACTTCGGATCACTAGCAACTTCAGGTTCACGCGAATAATAATGTTCAGCCAATTGACAACCTCCTCTTGACCCTCAAATGAGTTAATTAAAGTTCGAAAAAAAATTAGTGAAAAAAAGCCCGCTTAAACGCAGCGAGCTTTTTATTTTCTAGATGATTACTTAACTTCGACGCTAGCTCCAACTTCTTCAAGTTTAGCTTTGATTTCTTCTGCTTCTTCTTTAGATGCGCCTTCTTTAACTGGTTT
>Ga0256884_1000528_pt1 | contig 10450 bp, 13 predicted proteins | sample MC6MC0492MT_FD_186341 | JGI IMG/M metagenome (GOLD analysis project Ga0256884, IMG submission 186341) | Metatranscriptome of enriched soil aggregate microbial communities from Iowa State University, Ames, United States - MC6-MC0492-MT... | ecosystem: Environmental > Terrestrial > Soil >... | reverse complement strand
GCCGCATCGGTCTACTGGGCTGTCGATTCGACGGGCGGGATAGAGCAGTCAGGCTGACAGCGCAGGCGAGGCAAGCGGAGGCGAAGGATCGTGCTGCTTGCGCTGCTGGATGTATGCACGCGGCTCGCGAATGTCAGAGATGGAAAAAATCGGAGGTCCGCAGTAGGTCGGTTTGGTGCGTTCGCCGAGGCGGCTAATGCGTACAGTCGGCCAGTTGCAGTCATTTGCTGCTCAAGCGAGACAGCCATTCAAACGGCTGATTCGTGACCCAAACCTGTCAGTAGCTTCGGCTCATTATCGACCGGTCCGGACATCCCCGATCAGCTATCCGATAACGCCGTCGATAAGGTAAGCGACCTTTTGACTGGTTGGGTTTCTCTAGCACAACTACGATGTTGCGCGCATCGGTTGGTCGTTAGGATTTCGTACCACTGTTCTTTCCATGCCCCATGCTTGAGGACCCCTTGGAGGGTCAGAAGGGCGAAGCGAGCCGTTGCGCTCATTTTTGTACCGACCCTGATAACGCGGGCGGCTGTTTCTCTGGCGAAGACCCCTGATCGCAGGCACGTTCTCGTTCGGAAGGTAGGAGGAATGGATCATGCGTCTGGGGTTGGCAACGTGCAAACCGGGCCCTTCCATGATCGTTCGAATCAACCAGTTCTCGCCCAGGAAGCGGCTGCTGTTCGGAATTGCTGCTACAGCCGTCGTGCTTCCCGATCCCGGACGACCATCGCCCGGCACGACGGACGAAGCGCTACCCAGCACGGCACCCATCTGTTCTGACGACCACGTTCCCGACGCCGACGCCGCCGAGCCCGCTCCGCACGAGCACATTCCGCCCCGGTCGGACGATAACTGACCGCCCTTTAACCCAGCGGCGGGCATCCTGTAGAACCAGCGAGCAACACTGTTCCGGCGCACTTACCTGCCGCTTGCGCGAAGGCCCACACGGTGCCGCATCTTAGAACGCATCTGTCCGGAAATGAAGGGTATGAAAGCCACGACTTTCATACCCTTCGTAGGCGTTGGGGCGCGGATTCGCTGCGGCGGCCGTGGAATCAGTCACCGCGCGTATCTCACCGCCCAAGTTCGTGCCGGGCCGCAGATATGCGGCGTGAGGTGCGAGTTGCCGGATTGTCAGGAGCCCCGCGTCTCGTGTTGCGACCCTGGCCAACACCGTTGCGTCACAGCTGTGCCTCGCCCCTGTTCCCGGCACGTGTGCGACAACGCCCAGTTCCCGGAGCGTCCGGGACTGATGGCCCGACGCAAACTCGACCTGGTTACCGCGCGTTTACCGCTTCCTTGAACGCCTTACCCGCGGTGAACCTGACGGTCTTCGCTGCCGGGATCTGGATCTCGGCGCCGGTGGAAGGGTTGCGTCCCACGCGCGCGGCGCGTGCCCCGATCGAAAACGAGCCGAAGCCTACGAGCTGAACGGCATCCCCTTTCGTGACCGCCTTCGTCACGGTCCCGATAAAGGCGTCGATCGCGTCCGCGGCCGCCGCCTTGGTCTGCCCCGTTGCGACGGCGACGGCGTCTACGAGTTCGTGCTTGTTCATGTTCGTCCTTTTCGCAGGTTTGCCATGCCGCCACCCTACCCCATTGGTCCGCCGCCATGCAACCGCAGCTGGCGTCATGCTTCCGTCCGATGCTAACGTTAAAAGTCTGGCGGCACGTGCGGATCGTGACTATGGGCAGAAACCAATCCACGATTCTGCCGCTCGCCAGTGTTGATAACTGCTATTGTCATCACCACGTTAATACCTTAGATCGGAGTCCTCGTACGTAATCACAGACCACGTGGGGTCTTCCAATCACTTGTCTCCACATTCTATTACCGCATGGCCAACCGGTCGCGAGCTACCACCCTCACTGGCGCCTAAAGCAGCACCGTGCATTGAAGGAAAAGTAGCAGCGGTACGGAAGTGAAAGTAGAACCGGCTAGCGTGAATGCATCCGGAAGGGCGCTTGCTATCCGCCCGCTAACGCCGGCATCAAACCGGTACACCACTTCGTTCCGCAGCGGCATGAATAACCGGCGCCGAATTCCGCCGTAACCGCCCCATGGCCAATCAGTCGGTAGACGGTGGGAAGCTCCTCGCCCCGCACCACGTCCCTGAGCATTCCGATGAAAGCTGCCGTCAATCGGCGCCCGTCAGCAAGCCCGAGACGAATCTGTGGCTGGGCACCTTCAATCCCCGATATGGGCTAAGGCCCGTCGCCACGCGTCCAAAGGCTAGTAACCGGGTTGGCTCCACTCCGTATTGTTTGATACGATTTACGTAGCTAGCAATACAAACAACGTCGGTCGGTCTGGGAGGAGCCTGCTTCAAACAGAAAATATGCTTGCGAAACACTTCACGCCGACGAGCTGCCCTTATTTTCGTGAAACATTTCCTTCCGAATGTCCGGTAGTCCTTGCCGCGTATAGGTTTTCGAGCGAACCGGATTTAGCGCCAGATGTTTCACGGCAGTCTTCTGTGTGCGCCGCTAGAGGGTTGCAGCCAAAGCTTGATTCAAGGTCCGCAGGATGGCTGTGGATCTGCCCATCACCGACGTCTACAACAATTAATTCAGTTGTCCGAATATTTTCACTTTCGCTTCTTTGGGATCAAATGAATCTGGAAACAATCGGGCGTCGAACGCCGAGAATTGAAGGGATTGGTTCTCCCGCGATACTGTCATTTTTGCTTCAGTAGACAATGGCCAAGCGGTCGCTTCCTATCGCCCTCACGCGCGCCTATGGCCGCACTGACTTCACCGCGCTGCGTGCGTTCGTGCAGGGCGTGCCGTCGGCGACCCTCGCGCGCCCGTATTTCAGCGAGTACAGCGATGGGCAATGCGCCCACCGCCGGATGGGTCAGCACGTATCGGCGACAGATACAGTCCGATCTGGTGGACCTCGCGATTGAGCATGGATCCCCGGTGCTCGCTGTCATCTCAAATCGTCAGCGCGTGCGCACGGCAGCGCACGGCTTAGCTCGGTCACGCTGAGAATGGATGGTCGAGCAGCCCGCAGAGCTTGCCGTAGCCCGACCCGGTGCTCAGCATCCGGTCGGCATGTGGTTCGGTCCGCTCGTGTCACTCCGGCTGAGGGGCGAAGGGATCAGGACGCTGGGCGATCTGGTGGTGTTCTGTAACCGGCGCGCAAGCAGCTGGTGGCGCCCCGTGCGGCGCGTCGGTGCGGGCTGGGCCCGGGCCCATCGTCGCTTGGCTATGGCAGGACGAGGCGTCGATGGGTGAGCGCGTGGTCGCAGAAGTAGAACTCGAAGACCCCCTCGTCGGGGCCGACTTGGTGGTCGTTGATGAGCCGCGCCGCGCACTGGTGCCGCTCGAACGGATGACCGTCAGCGCCGCTCTTTCTGGCACAGCTGGCGCTAACCGTTCTAACGCTTTCCCGTTCATCCAAGCGCGCAACAATCTGGACGCAGTGCGCGCCTACCTCAACCGCTATCGGGATCAGCCAAAAACGCTGCGGGTTTACAGAGAGGAGTTAGAACGCTTTCTCTTGTGGGCGGTCACCGTAAGAGGCAAGCCAATGAGCGCGCCGATGGGCGACGATTGCGAAGCGCACAAGGACTTCCCTGCTCTCCCCTCCTCTTCCTTTGTCGGGCCTAGGGCGCCGCGCGGCTCGCCGCGCTGGCGGCCCTTCGTGACCGACGCACTGACACCAGAACCGCACCGTTATGCGACCCGGGCGCTACGTGCGGTGTTCACGGGGCTGGTCGACGTCCGGTATCTGGCCGGCAACTCGTGGAAGGTCGTGAACGATCCTCGGGTGGTTCGACGAGAGGCTAGCATCCGCATCGACCGAGCACTTCCCGGAGACCTATGGGGGCGCGCCCGGGCGTTCATGGACGAGGCGTGCGGACCGATCGGCGCGAAACAGTGGCGCATCCCTCGCGCCCTGCTCCTGCTGATGGCCAGCGCGCGCTGAGGCACGCCAGCATGCAGACAACTTCGATTTACGTTCAAGCGGAGCAGCGTCGAATGGTGCACGAGTTCGAACGCTTCTACGCCAGGGAGCCGGACGAGAATGAATGATGAACGGCGCGACGACGTTTTTTTGTTAGCTTTTCCGGAAAGTCACCTGCAGCTCTCACCTTCCTATCCAAACGCTCGATTGAGAGCCAGAATCCCGACTGCGCTCGGCGCTTAACCAGAAGGCACCGCCAACTGGCACTTCAGTGACAGTCTTCTGAGAGTTTCGTTGTGGCGTCGCAGCGGCTAGCACCGGCCTGATACCTTTCCATCAGAAGATGGCTCGCGCTAATTGCGCAGTCTAGCGCGAAGCGCCGTTCTGCCGCCGTTAGCGCAATTCAGTATATAAGGCAGCCGCGCCGGTTGCGACTGCAACGGCTGGGAACGGCTGGTGGCGGTCGGCGCGTGGACGTAATGCCGCCGGTGCCATCGGTGGCTCACTGCGGCGAAATTGAAAGACAGCGCCCTCGTGGCGTGGCACCCTAGTCAGCAGGCTGGCGCACGGGCAGTCGCAACTGGCGCTTACACGGCAGAGCGAAGCCCGCGCAAGTGACAGAACCGCAACTCCTTGATTTCAATCAACATCCAAATTGGATGAAGCATCTGGCAACCGGAACCGGTAACGCTAACTTGTTGATTGTTTTCATATTCCAATTTGGATGCTCAATGCACTCACTTGCCATCGATCTCGGCCCGAATGAACTTTGCGATGCGCTCCGCCCATTCCTCAGCCATCGCCTCCCCATCTTTCCCAGAGAAGCGCAGACCGACGACCCCGCTCCTGACTGACACGTCGCACAGCTTTCGCTTGCCAGCATTGATCGTCACCACAGAGGGCCGGCCTGCCTTCGGGCGGGATGGGGAGGCCAGCGCCAAGGCCCGCTCTTGCGTCATGTCGACCGAATTAACCAAAGCACTGATTGCCTTTATCACCTCTTCCACTCGCCCCTGTTGTGCTAATGAGGCGAACCTTGCGGCAGCGGTGCCACCGAGCTTGTGAGGTTTGCTAGCCACAACCTCCTTCGCAGCGTCCGGCAGGTTCTCAAAAGATAGAATTCGAGCCACGTGGCTCTGCGCCAGTCCGGACATACGGGTGATATCGGCTTGGGACAGACCGAGGTTCTGCTGGATCCTCTTGAACTGTCGGTATTTTTCGAAGTCAGGAAGTGCCGGCGCGAGCAGATTTGAGAACGCCGCGCCCAGCTCTACCTCAGCATCTGTTCCGGCGAACGCTACCCCACGAATGGTCGAGCGGTTCAGATCATCTCGGTAAATCGCTACTCGGTTGTTTCCGGAAATTATCTCGTTTCGACCATCACCCAGCGGTCGATAAACAATAGGGTGCACGAGTGGATTGTTTTCGAGATTGGCCCGAAGCTCCTTATACTCTTCGTCAGAGAGGACTCGACGTCGGCCCGGAACTTCTACGAGAGTTTCAATCGCGATTTCCTGGGACGATCCGACACCTGCGGTCTCGAGCTCCTCAATTCGCCTCATTGCTGACTGGAGTTCTCGCTCCTTCTCGGCAAGGAGCGGAAACGAAGCCATCAATTGACCAGGCGCTGTTTTTGGCCGCCCAGGAAGGTCGTCATCGGCTTTCTGAACGCGTGGGGAAGTCCCGATGGAAGCGGCTTTTGCTGCTAGTCGGTCTTTGATGCTCATTTTGCCTCCTGGCCCGCGTGCCACAACGCAACAAGTTGCTGATCAATAATCTCGGCAAACCGATCGTAGGCCTCGCGCGCCCGCTGATAGGTTTTTAAACTGCCTTGGTACCTCGAAATGTCATAGACCGTCCCAAACTCCGCGGCCGCAGTTTGCGTGACCGCAGTCGTTGGAATCTCAATCGGAAGCACCAAGCCTTCATACGTCTTGTTGATCCAATCGCGTACGATCGGCGTTGCCGCTTGACTCTGATCGACCTTCGCGAGAAGAACGTGAATAAAATCGAAGCTCTTGACCAGCTCAGGCGCCACTTGGGTCATGCTTTCTGAAAGATCCGAAAAAAGGCTCCAGAACTGAGTGGACGACGCGTAGTCAAGTGCGCTCGGCGGCGTCGGTACAATCAGCCCGTCGGCAGCCATGAAGGCGTTGATTGTCAAATAGGAGAGTGCAGGGGGGGTGTCGATAATTACGACGTCATAGTGGTCCAAGAGCGGTTCAAGCCCCCGATTCAGCACGTTCCAAAATTGGAATGACTGGTCCTTCGATTGCTTAAACGGAAGAAAAAATTCAGCACCGAACAATGCGGCGCTCGCGGGAATGAGGTCGACGCCGTCCCAGTACGTCGACTGAACTGCATACTGCAGGTCGTCCACGTCGCCATAAATTAACGGAAGAACTGTCTGCTCGTCGGAAACTTCGCTATCCGCAAGTATCCCGTTAAGCGCGGACAAGGACGCTTGCGGATCAAGGTCGACGAGTAACACTCGACGGCCGAAGAGCGATAAGCCCTGCGCAAGCGTCATGGCCGTAGTCGTTTTGCTCACACCACCCTTGAAGTTCCCAATGGCAATTTTCTTTCCCTTCACGCCGGCAGGGCGCTTCGCGAACGGCGCAATCTGCGCAATCCATACCCGTGCCTCCGCCAGAGTGAACTCCCGGCTTCGACTGTGCCGCAACGTCCCTTGCGGCAAGTCGGAGTCCGACCGCGTTAGATAGTTCATTCGCTGCCTATCGATTCGACAAAGGTCCCCGACTTGCGCAGTAGTAAAAACTGGAGGATTTTTGCGTGGGTGAGGAGCGAGCATGCTTTCGCGAACATCTACAAGCATGCCGCTCGCATTGTCGGCGATAGCTTTTATCGCGGACAGGGGCATCGGCTTTGGAGCATGCTTCAGCTGGATTGACATCTTTGGCTTTTCAGAGCGCGCACGCACTGCTGAGTTCATCAAGGGCTCCCGGTTTTAGTAACGCCCAAGGCTATGAGCGCTGTATGGTAGTTTCAACACCCAGAGACAAAACTGGCAACTCGTGTTGAATTCTGCAGGAGCTTAGTGAGGAAACTTGGGGCTTGCAAGAAGTTTCGACGCTGATTCGGGCGCACGATACAAGTTCGACGCTGATTGAAGATACGCCCGATGTGTAAGCGTCGGAAACATCTCGAATGGTGCGGTTCCGCGCGGGGTTGGAACATCCCACCTCGCCGGGAACACCGAAAGGTCATGGTTTGTGGGGAGCTTTCCAAATTGACGGCCGACCAAAGGTCATGGTTTGTGGGAAGCTTTTGAGGCTGGCTCCAGCCAGAAGTCATCTTTTATGGGCAAGCCCGAGCGGTGCCTAGCGGAGCTGACGCCCTCTTTGCGACTCCGAAGCCAGTTGAGCCAAGAATTGGGCCTTCAGTTATGCCGGCCCGCGGACCACAAAAGACGATGGGCCCCCGCATGACGCCAAACCCCATGCACTTAAGGTCATGGTCTATGGGGCGGATGGCCGCGTTATCTTGCGAGGCGGAACGCCGCCCCACAAACCCTGACCCTTCGAAGCCGGATGCCCTCCGAAGGTCCTTAGATATCAATTGCTTGCCGCGGCTTTCTGGTACGCCCCACGGAACCTGACTTTTCCCCACAGACCATGACCGAATCCCCCACAAACCATGACCGCAAGAACCCGCTTTTACCCTCAAACCCTGACCTTTCACCCCATAGAACCCTACCGAACGTAACCGAAACACCCGCCCAGCAAGACTTCGCCAGCTGTAAACGTTGTTAAAGGTGTTTGTTTTTTAAAGAAAACAACAAACAGACGTTGTTTCTTGACATATCCCTTCTGTGCACCTCCCCGTCGCACCTGCGTCGCTCCGAGCTACAACCGTGAACAGTCATGGTTTATGGGGCACCAGGCTGCCGACAATTTGCTTAGGTTTCAAAGGTCATAGCCAAATGAGTTGCTGACATGACCTTCTCCACCTAAAATCGCCGAGGTAACGGAGAAAACATGGCAAACCTGAAGCCTCTCAATCTTCCACCCAGCGAATTGAAGAAGCATGTCGCTACGGTTCACGTTAGCGGCGAACTTTCATTGCTCGAGCGCAAGATTGTGAACGTGCTTCTGCTCAATGCATACGACGAGCTTCTCACAAAGAAACGTCATACATTGCCCGTCGGAATTCTATGTACGATGCTGGGGTTCGACAGCAAAAACCACGACGCGTTGAAGCGTGCCTTATTAAAAGTCATGTCGACGCCAATCTCGTTCGACCTTCTTCATGATGGCGGAAAAACAGACTGGGAAGCCTCTCCGCTTATCGCCTATGCGAGTATAAAAAGCGGCACTTGTGCCTACGAATACAGTGACTGGCTCGCAGAGAAACTTGCAAACCCTGACATCTACACGCTCATAAACATCAACGTTCAGAGACAGTTTAGCGGCGGCTATGCGCTCGCGTTGTACGAAAACTGCCTGCGCTTCAAACGAACGGGATCAACTGGCTGGATCTCAGTGGAAACTTGGCGACGACTTCTTGGTGCAGACGCGAGCATGTACGATGAGTTCAAGCATTTCTCAAGTGAAGTCATCAAGAAGGCAGTCAAAGAGATAAATCAAGTCTCTAATATCATCGTCACCCCGGAGTACAAGAGGGAGGCGAGGAGGGTGGTTCAAATCCGCTTTCTTGTTGACGATAATCCCCAACGGTCGATGTTAGACAATAACGAAGACGAGGATCAGAAGGCGGTCCGGGGTTCTGACGCTTTCAAACGGCTCACAAAACTGGGCGTTGGGGATCGACTTGCGATAAGCTGGATTCAGCAGGAGCCGGAAAGGGCGCTTCAAACGGCGCTCTACGTCGAGGAGCGTGCGAAGCGAAAACAGATTCGAGGTAACGCTGGCGGCTACGCAAGGACAGTGTTCGAAAAAGGGACGATCATTGAGTCTCCGCGAAACCAGCGGGAAGAGGCTCCCGCACCTGCACCCATAACACCAGACCAGACATCGGCAGACGAAAGAGCGCGACGCACGACGGAGAAGGTCAGAGCACTGTCTCTCGCTGAAAAGCAGCAGTTCGCTGCCGAATATATGGCCCAAGGAGGCAAGGGCAACACGTATCAGCACGAAACGGGGACCTTCAAGAACGCATTGGAGCGAACCGCCTACACCTCGTGGCTTCGCGCGAAGTTAGCGGCCGATTAGAGACCACCGTGCTCGCACCGATAGATATTAATCAAACACAGCGTTTCCCGGTCCGTGACATCGCTGGCATCCCCAGTCCTTGCCGTTACTCGGCTCATCCTTCGAGCTTGGCCGGAGGTATCCCAGCGTCACCGCCGCGCCGGTAATCGGTCGCCAACAGCACATTCACGAGCAATTCGATCTCGCTGACGCGCGAGGCAACGCTCGCGAAGTCTGACGTGTCAATGCGGAGGTAGTTTTTGCCTCCTTTCTTGCCTCTTGCAACGCTGACGCTCACGGCCTTCCGCGGAGGACATTGTCCCGTGGTCAGAAAGGCGAAGATGTCCGCCGTCGTGCTTCCAGGCGGAAGACTTGCGGCGCGCTCAGAGATCAGCTTCTCACCGACCTGCCGCATGAGCGCGTGGAGTGTGGCCACTTGTGCGGCAGACAACGGCTTGTCGGCGATTGCGTCCAACAGGACTGTGGGCAATCGCGCGACGGCCAACATCCGTGATGTGTGAGCCGTCGAAACGCCGAGTCCAGCGGCCAACTCCTTTTGGGTTACCCAAAGACCGCGCTCAATCATTGCCGAATAGAACCGACCCATAACCACCACGGGCGCCTTCGCGGCACGGAGCCGGTTGTGCATTGAGACTGCGGTCAGCCGGTTGGGAATCTGATGCACACTAAATTCGTACAGCATTTTCGAGGCCTCATGTATCCGTTCTGTACGTCCAGATCTTATCGTGCCGATAGTTCTGTCAAGGACGCAATCGCTTGCGAAGCTCGTTACGGAAAGCGCTGAGCGGCTCCGTTGTCAACTGGCCAGTCGGCGTCCTTACAAGGATATTTTTGGTCCGAGGGGAAAATCCTAGCGGCAATTGACAAGGTTGATAGCGGTAATTTGGCTTGAGAACCAAGCGCCAGGCTAGCTGGCAATTTCAAATAACGTAACAATATAGCCATTTTCGCCATTCATGCGCGCCAACGTTGCAGAATTCGAAATAGGACCGTGAGCCGGCTCACGGTCTCGATCGGAGCAGTCCAGCGCTTAATTCTCCGAAGAACGCATAAAAATCAGGTGCTTAGGAGGGATGCCTGGCGTGGCACGCGGATAGACTGACCTTGTAATTTATGGAACCGGCTTGGCGACGGAAACTGCTCTACTTTAGGGGCTAAACAGGGGGCATCGGCCGTAAAAGCTTCGATTATTTACCGTCATTCCGGGTTAGGACCGTGAGCCGGCTCGTCCCAATCGCGGGACGAATCCCGTGTCGCTAATGCGGCTGCAAATCACACCTCTTTTGCATGACTGGCCTCCTGCTGGCGCTGATTCAATTGAGTCGGCACAAATGGACCGATC
>Ga0256884_1000527_pt1 | contig 10452 bp, 2 predicted proteins | sample MC6MC0492MT_FD_186341 | JGI IMG/M metagenome (GOLD analysis project Ga0256884, IMG submission 186341) | Metatranscriptome of enriched soil aggregate microbial communities from Iowa State University, Ames, United States - MC6-MC0492-MT... | ecosystem: Environmental > Terrestrial > Soil >... | reverse complement strand
TGCCATTGATTGGTTTTTTTCGCATGAAAACCAATCATTTATTTAACATGGGTAAAAAGAGAGCTTATGACCACATGTAGCAAACGGATGCGCCACAATAAGTTGGTAGAGTACTCATGTCAGGCACAATGTAGGAACAGGTCACTTTGGCTCCGGATTTACCATTTTGAGACCAATTACTCCAAATCCATTTGGTTGCTGATGTTGGAGTGAATCCCAAGTTTGACCACTTGGACCACCCAGTTTGCCATTGATTGGCACTTTCCACTTCAATTGCATTTGCCCAACCACCAGAGGAGAAATCACCGGACCATGTTGGTCTCTGTGTTGGGGCACCTGTTTCACCAATGAACTGTGTGATACATTTCCAGTCAGAATTTGTGCGGATGATTCGATCTCCAAACATCATTTCAAATATGACACCACTATCACCACCATCGTTCTTTGCTTCTAGTGTAATGACATCTCCCGCCTTGACTGTGGCAGTGGCGAGCTTCACTACTCTCCACTCACCCATCAATGGGCCAATGATAAGATCATCATTGATATAAACGGAAACATAATCATCGCCAGTAGTTCTAATTGTACCAGTTTCTCCAGATCGTTGAGTATTCACAGGATCACAAATAGCGTCAGTAATCTTCTTTTCGAAAGAATCGTCGTCAAATACATTCCATGATACTGGGAAGACGCTACTGTCGATAGTATGGTCATAACCCATCTTCTTCATTTGACTTATATCGAAGGTGTTCTGTATTTCAGTATCAATCGGTATGACAATGAGCCGACTGGCCCATCTTGCACCATTCAGAATATTGAGAGAATTTGCTTCTGGCACAGCATCAGCACAAGGCATACATCTGGTTGTTGAACCATATGAACATGGAAGACTGCAAGGATAGTTAGCTCCGTTGTCTGTCAAGAGAACTATCACCTTTTCTTGGGACAATGACGAGACATATTGATATGCATCTGCTAGTGCAGACTTGTGGTTTGTGTTACCCTGGGAGGATACAACTAGTGAGTTGGCAATTGAGTCATAGGTACTGTCATCTGTCGTCCAAGGACAGACAGTGAGAGCAGCGTCTTGCGCGAATGCTCTCAATGCCATGGCATTATTACTCGACCCTAATTTCACTCTACTATCAGCACTCATGTCCTTCAGGAATTTCTTTACCTTGCTTATTTGATTGAGACCAGATGCGATATCAGGCAAGAACAAAACTCTCAAATTTCCCTTTTTGCACTTGCAATTCTTGAATTTGATAAAGAGGGTCGCAGTTGCAGATGAAGTCGAATCTGTTGAGGAGGATATCTTATATGTAAATGTCAATGATTGACAACTGTCTGTATCAGAATTCGTGACCACAAAATTGGAACCTGAGACAGTCGGACAGAGAACTCCCGGAGAGCAGATGAAAAAATCCAATTTAACCCCAGAGCCCATCGGATCGTAGTCATTCTTAAGCAAGTTAGAACTAGCAAATGTTTGTGAAGATAAAGACTGATCCATAAAGAGTAAATCATCGTTTGCTATTACCGGCTGCTTCGTATACTGGATAGTTATTGTGGCGAGCGCCTCTCCAGGCACACCAGGATCGTTATCACTCACTTTTATCACAGCTGTACATGATGTGAATGTGCTCGGTTTGATAAAGAGCAGATATTTGTCATTCTTACCGCTCCTTGCTTGACTGGTGAGAGCAGAGCCACAGGTTCCAGAACTCTGCACTCGGACAGTAAGTCTCTCAATATCTGTTAATCCATCCTGATCATTCACCTGAACATCAAGCAAATACTCTAGATAGTACTGCGAAGGATTCGAACCTGAAGGTTGGACACTAGGCTTTGTTAGGGTAAAGGTGTATGGTATTACAGGGCTGGGAATTCGATTGTCAACTGTAATGAACGCACTGAAAGCAACTTTTTGTGTACCATCATCCACATAATACTCAATCTGCATTGTGTTCACACCCTTATCAGAAGCTGGGAAGGATATCGTCGTGGGAGGGGAGTTCCATTATTCCACTAGGTGTGGTCTTAGAGGAGAATACCAGAGAATCCCCATTATCGTCTGTGCAATAGTTAGGCAAATAGATGGAAGCAGGTTGACCTTTGAACACATGGATGTCAATAGGACCACATGAGGGCGGAGAATTGATAAATTGAAGAAGAACTGTTCCAGTTATGGAGTTCAATTGACCATCTGTCAACTGATAAGTGAAGGTAGCATCGGTCTTGTAGTTCGCAGAAGTGGTTACCTGGATTCGCTGTTTGGCAGTGTCAGTAGAAACCACTAATTGCTGTCCAGAAGGAATTGATGTGATAACATTCACTGCGGTGATAGTAAGAGCATTACCATCGGCATCAACATAAGGACTATCCATTACGTCCACATAAAAAACATTAGATGCAGCCTGACGTTGTTTAGTTATGGTTAGGGGGTTTGCCTTTTGAATCTGGGGTCGATTATTAGTCACATTGATAGTTACACTCGAGAGTGCGGAGTCCAGTAATCCATCAGTGCACTTGAAGGAGAAGGTATCTGCAACTAAGCACTGGGTAGTACATGGCGGATAAGATTGAGTGTTTGATGCAACATAACTGATCGCATTACCATTCACTATTAGTGTTCCAGCACTCATTGGAACATTCTTGAGTGAAGTTAAATCGTATTGTTGAGATGAATAAAGGAGCAACAATGTTGGCTTATCTGCTGTGTCTACGTCTTGACATCCCACAGTAAAGTTCTTAAATGATGAAACTCGCCAGACTAAAGAGCCAGAAGAAATGGAATTGGGTGACATCGTTGGCCTGTTATCGTAGTATGTGACTTGAATGGTGGCAGCTGACGAACTGCCAGGAAAATCAATAGCACTATATTGAATAGCCAATGGTACATCCAAATCAGATGCTGTTACCACCTTTGAGACTGTCAAGTTCTTATTGTCGCTTGTTTTTGTGACAGTCAGTCCTGAAGCGGAGAAGGTATCGATGAACAAAGGATCATTGTCCGCGTCAGTGTCATTGCTCAATGGATACACAACAAAGCTGGAGGTTTTCCAATGTTTTGCTACGTAATCATTGTTCGCAACAGGCTTGTGATTCACGATAGTAATCGAAACACTCGACGATACGGTCGCTGCTCCATCAGTAGCTACAATGGTGAAACTCACTGCCGTCAGATCATACATTCCTGGCTTGTAAATAATGAGATTGCCGTAGATATTCGAGGCTTGATAGGTAACTGTTCCATGAGTTGGATTTGTGATTGATGTCACATTGAGCCGATCGTTGTCTGCGTCAGTAGCGCTTGCCAGTAGATTAATAGGAACTCCACTAACATAGCTGGTCCATGGAATACTTAGGACAATAGCTGGGACTACGGGAATACTGTTTTGTAGGTTAACAGTTAGAGAACCTTGAACTGAACTTTGTCCATCGGTTACCCAAAAATCAAGAACTTGGGGGTTCGTGGAAGTCACCACAGAGCGATGTTTCAGAGTAATATTCTTCATATCTGACGTGAAACGAACATACTCCAAAATATTTGCGGCAAACGCCCGATTTTCTAGCACCAAATTAGGCTTGTCTTGAGCATCCAAATCATTTGCGTAGCTGGCTACAATTGGGATATTGATAATTTGCCCCTGGTGAAGATTGACTGTGACCGATGAGACAGTTGGTTTGTTGTTCACGACATACACTCGAATATCTGACGTCACCTGTGTCCAGCCATCTGTGAAGGTGAGACGAGCAATATCAGAGTTTCCAACAACAATCTTGTCAGGCGAATAGACTAATTGGTTGTTCTGTATAGTAAAGTTACCTATCGTAGAACTGGTACGAGCTACCGTTACAAGAGTAACGTTGCTAGAGACGTCATCATCCTTCAATACATTACTCATATTGAGAGTAACAGGGTATCTCCAATGAACTTCCAATCGAACAGAACTGTCAAGATATGGAGGATTATTTAGAATTGTAACAGTGGCAGTCGAAGTCTGTTCGTCACCTGTATCGGTGACTCCAAAAGTAACGATAGTTGTTCCCACAAATCCATTCGAAGGAGTGATCAACATCTTCTTTAAATCAGACGAAATGGAACAGAAGCTCAGGTCATTTCTGCAGTAGCTCACATAGATTTGATTCTGATCCTCAGGATCAGCGTCATAGGTATCCTTTGAGACGTTTAGCGAAACAACACCTCCCATTTGTTTTAATTCAGTCCAATGCATGGTCTTCGTGTATGTCTGCGGCACAGGAGGATTATTGTAAACAAAAACTGATGCTCTGGCAGGTGTGCTATCCAACCCATCGGAGATCGTATAAGTGAACGGACTAGTGCCTCTGAATAAACGTGGAGGAGTATAGCGAAGCATTGTTCCGTTATTGTTCAAAACAGCATTCACTGTTTGAGTAGCAGCAGAAACGATCCACAGTTTGTTCAAATCAAGAGCATCGTTATCGGTGAAGTTTGACAAAACAGGCAACGACACATTGGAAAGTGAGAAATGGACCTGATACAAATCTTCAAACGAATTCTTGCTGTATGGTGCAGTATTTTGGACGGTAATGTCTACTGATGGCGAAATAGCTGTAATGCCATCAGTTACACTCAGTGAAACGAACGAGTATCCCGTGGCATAACCTGTGGAGGGAGCAACAATTCTAAAAGCTGTCGAATTCACAAGTACAGCGCTACTAATCACTTGAGGATTACTGGCAGTAACGCTTGTAATTTGAACTAGATCACCATCAGGATCGATAAAGTAGTCTAACACCTGATCTAACACTTTTCCATTTGGTGCCATCACTTCCCTCCAATGGAAAGAGTAACTCTTGCGCTGAACTACAGGAACCTGATTCGTAACTCTCATGGTGACTAAAGCTTTAACCTCTTCAACACCATCAGAAACTGTGTACAAGAAATAAAAGGTGCCAATAACCTTTGGAACAATGGAAAAGTGTACCGTTGTATCATTGACAATTGAAAGTGTAACACTCGGAGAGGTGGTCGTAGCATTAGTAATACGTAAATGATCTCCATCAATATCCGTTGTGTTCGAAATCAATTGGATATCGATGCCATTGAGAAGGGCTCTATGAGATCTATTCAACGTTAAGTCAGCTGCTGTTGGAGGCGTATTGTATACCAAAAGTACGAGACGAACAACTTGCCAAGAGTTACCACTAGTAACATTCATTGTTAGATAATCACGTTCCAGGCTCAGTTTCGTTTGTTTGTAGAAAATCGACTTCTTATCAACTCCAATTGTAACATTACCATATTGAGGGGCTGTAAGAATACTCTTCACTTGAAGGGTGCCGTAGGGAATGAGAGCTGTATCCACATCAATAGAAATTGATTTACCAGCTAGAGCGTCTTTCCAAAGGATTGCTGTATACAAGAAGTAAGGATCTTGAGCCAAATCTGGAACAGTCATTGTTATAAAGTAAGTAGAGTTACTGACTCCATCTGTGACCATATAAGAAAAAACTTCTGTGCCCGTTGCATTAATAGGCTTGTAGTAGATGGAGTCTGCGTCCTCCAAAAATACTGTTCCTTTGAAACCCGGAGTGATTTTTGATCCCATAAAAATGGCAATAGAACTTTGATCAAATGAATCAATATCTGCCGCACTTCTTAGCACATTGACTGATACTCCTGTTTCTATTTCCACCCAATGCAATGACAAACTGAAGTTCTTGCCAGTTGGGAGATTGTTGAAAGATGTAATACTGACTGTTCCCTGTGCAGTTGTGGCACCATCAGATAACGTGTATTTAAAACTATCGCTACCAACAAAGTTACTCACGCTATACTTGATCTGCTCGACACCAGAGCCATCAGATACCCGAGTAGCAATACCATGACTTGGTTGAATGAAGTCCAGAGCAATTAGATCTCCATCAGAATCGTATTGACTGTTGTACAGTTTGAAGAGAGGTTCTTCTGTCATTAACTGCCTCCAATGCTTAACAATGCTTGAATTGACCGCGACTGGAATGTTGTTGTTGGTGATATCTAAGGTAACACTCGCGGGTGAACTCGTAGATACTTCGTCGGTGATTCTATAAGAGAAGGTCACCAAACCAATAAAGGGCGTGGCACCACTGACGTTGTATTGGATCAAACCGGAAGCAGCACTAAGTATTTGAGCTTTTCCTGATGAAGGTTGAGTGATGTCATACAGCGATAGAACATCAAAGTCTGCATCGGTGTCATTCGCTAGAACATTGAATGAATACGGACCATTCCTCCAATGAAGATTCCGATACACGTCTGCGACTGCTTTTGGTGCGTTGTTAGTCATCGTGATCGTAATATTTTGGAGCACAGTAGAGATACCGTCAGTGACAGCACAACGAACAAAGTCTTGGCCGACAAAATTCTTCTTGGGTGTGTAAAATAGTTGGTTTGGAGCTATGATTGAAGCATTTCCATTGCTAGGAGGCACTACTATCTGCGAGAGAAATACTGTATCTTGAGGATCACTGTCTGAGGCATTGACAAGCACATTAAGCGCCCTACCAGTTTTATATGTAGCCCATGGAATGTTAAACATTACCGAAGGTACAACTGGTGGATGATTGTAAACAATAACTGGAAACTGTAAATTGACTGATGACCACCCGTCTGTTATGTTGAGAACAAAATTGGCGCTTCCGAGAAAGTTCGGAACTTGCTTGTATCTCACTTTAAGATTCGATTCCACAGAGACATTTCCACTCACCACGCCGGATATTGACAAAGTGTCTCCATCTAGATCATACATCATGGATGAGGTATCAATCACATAGCCTCCATTACTATATGACCAATGCATTTGAGGAGGAGTGATTATAGCATTCAACTGAGGATAGTTGTTATTGACTGTGAGACTGAAGGTTGCAGAAGTATTCGCGAGTCCATCGGTAAATACAACGTCAAACACAAAACTTCCAACAAATCCGCGAGTCGGAATGAAAGTGATATAGCCATCTGAGGAAAGAGTGGCATTTCCTCCTACAGCAGGAACGTTTCTGAGTGCAATTGCAATTACGGAATCCTCGCTATCCGGATCAGATGTGCCAGCTTCAGTAACCGCACGCAATACAGCACCTGCAACTCCAACACTCTTCCAGTTGTAGCCTCGATTTACTGCCTTCGCAGTTGGATTTTGATTGTACACGTTAACGGTATAGGTCATGAGAGCACAATCTAATCCATCACACATTTGTACAACAAAAGTATCATTACCCAGAAAGCCGATTGGTTGAGTATATACAACCTCAATCTTATTCATGGATGTGTCAATTACTGCTGTTCCAAATCCAGAACTGTACACTCTATATGAAATTGAGTCCGAATCTGCATCCACAGGTGTGAGTGTAGATGATAATTCAAAGCGAGTTCCTGTAGCTTGTCGCGACCAATGAATTTTCTTGAAAGTGGAGAAGGCAGCAGGAACATTCGGGTTTCGAACGATAATAGTGATATTCGCTGAAACAATTTCGATTCCATCAGAAAGGCTATAGGTGAAGTATTGTGTGCCCTTCCACGAGCCAGAAGGAGTAAACTGGAATGAAGAACCGACAAGTGCTAATGTTCCATTAAAGTTACCTGGTGTACTTGAACTATTCACTTGAATTAGATCACCATCTAAATCATACGCAGACGGTATGACATTAATGCTGACAGGACTTGAACTTCTCCAGTGTGTGCTGATGGTAGAAACTACAGGAGTAGGTTTACGATTGATAATCAACACATCCACCGTTCCTGGGGTATACTTCTCACCATCGGTCACCTGATAGACAAATGAGTCTGGACCTAAGTAACCTGAGGAGGCAGTGTAATGCAAAAACTGATCACGTCCTAACCTGACAATGGACAATATTCCGTGTTGTGGGTCACTCAATATGCGCGATATCGTTACAACATCTTGCTCTGGGTCTGTTGTGTCAGCCAATACATCCAAGTCGAATGAAGCACTCCTCCAATGTACAGTCACATTCTTAGGTTTTGTGACAGGCGGAAAATTGAGTACTGTCAATGTTACGCTACCAACAAGATCGCTGTAAGCAATACCATCAAATATTCGGTAACTAAACTGGTCAGACCCTGTGAAATTGGTTTTTGGTGTGTACTGAATCGTCCGACCATTAATAATACTAACAACACCATTACTAGGATCAGAAACAGATGTGATTTGCAGTAAATCCCAATCACCGGGATCTTCGTCGATATCATTGTCCAAAACAGAGAGAGTAGCTGCCCTGTTCCATGACACAGAGTACGTATCATTGACGACTACGGGGACTGTGTTTACAACGGATATGACTACAGATCCTGTTGCCAATGCATTGTCTACATCGGATATGGTATATGAGAAGAGATCGTTTGTCACAGCTCGAGGAGCATAGTATCGAATACCATCTGATATGATTGTTGCTTGAACTCCTGTAACTGGCACTGTACAATTTATCAATCGAATAGTATCATTATTAGGATCGTAGTCATTGGCCATCACTGTCAGATCAGCTGTGAATCCCTTTTTAATTGTGTATGTGTCCTTGACAGCAACTGGTGGAGTATTTTGCACAACTACGGTCACCGTAGCGGATGTGGTTTTAACGTCCTTGGGTAATTGTTGTCTGTCTGATATAGTGTACATGAATGTGTCATTTCCCAAGAATCCACGCGCAGGAGAATAACTGATGGTTGAATTATTGATCCAACGAACAACTCCCTTGTTGGTTGTTTCAAATTGACTGAACTCGACAATGTCAAAAATGTCATCATTGATATCGTAATCGTTGTCAGTGGGCTTAAAGCTCTTTGCGATATTTTTCTCTACAATCACTGTATCATCAACTGCAACAGGAGCATCATTCTCAATTGATAAGAATATAAATCCATCAGTACGATCGTCCACATCACTAACCGTAAATCTGAGCACTTCAGGACCGAGAGCCTCACTATAAGGTACATAGGACACAGTATAGTTATAAAGTGTCAATTCTACAAAGGCTCTGTCCAAAAATAACTCAGTTTGTGTGTAGGCAGTCGACAGAAGCGAATAGCTACCCAAAATTGAAGCAGTGTCCATGGTAATCCTTGGTTCATCCAATTTGTCATCATCATGATAATCCAGTGGAATAAGAACGCCTTGGGAATTCTTTGACACCCTCAATGTAATATTATGAGTGGTCGGTGGTTGATTCTTCACATAAATAATAAAGTATGAGGAAGAAACATTGGTCTGATCTGTACAAGTATATTCAAACGAATCTGAATATGTCTCTGCTGTCAAATAAGGCTCATAACGAACAAGTTTTCTGTCATTTGAAACAATGAGACCACCCTTGCCCACACCATACACCTCATCAATAAACAACTCATCCATATTGTCATCGACATCATCAGCCAAGATATCTAATTGACTAGCAACATACTTTCTCACTTCAAACACGCTTGGATGCGCAACAGGAGGCGTATTCACTACATGGATCGTCAACAATGCACTCGCTAAATCATATCCATCGGTCACTGTAAAGTTTCTGACCTCCCATCCGACAAAGTTCGGCTCTGGTGTATAGTACAGCAACAAACTGTTATTACTCAACGTGAGTGAACCTTTCTCCGTTGAACCAGCAACAACAAAAGGTTCCTCAACCAAGATCATCTCGTCATCATCAGGATCACTAATCGCAAAATTGAAACCATCATTGAAAGCAAACAAATCCAATGAGACATTCTTGCTATTCTTGAGGATCTCTACGTGAATATCAGTGCATGATGGATTTCTGTTGAGCACTGTGACTTGAATTGAACTTGTGGCAGAAGCTTTGTCGTTGGTGGCAGTGTAATTGAATGAATCAAAGCCACTGTAGCCCTTCACTGGAGTATAGGCAACTTTTCCTTGGTCAAGAATACGAGCTATACCATGATGAGGTTGTTGTATGGATACGAGAGTCAAGTTACCTCCTCGGCTGTCGACATCGTTCCTCAACGGGAACAACACTGTTTCGACATTTTTCAAAACTGAAACATGGTCAGGTTTAAGTGATGGTGGATGATAACCCACACCAGTGCTAATGAGAGCAATAAGTGCTCCAGTTGTAACGGCCACTACGACACTCAAAATAATTCCAAAAATGGCTTGATGAACAGCTGTGCTCTTCACGAGAGACATGTTCACTTTTTTCTCATCGACAACAGCTACGGACTCTCCAATAATAAGTGAATTGTCTTTTCCGTCTGGCACCAACTCTACAGGTGCAGCTTCTTCAATCTCTTTGACCTCCCATCGGGTAAAGATCTTGAATGGACTATTGGACATGGTCTAAGCTTACGGAAGACTGGAAGACTGCTTTTCGTTTGTTTTGGGAGATACTTTTGAGTTCTTTGTTGCACTCTTCTTGTTTGAATCGAACAAGGGGTGGCAGAGTTTTAAATGAGATTCA
>Ga0256884_1000514_pt1 | contig 10597 bp, 11 predicted proteins | sample MC6MC0492MT_FD_186341 | JGI IMG/M metagenome (GOLD analysis project Ga0256884, IMG submission 186341) | Metatranscriptome of enriched soil aggregate microbial communities from Iowa State University, Ames, United States - MC6-MC0492-MT... | ecosystem: Environmental > Terrestrial > Soil >... | reverse complement strand
TGCGCAGACCGTGCGCCTGGAGCAGAACTACCGCTCCACCGCCAACATCCTCGGCGCGGCCAATGCGGTGATCGCGCACAACCCGGACCGCATCGGCAAGGAGTTGTGGACCGACAGCGGCGACGGTGATCCGATCGATCTGTACGCGGCCTACAACGAAATGGACGAAGCGCGTTACGTGGTCGAGCGCGCGCGCCAGTGGGTGCGCGATGGTGGCAGCTACGGCGACGTCGCCGTGCTCTACCGCAGCAATGCACAGTCGCGTGCGTTCGAAGAAGCGCTGCTGTCCGAGCAGGTGCCGTACCGCGTGTATGGCGGCATGCGCTTCTTCGAGCGCGCCGAAATCAAGGACGCGCTGGCGTACCTGCGGTTGATGACCAACCGCAACGATGACGCTGCCTTCGAACGCGCGGTCAACACGCCGACGCGCGGCATCGGTGACCGCACCCTGGATGAAGTGCGCCGGTTGGCGCGTGCCCACGCGATCTCGCTGTGGGAAGCCACCATGCTCACCACCCAGGGCAATGCGCTGGCCGCACGCGCACGCAATGCGCTGGCCGGCTTCCTGGTGCTGGTCAATCAGCTCCAGGCCGAAGCGGACACGATGACCCTGGCCGAACGCATCGACCACGTGCTGATGCGCTCGGGCCTGCGCGAGCACTGGTCCAAGGAAAGCCGCAACGCGCTGGATTCGGAATCGCGCGCGGACAACCTGGACGAATTGGTCTCGGTGGCCTCGCGCTTCGTGCGTCGCGAGGATGATGTCGAAGAAACCCAGGACATGAGCGAGCTGGTCGCCTTCCTCGCCTACGCCTCGCTGGAGGCCGGCGAAGGCCAAGCCCAGGCCGGCGAGGAGGGCGTGCAGTTGATGACGCTGCACGCCGCCAAGGGGTTGGAGTTCCCCCTGGTGTTCCTGGCGGGCATGGAAGACGGCCTGTTCCCGAGCGCGCGCTCGCTGGAAGAAAGCGGCCGGCTGGAAGAAGAGCGGCGCCTGGCTTACGTGGGCATCACCCGCGCGCGCCAGAAGCTGGTGCTCTGCTACGCCGAATCGCGCCGCATCCATGGCCAGGACAACTACAACGTGCCCTCGCGCTTCCTGCGCGAGATCCCGCGTGAGCTGGTCAACGAAGTGCGCCCCAAGGTGCAGGTCTCGCGCGGCACCTCGCTCGGTGCCAACCGGGTGATGGGCCATGCGGCGCTGGAAGCACCGCCGCTCAAGCTGGGCGCGATGGTCAACCATCCCAAGTTCGGCGAGGGCATGGTCACCGACTACGAAGGCAGCGGCCAGCACGCCCGCGTGCAGGTCGAATTCATCGAGGCCGGCAGCAAGTGGCTGGTGATGGCGTATGCCAATCTGACGGTGCTCTGAAGCAGCACCGTCATCGGATACTGCCGGCCGTTGGCCGGCAGCTGCTTGCTGCAGCGCTGTCGGGAGCCGGCCAGCGGCCGGCACTACAATGGCACCATCCTTTTCGAACAGGCCCCGCCATGACCGATTCGCCGCTGCACCTCACCGTCAAATTGAATGCCAAGCTCCAGCCCGAGCATCGCCACGAGCTGTTCGAAGATCCGCTGGATGCGCTGCTGGGCAGTGCCGAGCTAGGCGAGATCACCGGCGGTGGCACCGCGCTGACGGAAGACGGTGAAGTGGACTACGGCGATATCGAGGTCGCGTTGAACGATCCGGCGTCGCTGCCCGGCGTGATCGAACTGCTGGAGCAGCTGGGCGCGCCGAAGGGCTCACTGATCCAGCGCGAAGGCGCCCCCGATCAGCCGTTCGGCGTCACCGAAGGCTTGGCGTTGTATCTCAACGGCACCGATCTGCCCGATGAGGTCTACGAACAATGTGATTCGAACTATGTGTTCGAACAGATCGTCGAACGCATCGACGGCCACGGCGAGATCTGCAGCTGGTGGCAGGGCCCCACCGAGACGGCGCTGTATCTGTATGGCGCCTCGTTCGACACCCTGCACGCGCGCATCGCCGATCTTCTGGCGAGCTACCCGCTGTGCCAAGGCGCGCGCGTGGTGCGTACCGCCTGATCAGCACGCCGGCGCGTGGCCTGCTGCATAGCGCAGGCCACGGCGCTGCTGCGCCCGCACATTCAGGTCGGCAGACACCGTCGCATCGTGGGCCAGCCCGGTGTACCAGCTGCGGCCGCCATCGACTGGCATGGGCGGTGTCCGTCTCCGTCCTGCGCTGCAGCACAGGACGCGTATGCCTGCGCTATCCGCGTTGCGGTCGGCCAGAGCGCCTCGCTTCATCCCCCATCGCCCCCGACTCATCCCGGATTTCACCCAGTTCGTCGCGTACCGCTTGTCGCTCCCCGGGCCGGCGCCCAGAGTCTGCCCCTGTCCGCTGGGAGCGCACTCGTGAACAAGGGAATTCCGTATCTGCTTGCTGCACTGGTCCTGCTGACATGGTCGGCAGGCTGGGCCGAGCCGGTGCTGGCCCTGGTCCACAACGCGCAGACCTGCCTGGCCGACGGTGGCGACTTCGATCTGCTGCGCCTGCGCTGCCAGCCGCAGCCCAGTGTGGTGTGCATCGGCCAGACGACGCTGTGGTTCTGGCTGAGCGGCCTCGTCTTCGCCGTGGTCGCATTGCTGGGCTCGCGCTGCAAGGCGCGCTGACAGGCGGACGGCCAACCGGCATCATCAGCCTCTGTCTGAAGGAGGCCGCATGGGTCAGAGCGAAAAGGAAAAGATGCTGTCCGGGAAGCCGTACCGCCCGGGCGACCCGGCGCTGCAGGCCGACATGGCCGCCGCCAAGGTCTGGATGGTCCGTTACAACGCCGCCCTGGCCGAGAGCCCGGCCGTGCGCCGCGCGCTGTTGCGCGAGCAGTTGGGCGTGGTCGGCGAGGGCGCGGTGATCCGGCCGCCGTTCCACTGCGATTACGGCTACAACATCCGCTTGGGGCACGGCGTGTTCCTCAACTACAACTGCGTGATCCTGGATGTCGCCGAGGTCAGCATCGGCGATGGCACCCAGATCGGTCCGGCGGTCCAGATCTATGCCGCCGACCATCCGCGCGATCCGCAGGCGCGGGCGGAAGGCCTGGAGTCGGCCAGGCCGGTGCGGATCGGGCGCAATGTCTGGATCGGCGGCGGCGCGATCGTGCTGCCCGGCGTCACCATTGGTGATGACGCGGTGGTGGGTGCGGGCAGCGTTGTGACCCGCGATGTACCCGCCGGTGCGACCGTGGTCGGCAACCCGGCGCGGGCGGTGCCTGCGCGCGCCCACGGCGATTGATCCAGCTCAAGGCACCGCGTCCACATCGGGTGTGCAATGGTGATGTTCCCATTGCCCACCCAAGGAGCTCTGCCATGTACAAGCGCATCCTGATTGCCACCGATGGTTCGGAGCTGGCCGAAAAAGGCCTGGCCAAGGGCCTGGAGCTGGCCAAGGACCTCAATGCCGAGGTCGATATCGTGACCGTCTCCGAGCCGTGGGCGGTCGGCATGTACGACGCCATGGGCTGGAGCGTGGGCTACATGAACACGCCCGAGTACAAGGCCGACCGCGAAGAAACCGCGCAGAAGGTGCTGCAGCCGGCCCAGGCCGCCGCGCAGGCGCAGGGGCTGCGGGCCACCACCGTGCACGTGCTCGACCGCTATGCCGCCGACGGCATCATCGATACCGCTACCGAACGCGGCAGCGATCTTATCGTGATGACCTCGCATGGTCGCCGTGGCGTTACCCGCGTGCTGCTGGGCAGCCAGACCGCCGAAGTGCTCGCGCGCAGCACGGTACCGGTGCTGGTCATCCGGTAATGGGAAAGCGGTAGTGCCCACCGCTGGCCGCCGCCTCGGGGTCCCGCTGCAAGCGCAGCCGCCCAGCGGCCGGCACTACCCATCCGTCGCGCAGCGTGGGCGTCGGATCAATCGCGCAGCTTCAACGTCTGCGACTCATCCAGTGTGCCATCGGGCTGCAGCACCACGTAACGCTCGCCCGTCCGGTCGAACAATACCGGAATCGGATCGCGGAACAGGGGGCGGCGCACGAAGCGCAGCTGCCAGCCGAAATGCTCCAGCGTTTCCACCGCCTGGCGCTGCTCTGCGGTGAGGCCGGCGCGCAGTGCAGCCGGATTCGGATCGTGGCGGCGTTCGGGTGTGGTCATCGAGCGGGGGCGAGCAGGGATGGGGTCCATCGCCCAACCGGCCCCGTGCAGTCACGGGGCGGCAGAGCGGTCAACGCCCGCAATCACCAGCTGTAGAGCTTCCAGTAGACCGGCGAGACGCCGTCCTTGTCGCTGTCCATCCGGCCATCGCCGTTCTGGTCGTACATGTAGAACGGGGCACCGCGCGACGGGGTCACCTTGACCATCCGCAGCTGGCCGCCGACCCGGTATTCCTCGATGGTGTCGCCGTTGTCCTGGACCGTCTTGACCACGTCGGCACCGGTGACATCGACCGGGGGCCTGCCGCCACCACCGGTGGCACAGCCAGCCAGCGCGAGCACGCCTGCGAGCAACAGAATCTTCATGGGCCGGGAGTCCTTGGGCGAAGAGGGCCTGATTATGCCCGATGGATCGTGAGGCCGGTGCCGACGACGGTCAGGGCCGGGCGCGTAGAATCGTCCCATGAGCCGATTAGTCCTGATTGACGGGTCCAGTTACCTGTATCGCGCGTTCCACGCGCTTCCGCCGCTGACCAACGCACACGGTGAACCCACCGGTGCGTTGTTCGGTGTGGTCAACATGCTGCGCGCCACCCTGAAGGAGCGCCCCGAGTACGTCGCCTTCGTGGTCGATGCGCCCGGCAAGACCTTCCGTGACGACCTGTATGCCGACTACAAGGCCAACCGCCCGCCGATGCCTGACGACCTGCGCCCGCAGATCGAGCCGATGTGCCGCATCGTCGAAGCGCTGGGCCTGAGCATCCTGCGCATCCCCGGCGTGGAAGCCGATGATGTGATCGGCACGCTGGCCCTGCAGGGCCACCGCGATGGCCTGCAGGTCACCATCTCCACCGGCGATAAGGACTTCGCCCAGCTGGTCCGCCCGGGTATCGAACTGGTCAACACGATGACCGGCAGCCGCATGGATTCGGACGCGGCGGTGATGGAGAAGTTCGGCGTGCGTGCCGACCAGATCGTCGACCTGCTGGCACTGATGGGTGACGCCGTGGACAACGTGCCCGGCGTGGAGAAGTGCGGCCCCAAGACCGCCGCCAAGTGGCTGGCCGAATACCAGCACCTGGATGGCGTGATCGCCGCGGCCCCGACCATGAAGGGCAAGATCGGCGAGAACCTGCGCGCGGCGCTGGAGCGCCTGCCGCTCAACCGCGAGCTGGTCACGATCCGCACCGACGTACCGCTGGAGGTAACGCCGCAGACGCTGCCGCTGCGTGAGCCGGACGTGCCGTCGCTGAGCGAGTTGTACCTGCGTTACGGCTTCACCCAGGCCCTCAAGGAGCTGGGTGGCCCCGTGCCGGCCCCGGCCGCTGCCAGCGATGCCCCGGTCAGCCTGCGTGGCACCGCGGCCGGCTACGCCCGCGCCACGGCCGATGAGGCGGTGGTGCCGGTCGATCCGGCGCTCTCCGCTCCGGGCGAGTACGAGATGGTGCTGACCACCGAACAGCTCGATGCCTGGGTACGGCGCTTGGGCGAGGCCGAACTGATTTCCTTCGACACCGAAACCGACGCACTGGACGCCATGCGCGCCAACCTGGTCGGTATCAGCCTGGCGGTCGAGCCGGGCCGGGCCGCCTATATTCCGGTCGGCCACGATTACCCGGGCGCGCCGGCCCAGCTGCCGCGCGAGCAGGTGCTGGCGGCGCTGCGCCCTGCCCTGGAAGACCCCACCAAGAAAAAAACTGGGCCAGCACGGCAAGTACGACCTGCACGTGCTGCGCCGCCATGGCGTGAACCTGCAGGGGTACCACGACGACACCATGCTGGAGAGCTTCGTGCTCAATTCCACCGCCACGCGCCATGACATGGACTCGCTGGCGATGCGCTACCTGGGTTACACCACGATCAAGTTCGAGGAGGTGGCCGGCAAGGGTGCCAAGCAGATCTCGTTCTCGCAGGTCGGGCTGGACGAAGCCTGCCGCTACGCCGCCGAAGATGCCGACGTGACCCTGCGCCTGCACCACGCGCTGCAGCCGCAGCTGCAGGCCACGCCCTCTCTGGACAGCGTCTACCGCGACATCGAAATGCCGCTGGTGCCGGTCCTGACCCGGATCGAAGCCAATGGCGTGCATATCGACATGGCCGAACTGCGCCGGCAGAGCCAGGATCTGGGCGCGCGCATGCTGGCCGCCCAGCAGAAGGCCACCGAGTTGGCCGGGCGCACCTTCAACCTGGATTCGCCCAAGCAGCTGCAGGCCGTGCTGTTCGACGAGCTCCAGCTGCCGGCGCTGGTGAAGACCCCCAAGGGCCAGCCCAGCACCAATGAAGAGGCGCTGGAGGCGATCGCCGAGCAGCACGAACTGCCGCGGGTGATCCTGGAATACCGCGGGCTGGCCAAGCTGCGCAGCACCTACACCGACAAGCTGCCGGAGATGATCAACCAGGACACCGGGCGGGTACACACCAGCTACCACCAGTCCGGTGCCGCGACCGGCCGGCTGTCCTCGTCCGATCCGAACCTGCAGAACATCCCGATCCGTACCGAGGACGGCCGCCGCATCCGCCGCGCCTTCGTCGCCCCGCCGGGCCGCAAGATCCTGGCCTGCGATTACTCGCAGATCGAGCTGCGGATCATGGCGCACCTCTCCGAGGATCCGGGCCTGGTGCGGGCCTTCGAGCAGGGCGTGGACGTGCACCGGGCGACCGCGGCCGAAGTCTTCAGCCGCCCCCTGGACGAGGTCACCTCCAACGAGCGCCGCGCCGCCAAAGCGATCAACTTCGGCCTGATGTACGGCATGAGCGCGTTCGGGCTGGCCCGCAACCTGGGCATCGACCGCGGCCAGGCGCAGGATTACGTGGCGCTGTACTTCAGCCGCTACCCGGGCGTGCGTGATTTCATGGAGCGGATGCGCCAGCAGGCCCGTGACCAGGGCTACGTGGAGACCTTGTTCGGCCGCCGCCTGTACCTGAACGACATCAACGCCCGCAACCAGGGCCTGCGTGCCGGTGCTGAACGCGCCGCGATCAACGCCCCCATGCAGGGCACCGCAGCAGACATCATCAAGCGCGCCATGGTGAAGGTGGACAGCTGGCTCCAGGACCATGGCGACCAGGCCAAGATGATTCTGCAGGTGCACGATGAACTGGTCTTTGAAACCGAAAGCAGTTTCCTCGATACCTTGCGTTTGAAAGTCGTGGAGTTGATGTCTTCAGCGGCCGAACTGCGTGTGCCCTTGGTGGTTGACGCTGGCGTCGGGGATAACTGGGACGAGGCACATTGAGGCCTGAATCACAGTAAAAAGGCTGAATTGGTTCAGTGCGACACGATAATCTGACTGTTGGATGAATGTTTCTGGGAAGAGGCCCGGATTAATTGGGCCCCTTCACGAACTATCAATGTTCGGAGTGTTTTGATAGACCTCGACAGGCGCAATGCCTGTTGTGGATCTCTCCCATCCCCTGGAGCAGATCTCGGAACGGGGGCTCCTCCCCAAGCGCCCGTTCCCCGGCCCCGCTAACCTCCCCCTGGTTGGCGGGGCTTTTTATTTGTGGCGCCGAAAAGCCCCCTTCGCCGTCGCGCGGCCATTGCCTCGCGCCGGGTGCCGGCCCATGCTGACCGGACCTATCCGGGGAGAGGCAATGAGCGACCTGTTTGCATTGGCCATGCCGTGGTGGGAATTCATCCTGCGCGCGGTGGTGGTGTACGCGGTAGTACTGGGCATGGTCCGGCTGTCCGGCAAGCGGGCGCTGGGCCAGATCACCCCGTTCGATGTGTTGCTGATCGTGCTGCTCGGCAACGCGGTGCAGAACGCGCTGCTCGGCGAAGACACCTCCCTGGGCGGCGGCCTGCTGCTGGCGGCGACCCTGATCTCGATCAACTACGGCGTGGGCTGGCTCAGCACGCGCAGCCGGCGCGTGGAAACGCTGGTCGAAGGCGAGCCGATCCTGATCGCGCGCGATGGCAAGGTGCTCGATTCGGTGCTCAAGCGTGAACTGGTCACCCCGGCCGATCTGGACGCGGCGATGCGGCAGCAGGGCTGCCTGTCCATCGACGACGTCGCGTTGGCGGTGCTGGAGATCAACGGGCACATCACGATCGTGCCGAAGAAATAACCGTTAGAGCCAGTCGCGTGGGACGAGGTAATCGGCCAAACGCGCCTCATCACTGCCGGCGTCGGGCTGGAAGCCGTACTCCCAGCGCACGCGCGGCGGCAGGCTCATCAGGATGCTTTCGCTGCGCCCGCCACTCTGCAGCCCGAACAGGGTGCCGCGGTCGTAGACCAGATTGAATTCGACATAGCGGCCGCGCCGGTACAGCTGGAATTCGCGCTCGCGCTCGCCGTACGGCGTGTCCTTGCGGCGCTCGACCAGCGGCAGATAGGCGTCCAGGAAACCATCGCCGACTGCGCGCAGATACGCGAAATCACGCTCGAAATCGCCATGCAGGTCGTCGAAGAACAGCCCGCCCACGCCACGCGTCTCGTTGCGGTGGCGCAGGAAGAAATACTCATCGCACCAGCGCTTGTGCGCGGCATAGCGCTCTTCGCCGAACGGTGCGCACAGATCGTGCGCGACCTGGTGCCAGTGCCGCACATCCTCGTCGATCGGATAGAACGGGGTAAGGTCGAAGCCACCGCCGAACCAGGATGCCACTGCCACGCCATCGCGCTCGGCGCGGAAGTAGCGCACGTTGGCGTGCGTGGTTGGCAGGTAGGGATTGGCCGGATGGAACACCAGCGAGACGCCGGTGGCGCGCCAGGAAGCCCCGGCCAGCTCCGGCCGGTTCGCCGAGGCCGATGGCGGCAGGCGCGTGCCAGCCACATCGGAGAACCCGATCCCGGCCTGCTCGAACACGGCGCCGTCGCGCAGGATGCGGGTGCGGCCACCGCCGCCCTCCGCGCGCTGCCAGAGATCCTCGGCAAAGCGGGCCTGGCCGTCGGCCGTTTCGATCGCCGCACAGATGCGGTCCTGCAGGTCGGTCAGATACGCGCGGACGCGGTCGAAGTCGTTCATGGCGCTACTTTACCGCAGGCCGGTGCACGGCCTGCGTGTGCTCACGTGCGCTCAGTAGCCGCCCTTGCGGTTGGTGTTCTTGCTGTTCTTTGTCGTGGCAGGGGCCTCGGCCGGCGCCTCGGCATCGTCGTCGGCCTCGGCGGCCATGCGCTGGGCGATCTGCTCCAGCCCGGCGCTGACCTGCATCAGGCCCCAGTTGCGGGTCGCGTGCACATCGCAGGCCACGTGGGTGCCGTTGCCGTCCTTCGCGCAGAGCGCGGCCATCTGCTCGGGCAGCGCCTCGTCACCGGTGTGCTCGTAGACGGTGGCCAGGTTCTCGCAGCCTTCGCGTACGCCGGCGGTGCACAGCGTCATGTAGAACGGCGCCGCCTCGGCCCAGCGATTGCGCAGCGCCAGATGGTGACCGGCGGCATTGCAGCCCTGCAGTTTGCCGGCCGCACAGCACGCCTGCGCACCGCCCTCGCGGCCCAGGGTCGGGCAATCCTGGGGCAGCGGGGTCTCGACGAAGACCACTGGCGCACTGCACTGCTGCGCCTCGCCGGTGCGCTCGTAATAGCTGTAGCGGTTCCAGCTGTCCATGCCGATCAGGTTGCCGTTGACCAGGCGCTTGAACACGAAATCGTCGCCCTGGTCGTGGCGCACACGGATGTCGCCATCGACCAGCCGTGCGCGCAGCTTGCCGCCGAAGCCGCTGTCGATCATGCCGCCATCGCCGAACGGCAGATGGTCCATCAGGCCCTGGCCGGCCACGTAGCTGCCGCAGGGCAGGGCGGTGGCGGCTACCGGGGTCAGGGCCTTGGCATCCAGCCCGGCCAGCGGCGCCGCACGCTCACAGGCGCGCGGATCCTTGCCGAGCGTGCAGGCCCGCTGCAGGGCATCGCGTGCCGGGATCAGGCGGCCAGCGTCCCACAACGCCTCGGCGGCGTTGGCACAGAACGTGCCGCCGGTCTGCGTCCGGCACAGGGTGGTGATCTCATCGAGCTGCGCGGCCGGCAGCGGTGACGCCTTGGCTGCGCTGAGCCCACCCAGCAGGGCCTTGGCCAGGGCTTGCCCCATGGCGTCGCGCGCGGCCTCCAGACAGCCCGCCTGGTTGTACTCGGCGGACTGGGGCTTGCAGACGTCCGGCTCGGGCGGCTCCGGGGCATCGTCCCGGGTCGCTGCCAGCGTTCTGGCCTCGCGCGCTTCGGACTGGAAATTGGCCAGCAGACGCTTGCAGGCCGCCGGCACCTCCTCACTGCACCACTGCCGCAGGCGGTCGTTGCTGGCAAACAGCATGTCGTGCAGGCAGGTGCCGATCTCGGCCCGGCACGACCCGGCCGGAAACACCGCCGCTGGTCGGCAGCGGGCCGCCTTCTGCAGGCGGTACGTGTTGAAGCGGTCGCTGAGCCGCCGGCCGCTGTCGGCCACGGTCAGCGAGCCGACGCCACCGTTGTCCAGGTCGGCCAGCTTCAGCTCGTCGCCCAGCCGGCTGAGCAGGTACGGCTCGGGTGCCTGCCCGGGAATCTGCCGGAC
>Ga0256884_1000492_pt1 | contig 10839 bp, 4 predicted proteins | sample MC6MC0492MT_FD_186341 | JGI IMG/M metagenome (GOLD analysis project Ga0256884, IMG submission 186341) | Metatranscriptome of enriched soil aggregate microbial communities from Iowa State University, Ames, United States - MC6-MC0492-MT... | ecosystem: Environmental > Terrestrial > Soil >... | reverse complement strand
CTGTGCGGGACTTCGGTCGACGGCGTGTCACTCAAGCTGCGATATCAGGAAGCTGAAAGGATCATTGGCGTCGATCATCACTGGGCCAGCGAGCACGCGGAACATATGCCGGAGTCTCTGCAGGCATTGCTGGAGACCGCCGAGCATGAGCCCTACATCGCCGTGGAATCCGGCGCGGGCTACCTGCAATGGTTCGACGTGGCGAATGCACAACTGATCCGGGTAGCGGGACAGAACCTCCCGCACGATTGCGAATTGCTCGGCACCCGCCATCGGCACGTGCTGTTGCACGAACCTCAGGCACACCGCGTGCACGTCTACCCCGGTCAGCAGAGCATCGGCCCGTTCGAATACATGCGGCGCGACGCCGAGGTGTTGGTGGTCGAGGGCCGGAACAAGGTCGAAGACCTGTTGCCACTGATCGCTGATGACGTGAGCTGTCTGGTGTTGCGTCTGGGGCAGGGCGGCGTGACGTACCACCTGTCGAGGGCCTGCTGGTTGCGGCTGGACTCGGTGATTGTCGATTGCCGTCACCCGCTGGGCGAGGTCCCGGCGATTCCCGGCAAGCTGGTCTGGGCGCTGGACGCACCGCAAACACTGCAACTGTCGTTTGTCGACGAGCACTTGCTGATCGTCGACCCGGATCGCCAGCACAGCCTGATCCTGCGGGATGTGTGCTCGGCGGATCCGGCGATGCGCGGCGACGTCTTCCTCGGATTCGAGGGCGGGCGTTCTTATGCGGTATCGAGTCTGGTGCAGAGGCTGCGGGACATCGTCGAAGCCGAGGACGCCGACGGCAGTGCAACGCTGGCGCAGTTGCTGGGAGCGGTGCCGGCCTGACGAAAGTCTTTGTCGGGTTTTTTTGAAGTTTGTTTTTTCTCCGTGTCGCGACGGCTCGTGTCGTCGTGATGCATTCGCTTGGCTAAAAAAAGGAAATTGCATTGAGCATTATGGATGAAGTCACGATGGGCAGCGTGTTCGCCGATCTTGTTGCGCGCACTGAACTTGAGTCTGTCAGCGGTAGCATCGGTGAGGCTGCTTTGCGCTACTACGACGGGGCCGCTGCGGCGAGCAGTCTTGCGGAACAACTGATAGCGGTCAGATTGCTCAAGGACACGATTGAATCAACACAGCTGGACGCCGCGAATGCTCAGGTCAAAACGCTGCGCCTGAAACTGGGCGACTACGACCGCCGCCTGAGCGCCACTGTGGAGATGCTGTCCGCTGGCAAACCGATACCGCGCATCATGCATTTTGTCTGGGTCGGTGGCAGTGAGGTCGGGCCGAATCAGCGCGATTACATGAACATCTGGCGTAAGGTACTGGCGTCGCAGGGATATGCATTCAATCTCTGGTATGACAGTGACGCACTGCTGGCCTTTGAAATGAATCGGGTGATTCTCGACAGTGCCCGTGCGCACACGATGGAGGCATTAAAGGACAAAGAGGTAAAACCAACGGTGCTGTCGAGCATGATTGAGGACCGCGCCCGGGTACTCAAACAGCAGATGTTCGACTACCTGAATCAGCCACGCTGGGCCGGACGCGCAGACGAGGCGCGGATCGACCTGATGGTGCGGGGTTATGGCAAGGATCGCGCGACGCTCGAAGCCTTCCGCCAGAAATGTCTGGACTCGCATCAGGCCATGGTGGGTGAGGACTTGCGCCTGCGCGATGTTCGCCAGGAATTTGCCAGTCACTTGCTGGCGGACGTCTACCAGCGCGAAGTCGCCATGCGCGGCAACTTTGCCGCAGCCAGTGATGTGGTGCGGCTGCAGGCCGAGTTTCTCGAGGGCGGGCGTTACAGCGACATGGATTATTTGCCACCGCTGATCGAGAGGCCGGGCGGCGTGGACATCAGTGGCTTCAGTGATAGCGCCAAGATCGGTGTCCTGCAGCTTTTGCTCAACCATGATGATGCATTGATGCCAGGGCGCGACCGGCAGCGCTATGCCGACAGAATCGGAAAGATTCCCGCCGAACATCTTGAGGCACTGAGCGCATTCGCTCGGAGCAAACCGGGTGTAGAGAAGATCTTTTCTGCACCTTTGCCGACTTCTTTACCCCAGGATGCCATCGGGCGCGGTGCGGCCTGGGGCAATCCGTCGTCGAAAGAAATGAATGCCTACGTTCTGGCTCACCCTGGCAGCAACATGGTCAATGCGAGCATGCACTTCATCCGGGTGGCTTATGACTGCCTGTATGAGGTTGAGCGCCGCATGATACTCGCAGGCGTGACGCCAGCAGATGTGTCGTCAGTCGAAGATCTTGCAATGAAGGTAGTCTCTGAAGCGAAGGCTGATGGGCGCTTGCCAAATGAATCTTTAGAGTATTCACGGCAGAAGCTCATACAGGCCATAGCTCGGTATTATCAGGACGGGATTCGTTTCGACGCCTTGGGCACCATCTACATGACCGGTCCGGGCGCACTTGAAGGCGGCGTAATCGGCTATGTCGAAAGAGAACTGCAGAGTGAACAGCTGAACACCATTCGCCATCATATTAAGCAGGTCGACGGCTTCAACGTCTTTACCGAAGAAGAAATGATCTCCGGTTGGGCAGTCAAGGATACCCCCGAAGACTGGCTGGCAAAAGAACATGAGAAGTGGAACTCGGGCAAGCTCAAGTCGCGCTACGTGGGCAATCTGGCCGATTTGCTGAAAGAGCGGACTCTCACGTTCAAACTGGGCTGGCCGGTCATCGAAGGCAAACCGGTGTTGCTGACCTCGGTCCTGCAGCAACTGCTGGATGATCTGGGTGAGCCGTTTGTGCGGGCCATGAATGACCGCTTGACCGGTGATGTGACGTTCAATGTCCCCATCCGCCTCGATTTTGATACTCGACAGCAGGTGCTGAACCAGACAGTCGACAAAATTCCAATGTCCACGGGTGCCGAGTCACTGGGCAACCTCAACGAGGCCTTGGCGCGCATCGCGGCGGGCAAGTTGCCGCTGGATCAGTTGAGCCCGTTGCACCGGGTGATGTTTGGTGGCCTGTTTGGCGCCGCAACACTGGATCAGACCGGGTTCGCAGACGCCTGGGCAACCACGGTCGCCTTTGCCGAAGATACGCGCGACCGTGGCCTGGTCGCACGCTACGAAGTGATCGAACAGACACTGCTCAGTCGCGATCCTGCCCCGGTCGGGGCACGAGTCACTGCGGCGGATCGCGAATCGTTCGGGCAGAACTCCCGGGTGCTGAAGGCGCAGGCATTTGCCGAACCGATCAGCGTGCGGCAATGGCGTGAGTACGTGAGTCGGGTCGAAGTCGCCGCCATGAATGAGCGACGGGCGTCGATCCTTGCGCGGGGTGCGGCAGTGCGCGAGGCGTTCTTCGAGGCGGGTGCGCATACAGCCAGACAATTGCCACAGGATTTGCTGCTGCGCGGTGCGGGGGATCCGGGCCGACGCTGCTATCCACTGGCGCTGGTGATGGCCGCCGCGCTGGCAAAAGGTGCTTCGGCCGAGCGCGCGCTGATCGGCAAGCTGGCGATTGCCAATCTCACTCCCGACGCACCGCAAGCCCATGCCCTGCTCAAGGTGCTGGACGAGTTGCGTGGCGTACCCATGGCGCGATTCGGCGAGAAGAGACCGGCGGCGAACCTGGCCACTGTGATGCAGACGCTGGAAGCGAAAACCGCTGCCGGCAGCCTGCTGCTCAACACAGACAATCATTCGATGCTGGTGAGCAAGGTTGTGGCGGGAGGCGAGACATCCTATAGCTTCTACGATCCCAACTTCGGGCTGTATGCGTTCGCTCGGGTCGAGGATCTGCAACAAGGCGTCCAGCGCTTCATGCAGGAGGAAGTGATTTCCAGGCTTTATGGTCTGGAACAGGGGACTGCCAGCTTTTTCGAGGTCATCGAACTCGACGGCGCAAGCATTGCGGGTAAATCCCTGCCCTCGGATATCCGCGTTGAGCATCTGCTCAGCAGTGACCCGCTGGCCGGCGGGCGTGCCGTAGAGCCCTGGAGTCAGCATGCCGACTTGCGCGCGCGGTCCCTGTCAGAGAACGCGCGTCTGGGACAGGCGCTGAGCAGTGTGGACAGCCACAAGTGGGCGCGGACGATCGAAAGCGCGACCCTGCGGTTACAGGACCAGCATCAACTGTCCCGTGACTTCGTTCCGGTGTTCGACTCCCTGAAGAGCACTGCGCAAGGGCGCAGCGAAATCACCATGGTCAGTGCCAGTGATCCGCAGCGCACGCGCACGGTGCAGACCGATGATATGCGCCTGCCAGGGATCAAGTCTTACCTGAGCGATACGTTTGAAGCGTTGTCCGGCAGACGCGCGGGGGCGCCCGTGATCGATCCGACGGATGTCGGTGCGGTGCACACGCTCAATGCCGGATTTGCCATTCAAGCCCTGCTGCTCGGGTTGCAGAACGCGGAGTCCGGGATGGGGTCGACCGCGTTGACGTCGGCCGTGCGCATCCACGGTTACCTGGCCTATGCGCAGATGGCTCACGGGCTGGTGGTCGACGCAGTACAACTGCTGAATCTGGTGCGTCATGCCTTTACCGACGGTCTGCGGGTGGCCAAAACCACCTCGTCGATCGTCAGTAATGCATTGGGCAGCGTCTTGAACGAAGGTGTCGGAACCGTTCTGCAGCTGGCCAGCATCGGCTTCGACATTTATCTGTTGGTCAATGCCCAAAACGATATCCAGCGTGCGGTCTATGCCACGCAGCTGGCTTTCGATTCAGCCGGGCTGGCGCTGGGTGTCGGCGCTTTGGGCGCCGGTGTTGCCGGTGCGGGCACGGCGGCGGCCTTTCTCGGTGGCGCGGGGGTGATTCTGGGCGGGCTGGCGGTGGGCATCGGCGCCCTGGTCGAGGGGTTCAGCGCCAGGGCAGATCGTGGAAGACGGATCGGCCGGTATCTCAATGATGTGCATGCGGCCTACCGACCGGAAAGTCATGCGGTGCAAGGTGATAGCTACATTGCCAATCCGTGTGCGGTCTACACCGGGCTTGATTTGTGCAGAGGGCTCATTACCTTCGGCCACCACAGAATTTTCGCAGCGGACGATCACTCCGTGCTGCATCCGCCGAAGATTGTTGGGGATCGCAGCAAGGCATTCACCATTCGAGAAACTCTCGACCTGAGTGACACGGTTTCCCTCGATATGACTTCTGGTATCGAAAGCGTCGTGTTGCCGAGTTTGCCGGAATGTTTCCTGGGCTACGAGTTTGGCGGCCTGCCCTTTGCAACAACGCTTGAAGAAGACCTGGAAACGGCTTTGGCGCTGGAGCACGACAAAGAAGGCAAGCGGCAGTTCTGGTTCACCTTTTACAAGGCGCCGACCGAATACATCATGGAAAAAATGGTGCCCAACTACGTGGAAACCAATATCAGCGTGGCGATTGGCCGTGATCAGCGCTTCCTGCATGTACCCCCGTTGCCGCAGGAGATGCACGGTTACCTTTGCTATGACATCGATGCCGTTGGCGGGCACTGTTCGATCACCCTGGCCGAGGGTGTCAAGTCGTTGCGGCTGCAGGTTTCCTCCGATGATCCAATGACCTGGTCACTGCGTGCCCCGTGGGTGAGCGCGGCGGCGGTGAAACTTGAACAGGACACTTTTCAGTTGGGCTCGATGCGGGTGCAGGTGCCCGCCAGGAGTGTCGTGTATCTGCAACTCGAGGAGGGTTTCTATCAAGTGGGCTGGGCAACGGGAGCGCTGCTCTTTGCAGAACTCGACGCGCTCAACGATGCCGACGGCCCGGCGACACGCCAGCATCTGCGCGAACTCGCCTACAGCCATCGCCTGGCCGATGGCCCGACGGTCATCCGCAACTATCACGATGCCCTGACGGGCGTTCGTACCACGGCCTGGTACGACCACACCGAAGATGCCCTGCACCTGGTGCGCGGACTGGACCCACAGTATGCGGCGGAGATCTGCATGGGACCGACGATCGGCGAGGAGATATTTTATTACTGCCCGGTGCAGGGGATCATCTGGCGTACGGATCTGCTCACCGGACAGATCAAGCGCGCTTATCGGGTGATGAGAATACATTCGTGGGGCAACGCCTGCATTGTTGCGATTCAGGAGACGCCAGAGGGTTTGCTGCAGGTGGTTCAGCGCTTTGAAGATCAGTGGAAAAGGTTCTACAAGATCACTTACCTGCTCGGGGAAGACGCTCTTGTCATAACCGCGATTTCCGATACGAATACTGATCAGCCAAGCCCCGTACGGGAAGGTAGCGACAATGTCCGGGAGTTCCTCGAACGGCACATGAGTCGGCACCATGAGCCGTTTGATGACCAGAGGGTGGAGTTCACATTGGGCGCGTTCATTGCGCTCGATGCCTTCGATGAGAATTTGCGTACGCTCACCCGAGTGTGGGTACGCAGCGACGACGGGCGGTTCATTCGACCAGTGCTGCGCGATACGGAAGGTACACCTGACTTCCTCGATTGCGTGCTGCTTGATCCGCTTCAATCGACCGGCGATACAGTGTTGTTTCACCATCTGGGCCATCGTCTTGTTTATCGACAGCACATTGCCGCAGCGGATCAGATACCCGAGGCCTTTGCGCAAAGTGTCTTGCCGCTTGAGGTGCAGCATATTCACCGCCAGGGCGGGCAATACGTCATCCTCACTGATGACGGCATGTTGTTCCAGATGAGTGCTGACGGCCAGACGCGTCTGCTGGGACTCGATCACACATGGCTGTCGGCCCGGCAGCAGCGCAGTGTCGGCGGATTCGAGTGGTGGGAAACGGTCGCGTCCAACATTCAGAACTGGTCCGCCGAGAGTGTGGAGGTCGGGGGTATCAGCGACGCAACAGGCAAGGCATCGCTGTATGTCGTTTACCTGGATCAGCAATTGCTGATTGCCGACACGGCGGGCAAAGCCATGCGCGTGTTGAGGCTGACGCCTGACAAAAAAGCGGCGTGGATGATGGACCGGGCAACCGGTCGAATCTATCGTCAGCCGTTCTTGGCACCTGAAAGCCTGGTGGCGGCATTCGGTTCGGGGACACGTCTCTTGCAGGCGGATTTGCTGGCCCCGATGCAGCGAGTCATGCCGCGGCACACTTTTGCCTGGGCCGTGCCCCATGCATCAGGTCTGCGCGCCCGCCGGCATGACCATGTGTTGCTCGACCTGTTCGAAGGTGAATCGCCGCGTATCGTCGGCGTGGAAGTCGAGTTTTTCAACGGCGTGGACTCCCTTCAGGCACGGGAGCAAAAGCTGGCGCGATTGCTTGCAGGTCAGCACAGCGCTCCTTACCTGACGGCGGGCCGAAGTGATGGTCTTTGCCGCTGGTATGACGTCGCTGCCGGTCGTCTGCTCAGCGCCACGGTGTCAGGCCGTGACTGGCCACAATATCTGGGCGTGGCGAACGGTCAGACCCTGGTGCTGCATGACCCTGTAACGGGCCAATTGTTCAGCAACGCCAGTGAAGACGTTACGCGCATTGATGCATGGATGACTGTGGAAGGGGTCAGCCGGGTTGCAGATACGCTGGTTCTCGATGGCATCAAGTCAACGGGCAAGGTTGTGCCGATTCCGGATGGAGTCGATACGTTGGTCCTGCGTTTTGCGCAATCCGCCTCCTACCTTTCGCTCGATCGCCAGGCCTGGGAGAGCCTGGACTGCCTGATAGTCGACCTCGACTTTCCCGACGCGGCAAAAATCTATCTGGCGTTGACACTGGAGCCGATGCAGCGGTGGCTGGTCTCGATGTCCGACGGGCACTTGCTGCTGACGGATCCCGACTCGGGAAGCAGCATCATCATGCGTAATGCCGCGAGCGTGGATGCGGCACGGCAACAGCAGGTGACATTCGGGATTCCGTTACCTGACGAAATCTCGGTGACCGTGAGCCTGGAGGAGCTGATGAGTGCGATGGCCACGGAAGCCGTGGTGGAACTCGGTGCGTTGATCGGGCTGTCCAGCGACCAATAAATCATTCTGAGTTGGTCGATCAGACCGGGCTGCGGAGATTGTCCTCCGCAGCCCTTTTTCGTTCAGGACACCAGGTAGCCCTTGATCCCGGTAAAGATGATTTGCGCCGCCAGTGCGCAGACGAAAAGACCCATCAGCCGGCTGACGATCTGCAGACCCTGATCGCCGAGCACCCGTTCGATGTGATTGGACAGATACAGCACCACGCCGACGGTGAAACTGGCCAGGGTGATGCTCATGATCGCGGTCAGTTTGTCGTCCCAATGCGGCTGGCTGACGCCCATCACCAGCAGGGCGCCGATGGTGCCCGGGCCGACGGTCAGCGGGATGGTCAGCGGGACGATCGTCACGTCCTGTTGCACGTTATCACTCTGCACGACCGGCTTGCCCTGCGCCATGCCCAATGCCGAGATGAACAATACGCTGCCGGCACCGATGCGGAATGCGTCTGCAGTGATCCCGAAGACATCGAAAATCACCCTTCCGAACAGATACAAAAGGACGCTGGACACCAGTGTGGCAATCGCCACTTTCCAGGCCAGACGCCGCTGTTCCTTGCGCGAGTAGCCACGGGTCAGGCTGATGAAGCAGGACAACACGAAGAACGGGCTGTAGAGCACCAGCATCTTCAGGTAAACGCTGAATAACACGTGGAGCATGAGGGCGACTCGCATCCGGAGAGTGATGACGGCGAGTCTATCAGTCGGTTAGTTGCTTGTGTGTGCAGAAGATTCTGCGCGAGGCAGTCGGGTTTCCGTTATTTGTTTGATAGTTGTTTTGTGTGATGTTGTTAGTTGTATCGTGTTTGCTGGATAAGATGTTACAGATTTGAGTTTGTAGTGCTGGGCTTGTTTGTTTATTGTTTTCTTGCAAGTTCAAGAGGGGCTTGTCTATTAATTAATAAGGACTTTTATTGTGCATAGCCAAATCGTTAATGAGCTTTATATCTCTTCCTGTATTAACGCGATTGAAGCCTGTGATGTGGGTGGTAAGCCGGTTATTCGCTCTCGTGGCCTGTTGGCTGTAGGGGACGAAATCGAGGCACCGTCGACAGGTTCTGTTGTCGGCGAAGCCACAATGGGTTTTTCTGGCAAACTTTCGGATCAGAACAAGTCGGATGCCCAGAACGCTCTTCTGTTCGCCACACGTGCAGCGAACAAGCTATATCCCGAAGAGCATCAGGGCCGAGAGTGGTATAAGCGGTTCCGTGAGGTGATGACCCTCGCTGGCTGGACGCCCATCGATCAGTACTACAATGACCTCAATGTCGAAGGCACGAGTGTGCGGATGGACAAGCTGGTACTGGAGATTCTGGCTTCCGTGCTGGCTAATGTTGCACTGCCAGGGCCAACCAGCGTTCTGATGCTGAAGGTAGCGGGTGATGCAATCTCGGCCCTGCAAAAACGGGACACTGCTGCGTTGACCGCTTATGAGCGAAATTTGCTGGACCACGGCGTGGGTGGCATCTCGACCGGAGCGTGTGTCGAACTCGACGGTGAGGCAATCATGGCGCTGGGCACGGTGCGTTTTCTGCGCAAGAACACCTCTACCAAAGTGATGTTCGTGGATGTCGATGTTCGTAATGTAAGTTTGTATCGAGCTCAAACTTTCTTTGCCAAAAATACCGACGTCGCCAACGCAGTGCGTGAGACGATCAAGAAAAAGCTGGTGGGTATCGATCAGATTGAAGATATTGATATCTGATAAATCGAAAAAAGCAGTCGAAGGTCGACTGCTTTTTTTTGGGGGGTGATTATATGAATTGCAAATATTCCGTTTTGATCGTTGCGGGTGCGGTTTTACTGATTCCGCCGGCAGACAAACCGGAACGCTATCAGGATTTAATAAACTCTCTGTTGTTGGCGCAACTGGCGGCCAACAAGAAACTTGAGAAAAATCCGGGTATTGGCTGGTATGACGTCTACATGGAATTTCTGGACAAATATTGGCTGCGACATTTCAGAGCACGGTTGGATCTGTCCGTCGCACAGGGTGACAGCGTGTCTATCGTTGACTGGGTGGTCGCTCCTGAGTTCGAGGATGCTGTGGAGCAATGTGGCGTTGCGAACGCAGTCATGCGTCGACTGGCAGCGCTTCCCGATAGCGAACCGGCAATAGGGCTGCTGCGGGGTTATATGCAGAAAAGCGCCAGGGATGTATCGACGGATCAGTCAGATGTCGCCATGACTGTACGGCTGTTGGCGGTCGAGGCGCACTCGCCGATGTCGATGAGCAGCGTCTACATCGAGTTTGAGACTGGACGGCTTCTCGCTGACAACCCTTTGGCCGAGCTATTCCAGGCTGAGGATATTCGCGGCAGTGTTTGCAGGCGCTCTGCCAGTGCCAAGTTGTCCGAAGCGCTTTATGGGCCGGTTCGATCAGCCATCGCCCTGAAAGTCCAGGACAGGCTTGAAGCGAACGTGGCGTTGTTGAGGCTGACTGAAGATGTTTCAGCCGAATAGACGGCGCAGCCGATTGAGTCACGCTCGAACTGGCGTGGTACACCTGCTTAAAAAGTCGAGGCCGTACGGTTCTGTTGATCGCGCTGGGCCACCCAGTGTTCGATCAGCTCGCGCAGTTGCGACAGCTCCACCGGTTTGGCCATGTGGCCATCCATCCCGGCCTGGCGTGCGCGTTCCTTGTGTTCGGCGAGGATGTGCGCGGTCAGCGCGACGATCGGCGTGCGTATGCGCTGATTGCTGACTTCCCACGCGCGCAGTTGCTGGGTCGCCGAGAAACCGTCGAGGATCGGCATTTCGCAGTCCATCAGCACCAGATCGTAACGCTGGGCCTTCATCGCCTGCAGGGCCTCTTCGCCGTTGCTGGCGGTGTCCGGTTGCAGGTTGAGTTTACCGAGCATGCCGCGAATCACTTTGGTCGAAATCGTGTTGTCCTCAGCGACGAGGATGCGGAAGTCGCTCGG
>Ga0256884_1000490_pt1 | contig 10887 bp, 7 predicted proteins | sample MC6MC0492MT_FD_186341 | JGI IMG/M metagenome (GOLD analysis project Ga0256884, IMG submission 186341) | Metatranscriptome of enriched soil aggregate microbial communities from Iowa State University, Ames, United States - MC6-MC0492-MT... | ecosystem: Environmental > Terrestrial > Soil >... | reverse complement strand
ATTGGCGCCCGCCGAATTCAGGCGGCCGCCGATCACGAACGTGGGGTCCAGGTCGCCCGCCGCCAGCACGCTGGCGACCAGGCTGGTCGTGGTGGTCTTGCCGTGCGTGCCGGCCACGGCGATGCCGCGCTTCAAGCGCATCAGCTCGGCCAGCATGATGGCGCGCGGCACCACCGGAATACGCGCAGAGCGCGCCGCGATCACTTCGGGGTTGTCGCCCGCCACCGCGGTGGACGTGACGATGGCGCTGGCGCCCGTGACGTTGCTGGCGGCATGGCCGATCGCGATCTTCACGCCCAGGCCGGCCAGGCGGCGCGTCACCGCCGACTCGTTCAGGTCGGAACCGCTGATGTCGTAGCCCAGGTTCAGCAGCACTTCGGCAATGCCGCTCATGCCCGAACCGCCGATGCCTACAAAATGGATATGTTGAATTCTGTGTTTCATGATGAACGCCCCGCTGCTTGTTCACAGACGTCGGCGATATGGGCGGCCGCGTCGGGACGCGCATGCGCGCGGGCCCGGACGGCGACAGCCTCGAGTTCTTGTCGGGTGCGCTGGCTAAGCCAGTCCGCCAGCCACTCGGGCGTCAGGGCGGTCTGCGGCTGCAGCCATGCGGCCTGCGCGTCGCTCAGGAAGCGCGCGTTGGCAGTCTGGTGGTCATCGATGGCGTGGGGAAACGGCACGAACAGCGCCGCGACGCCGGCTGCCGCCACTTCGGACACCGTCATGGCGCCTGCGCGGCAGATCAGCAGATCGGCGTCGGCCATGGCGCCCGCCATGTCGTCGATGAAAGCGCGGCAATCGGCCTGCACGCCCGCCTGGGCGTAGGCCTGTTGCAGCGCCGGCAAATGTTGTTCACCGGCCTGGTGGACGACCGTCGGCCGGTTCTCGAGCGGCAGACGCGCCAGCGCCTGCGGCACGGTGGTGTTCAAGGCTTGCGCCCCCAGGCTGCCGCCCACCACCAGCACGCGCAGCGGCCCGGTGCGGCCGGCATAGCGTTCGGCGGGATCCGGCAAGGCGCACAAATCGGCGCGCACCGGGTTGCCCATCGCTTCGCCCTTGGGCAGCACGCCGGGAAATCCGCTCAGCACACGGCGCGACATCTTCGCCAGGCACTTGTTGGCGGTGCCGGCGACGGCATTCTGTTCGTGCACGACCAGCGGCGTGCCGCGCAGCGCCGCGATCACGCCGCCCGGAAATGCCACGTAACCGCCCATGCCCAACACCACGTCGGGACGCACGTCGGACAGCCGCGACCACGCTTGCGCGAACGCGCGCAGCAGCAGGAACGGCAGCTTCAGCAACGCGGACGCGCCCTTGCCGCGCACGCCTTGGAAGCGCAGCGGCACCAGTTCGATGCCGCGCGGCGGCACGAGGCGGCCTTCCATCTTTTCGGGATTGCCCAGCCACAGCACGCGCCAGCCGCGCTCGCGCAGCACGTCGGCCACGGCGAGACCCGGCATGATATGACCGCCGGTGCCACCGGCCATGATCAGGATCGTGCGAGCGGCGGTCATACCCGTCCCCCGCGCATCATGATGCGGTTTTCCACGTCGACCCGGATCAGCATCGCCAGCGCGCACAGGTTCATCACCACGCCCGAACCGCCGTAGCTCATCAGGGGCAGCGTCAGGCCCTTGGTGGGCAGCAGGCCCAGGCACACGCCCATGTTGATGAACGACTGCACGCCGAACCACATGGCCACGCCGTGCGCGACCAGGCCGGCGAACGTGCGTTCCATGGCGATGGCCTGACGGCCGATGTCGAATCCGCGGTACACGATGATGGCGAACAGCGTGATCACCAGCATGACGCCGGCAAAGCCCAGTTCCTCGCCCACCACCGCCATCAGGAAGTCGGTGTGCGCCTCGGGCAGGTAATGCAGTTTTTCGACGCTGGCGCCCAGGCCCACGCCGAACCATTCACCGCGACCCAGCGCAATCAGCGAGTGCGACAGCTGGTACGCGCTGCCGTAGGCGTTGTCTTCGTTCCAGGGGTCCAGGTAGGCGAACAGCCGCGCACGACGCCACGGCGACAGCCAGATCAGCATCAGGAACGTGCCCACCAGCACGGCGAGCAGGCTGCTGAAATACTTGCCGTTGATGCCGCCCAGAAACAGGATGCCGATGGCAATGGCCACGATCACCATGAACGCGCCCAGGTCGGGCTCGAGGAGCAGCAGCATGCCGACGCCGGCCAGCGCGAACGCCATCGGCAGGAAGCCGCGGGCAAAGGCCTGCATGTGCTCCTGCTTGCGCACGGTGTAGTCGGCCGCGTACAGCAAGGCGGCAAGCTTCATCAGCTCGGACGGCTGGAAATTCAGCGGACCCAACGGGATCCAGCGGTGCGCGCCGTTGACTTCGCGGCCGATGCCCGGAATCAGCACCGCCACCAGCAACACCATCGTCACCACGAAAAGCGGCACGGCCAGACGCTGCCAGACCCGGATGGGGATCGACAGCACGATGGCGGCGCCGACCAGGCCCGCGCTGACGAACAGGCCGTGGCGGATCACGAAGTAATAGCGGCCATAGGACGCATAACGCGGGCCATCGGCCAGCGCGATCGATGCCGAATACACCATCAGCAGGCCGAGCAGCAGCAACGTCGACGCCGCGATCACGAGCGGCATGTCGAAGTTGCGCATGCGGGTACGGCCGGGCCGTACGGCATTGACGCTGGCGGTCAGGTCGGCGATCAGGCTCATTGTGCGGCCTCGGCGCCACGCGCCACGGAATTCGCCCAGGAGGCGGCGTTGCGGTTCATGCCACCTCTCCACGGTCGCGGGCCAGGTCTTCGACCTCTTCCACGAACACCTGCCCGCGATGCGGGTAATTGCGGAACATGTCCAGGCTGGCGCACGCCGGCGACAACAGCACGGCGTCGCCCGGCTGCGCCAGTTCGGCCGCACCGCGCACGGCGTCGCGCAAGGTCTCGACAGTCAGGCACTTGACGCCGGTCGGCTCCAGCACGCGGCCGATCTCCGGGCCATCCAAGCCGATCAGCATCACCGCGCGCGCATGGCGCGAGACGACGGGAATCAACGGCGAAAAATCCTGGCCCTTGCCCTGGCCGCCGGCGATCAGCACCACGGGCTGGCCCAGGCCTTCCAGCGCGGCCACGGTGGCGCCCACGTTGGTGCCCTTGCTGTCATTGATGTAGTCCACGCCGCCGATGGTGCGCACAAAGGCGGCGCGATGCGGCTCGCCCGCGTAGTCGCGAAGCGCGCGCAGCATGGCGCCCCAGCCCAGATCCAGGCAGCGGGCAAGCTGCAACGCGGCCAGCGCGTTCAGCGCATTGTGGATGCCGCGGATGCGCAGTGCGTCCACGGGCATGAGGCGGCTCATACGGCCCTTGGCGCGCACCGGTTCGGGCGCGTCCTTCTTGCGCCGCGTGGGCGGTGCCGGCTCATCGAAATCGTTGGACTCGCAGGCCGTCAGCCACGCCACGCCCTGTCCCAGTTCAAGGCCCATGTCGCCCACCAGCTCAGGCACATCGCGGCCAAAGCTGCGCACGTTCATGGCGTTCAGCGACGACACCATATCAACGGTCAGCGGATCGTCGCGATTGACGATGGCGATGCGCGCCATCTTCAACAGGCGGCCCTTCGCATCGGCATAGGCCTGCATGCCGCCGTGCCAGTCCAGGTGATCCTGGGTCACGTTCAGCACGACGGCCGCATCGGCCATCAGCGTGCGCGTCGTTTCAAGCTGGAAGCTGGACAGTTCAAGCACCCACACCTGCGGCAGCGCGTCCGTGTCCAGCGCGTCCATCAGCGCGGACAGCGCCGCGGGGCTGATGTTGCCGGCAGCGATGACCGTCAGCCCGCTGGCTTCGACCAGTTGCCGCGTCAGCGCGGTGACGGTGGTCTTGCCATTGGTGCCGGTCACGGCCAGCAGACGCGGGCGATACTCGCGATCGGCGGCCAGATCCGCCAGCGCGCGGGCAAACAGTTCGATCTCGCCGACGATTTCAATGCCGCGGGCCTCGGCCTCGCGCAGCACGTCGGCGGCGGGCGCCTGCGTGGGCGCCAGACCCGGACTCAACACGACCTGCGACACGCCATCCAGCAGATCGGTGGCAAACGACTCGTCGCAGCCCAGCCGGTATTCCACTTCGTTTTGCGCCAACGCTTCGCGCAGCGCGGCCAGGCCTCCCGGTTCCGCGCGCGTGTCGGCCACGCGCAAGCGGGCGCCCAGGCGGGCGCACCAGCGTGCGGCGGCGACGCCCGTCTCGCCCAATCCGAGGATCAGCACGAGCGGCGCGTCAGCGCGGGAGGATTCCATCATGTTCATCGCAACTTCAGCGTAGAGAGGCCAATCAGCACCAGCATCATGCTGATGATCCAGAAACGCACGACCACCTGGGTTTCCTTCCAGCCGCCCACTTCAAAGTGATGATGCAACGGGGCCATTCGGAAAATGCGTCGACCTGTTCCATAACGTCGCTTCGTGTACTTGAACCAGGTCACCTGGATCATCACCGAAAGCGTCTCGACGACGAACACGCCACCCATGATGAACAGCACGATTTCCTGGCGCACGATGACCGCGATCGTGCCCAACGCACCGCCCAACGCAAGCGCGCCGACGTCGCCCATGAACACTTGCGCCGGATACGCGTTGAACCATAAAAATGCGAGCCCCGCGCCCCCGATCGCCGCGCACAGCACCATCAATTCCGATGCGCCGGGGATGTACGGAAACAGCAGGTACTTCGAATAGTCCACGCGACCGACCACGTAGGCGAAGATGCCCAGCGCGCTGCCGACCATCACGGTGGGCATGATGGCCAGGCCATCCAGCCCATCGGTCAGGTTCACGGCGTTGCTGGTGCCGACGATCACAGCCCAGGTCAGCGCCACGAAACCCAGCACGCCCAGCGGATAGCTCACGGTCTTGAAGAACGGGACGATCAGGTCGGCACGCGTCGGCAGCGCCATCGTGAAGCCGCTGCCCACCCAGGCCTTGAACAGGGGCCAGAGTTCGGTGTTGGCGGGCGCGGACACCGCGAACGCCAGATACACCGCAGCCACCATGCCGATGGTGGCTTGCCAGAAGAATTTTTGACGCGCCGGCATGCCTTCGGGATCGCGATAGACCACCTTGCGGTAGTCGTCACGCCAGCCGATCCAGCCAAATCCGAAGGTCACCAGCAGCACGACCCACACGAAGCGATTCGTCCAATCCGCCCACAGCAAGGTGCTGATGGCGATGGAGATCAGGATCAACACGCCGCCCATGGTCGGCGTGCCGGTCTTGACCAGATGCGATTCGGGACCGTACGTGCGCACGGCCTGGCCGATCTTCATTTCGGTCAGCTTGCGGATGACGCGCGGACCGGCCACCAGGCCGATCACCAGCGCCGTCGCGCACGCCAGCACGGCGCGCAGGGTGATGTATTCGAACACGCCCAGCGCGCGCACATCGTCGGAAAGCAGGCGGGCGATCTCAAGCAGCATGCTGCTCTCCCTGCCCTGCGGCTGCCGTACCGTCATTCAAAGAAAAAGCCGTCACTACCCGCTCCATGCGCATAAAGCGCGATCCTTTTACCAATACGCAGGACGGGCGCAAGCCGCGCAAGGCGGCAACGACTTCGTCTACCGATGCGCAGGCGTGCGCGCCAGCGCCGAATGCGGCAGCTGCCGCCCGGCTGGCTTCGCCTAGCGTGATGAATGCGTCGAGCCCATGCTCGCGCGCGTAATTGCCCACCTCGACGTGCATGGCGGGGCCGTTGTCCCCGACTTCGCCCATGTCGCCCAAGACCAGGACGCGCGTGCCGCCGATGCGCGCAAGCACGTCGATGGCTGCGCGGACCGAATCGGGGTTGGCATTGTAGGTGTCATCGATGAGCAACGTTCCGTCACCCATTCGCTTGTGCTGCATGCGGCCGGCCACCGGGCTGAATCCCGCCAGCGCACGCACCGCGATCTCGAGCGGCACGCCCGCGGCAATGGCGCTGGCGATGGCGGCCAGCGCGTTGCGCAGGTTGTGCAATCCCGCCACCGGCAGCGTCAGATCGGCAACGCCGACCGGCGTCACGACACGGCAGCGCGTGGCGTCGACTTCCGCGATGATCTGTTCCGCATAGACGTCCAGGCCGGGCTGCAGGCCGAACCGCAGCACGCGGCGCGGCGCGGCCAACGCATCCCAGATGGCTGCGTAGGGCTCGTCTCCGGGATACACGGCGACGCCATCGGCCGGCAATGCGGCGATCGCGGCGCCGTTCTCATGCGCGACCGCTTCGACGGTGTGCATGAATTCCTGGTGCTCGCGCTGCGCATTCGTGACCAGCGCCACGGTAGGCGCGGCAATGGCGGCAAGCTGCGCAATTTCACCGGGGTGGTTCATGCCCAGCTCGAACACGGCGGCGCGATGACCCGCGCGAAGGCGCAGCAAGGTCAGCGGCACGCCGATGTCGTTGTTCAGGTTGCCGGCCGTGGCCAGGCGCCCCGCGTCGCCCTGCCATTCGGCGAGCATCGCGGAGATCATTTCCTTGGTGGTCGTCTTGCCGTTGCTGCCGGTCACCGCCACCACGGGCAGCACGAACCGGGCACGCCAGGCAGCGCCGATGCGCGTCAGCGCCACGCGCGTATCGCCCACGACAAGCTGCGGCAATCCGGCATCGGCAACATGGTGCGCGACGAGCGCCGCGCAAGCGCCGCGCGAAGCCGCCTGATCCAGGTAGTCGTGCGCGTCGAAATTTTCGCCCACCAGTGCGACGAAGAGTTCGCCTTCGCCGATGCGGCGCGTATCGGTGGACACGCCCGGCGTCTGCTGCAGCAGCAACGCCACGCGCGCCCATTCACGATCGTCGAAAGGCAGCTTCTCGCCGCCAATGTCCTGATAGGTTTCGTGACCCTTGCCGGCCAGCAGCACCACGTCTTCCGGCGACGCCGCCCAGATGGTCTGCAGGATGGCGCGCGCGCGATCGACCTGCACGTCGGCATGCGCCGCTTCGGGCACGCCGGCCAGGATCTGCTGGACGATCGCCTCGGGCGATTCGGTGCGCGGGTTGTCGCTGGACACCACCACGTGGTCAGCCAGCTCCGCGGCAATGGCGCCCATCACCGGACGCTTGCCCGGATCGCGCTCACCGCCGCAGCCGAACAGGCAGATCAGGCGGCCGGAACGTGCCGTGGCCACGGCACGCAGCGCCAGCAGCGCACGGGACAACGCGTCCGGCGTGTGGGCGTAGTCCACCACCACCAGCGGACCGCGTGCCGTATGGGCTGGCAAGTTCACTGCCGGTACCACGGTCTGCAAACGGCCATCGACGGGATCCGTCGCCGCCAGTTCACGCGCAATCTGCGCAAACGGCAGGCCCAGCTTGTACAGCACGCCCGCCACCAGCAGCAGGTTCGAAACGTTGTGCGCGCCCAAGAGGCGCGTCACGATCTGGGCTTCGCCATGCGGCGACACCAGCGTAAAGATCTGGCCTTGCGACGTTGCCTGCAAGTCCCGCGCACGCATGGCGGCCGGAATTTCAGGATCGTCGCTCAGGCTGTAACCCATCGGCGTCACGCCGTCCGGCAGGCTGGCCAGCATCCGCCGCCCGGCGTCATCGTCGGCGTTGATCACCGCGGCGGTCAGGCCGGGCCAGCGGAAGAGGCGCGCCTTGGCCGCTTCGTAGCTCTCCATCGTGACGTGATAGTCCAGATGGTCACGCGTCAGATTCGTGAAGGCGGCCAGCGCCACGCGCACGCCATCCATGCGGCCCTGCTCGATGCCGATCGACGAGGCCTCCATGGCCACGGCCTTCGCGCCGGCGTCGCGCATCGCGGCCAGCGTGCGGTGCACAGTCAGCACATCCGGCGTCGTCAGGCTGCCGCCCAGCGTCTGGCCATCGGGCAGCACGGCGCCCAGCGTGCCGATGGTGCCGCAAGCCTTGTCGTTCCGGCTCAGCGCGTGGGCAATCCATTGCACCGACGACGTCTTGCCGTTAGTGCCGGTCACCGCAACCACGGCCAGCGCCGCCGACGGACGGCCATACCAGGTGTCGCCCAGTTCGCCCAGCAGCGAGCGCAGGCCGGTCACCGCAAGCATGGGCGTGCCGGCCGACGCGGCTTGTACGGCATCGGTGGCAGGCGCTTCGAACAGCACGGCGCTGGCGCCCAGCGCCAACGCCTTATCTATATAGAGACGGCCGTCACTCGACAGTCCCGGGCAAGCAACGAACACGTCGCCCGGCTCGATGTCGCGCGAGTCCAGCTTGAGATGCGCGGTCAACGACACGCGCTCATGCAACCACGCCACGGTCTCGGCAACCGTGGCGGCAGGGGAAGAGTGGAAGCCGTTGGCGCTCATCTGCCTGGCTCCTTGATACCAGCAACAATCGTGGATTCAAACGGTGCGTCGGGCCGCACCCCCATCAGCCTCAGGCTCCCCCCCACGATATGGGAGAACACGGGCGCGGCAATGGCGCCGCCGTAATAGCCGCCGATCGTCGGTTCGTCGATGGACACGGCCACCACGATCTTGGGATCCGACACCGGGGCAAAACCCACATACGAGCTGCGGTAACGTTGCGTGCTGTACTTGCCGTCCACGATCTTGCGCGCGGTGCCGCTCTTGCCCGCCACGCGGTAGCCCTGCACCTGCGCGGCCTTCGTGCCATCGGGGCCGGTGGCGGCCTCCAGCATGGCGCGCACCAGCGCGGTCGTCTTGGGCGTGTAGATCTTGACGCTGGTCGGATCGCTATCGCGCTTGACCAGCGTCAGCGACACCATGTCGCCGTTACGTGCAAAGACGGTATAGGCGCGCGCCACTTGCAGCAGCGACACGGACAGGCCGTAGCCGTAGGCCATCGTGGCCTTTTCAATCAGGCGCCAACGTTCCCACGGACGCAGACGGCCGGGCGCGGCGCCGGGGAATCCCACTTGCGGCGCCTGGCCGAGACCCAATTCGGTGAAGCGGTCCCACATTTCACGGGATTCCAGCTTCTCGGAGATCATCGTCATGCCAATGTTGCTGGACTTGCGCAGCACGCCCGCCACATCCAGCGTGCCGTTGCGGCTCACGTCGCTGATCGTGCTGCCCTGATACGTGAACCGGCCGTTGCCCGTCTCGAACTGCGTCGACGTGCTGATGCGGCCCAGGTCCAGCGCCAGCGCTGCGGTAAAGGGCTTCATGATCGAGCCCGGCTCGAACGTATCCGTGATCGCCTGGTTGCGCAGGTTGGCGCCATGGAAGGTTTCGCGGTTGTTCGGATCGAAGGTCGGCACGTTGGCCAGCGCCAGGATCTCGCCCGTGTGCACATCCACCACCACGGCCGTCGCACCCTTGGCGCGGTGCTTGTCCATGGCGTCCTTCAGTTCCTTGAAAACCAGGTACTGCAGGCGCGTGTCAATGGACAGGCGCAAGTCCCGGCCATCAACCGGCAACGTGACGGCCTGCACGTCTTCGATGACGCGGCCCAGCCGATCCTTGATGACACGGCGGCTTCCCGGTCGGCCCGACAGCTGCTGGTTGAACGTCAGCTCGACGCCTTCCTGCCCCTGGTCCTCGACACTATTGAAGCCGACCACGTGGGCCATCACGTCGCCGTCCGGGTAGTAGCGGCGGGTTTCGGGCTGCTGGTGCACGCCCGGCAAGCCCAGCTGCTTGATCTTGTCGGCCACGTCCATCGAGACCTGGCGCTTCAGGTACACGAAGTTCTTGTCCTCGTCGACGAGGCGGCGGCGCAGATCGCCCGCCGGCGTGTCCAGCAGCTTGGCCAGCGAATCCAGCTGCGCGGGCGTGGCCTGCTTCACGTCTTCGGGGATCGCCCAGATGGCGCGCGCCGGCACACTCGATGCCAGCACCGCACCATTACGGTCCATGATCTTGCCGCGCGTGGCGGCCAGCGTCAGCGTGCGCTCGTAGCGGCGCTCGCCCTGCTGCTGCAGGAATTCCGTCGACAATCCTTGCAGGAACAGCGCGCGGCCGGCCAGCACGGTAAACCCGCCAAACAGCAGGATCAGCACCAGGCGGGCGCGCCACGTAGGCAAGCTTCCGCGCAGCACGGGATTGTCGAAGAAGGGCACGCGCTTCATTGCGTGCCTCCGGCGGCCGCGGGCACGGGCGCCTGATTCATATAGAGCGTACGGTCGGGGACGATGGGAATCATCTTCAGACCGTCGCGCGCAATGGCGTCGACCCGCGCATTGCGGGCCAGCTCGGCGCGCTCAAGCTGCAGGCGCCGCCAGTTGGTTTCGAGGTCGCGCGCATGCGCCTGATCGCGGCCCAGCTCCACGAAGAGCTGGCGCGACTGATACCGGCTGGTGACCAGGGAAATGGCCGACAGCATCAGCAAAGCCGCAACGATCAGGTTGACGCGACCCATCAGCGGCGCCCTCCCTTGCCGCCACGCCGGGGCGGCGGGGCGAGGTCGCTGCCGGGCAGCGAACCGATCTTCACAAATGCGAAGCCGCCCTCGGCAGGCAGCGGCGTTTCCGTACGTTCAGCCGCGCGCAGGATGGCGGAACGGGCACGGGCGTTGGTCGAGACTTCGTCGTCCTCGGCCACGACTTTGCCAAGGGATCGCACAACGGGTTGGGGCATTTCGCTTTCGCGCAGGGGCAGGCGTGCATGCGCAGCAGCCGGCCTGGCCGCCGCCGCGATGCACTGCTTGACCATGCGGTCTTCAAGTGAATGAAAGCTGATCACCGCCAACCTCCCCCCCGGGGCAAGCAGGTCTAAAGCTGACGCGAGGGTGCGCGCGAGCTCTTCGAGTTCCCGATTGATGTAAATCCGTAAAGCTTGAAAGGTGCGTGTGGCCGGATGTTGCCCCTTTTCGCGCGTGCGGACGGCGCTGGCGACGCACTCGGCAAGCTCGAGCGTGGTGCGCAGCGGCCTTGTTGCGCGGCGAGCAGCAATCGCCTTTGCAACCTGAAAAGCAAACCGTTCT
>Ga0256884_1000451_pt1 | contig 11155 bp, 9 predicted proteins | sample MC6MC0492MT_FD_186341 | JGI IMG/M metagenome (GOLD analysis project Ga0256884, IMG submission 186341) | Metatranscriptome of enriched soil aggregate microbial communities from Iowa State University, Ames, United States - MC6-MC0492-MT... | ecosystem: Environmental > Terrestrial > Soil >... | reverse complement strand
TACACTTTAAACCACCTGGGGCGCTGATGTCGCGTCGGAGCGCTTGGCCTGGCGTGGGTTTGCGCCCTACGCGCCTGTCCGCGCCCGCGGCATCGTAAAATGCAGGGCGTTCCACCAAAATCCCAGCAATTGTTACATACCCCACGGCATTTCTCATGACGAACCAACCTAAAGCCCCCCTGACCTACCGCGACGCCGGTGTCGACATCGACGCAGGCGACGCCCTGGTCGACCGAATCAAACCCCTTGCCGCGCGCACCATGCGTCCCGGGGTGCTGGCCGGTATCGGCGGCTTTGGCGGCCTGTTCGAAGTGCCCAAGACCTACAAGGAGCCGGTGCTGGTTTCCGGCACCGACGGCGTGGGCACCAAGCTGCGTCTCGCGTTCGACTGGAACCGCCACGACACGGTCGGCATCGACCTGGTCGCCATGAGCGTCAACGACATCCTGGTGCAGGGCGCCGAGCCGCTGTTCTTCCTGGACTACTTCGGCTGCGGCAAGCTGTCGGTGGACACGGCGGCGGCGGTGGTGGGCGGCATTGCCAAGGGCTGCGAACTGTCGGGCTGCGCCCTGATCGGCGGCGAAACCGCCGAAATGCCGGGCATGTACCCGGACGGCGAATACGATCTGGCCGGCTTCGCGGTGGGCGCGGTGGAAAAGTCCAAGATCATCGACGGCAAGTCCATCAAGGCGGGTGACGTGGTCCTGGGCCTGGCGTCCAGCGGCGCGCACTCCAACGGCTACTCGCTGCTGCGCAAGATCCTGGAACGCGCCGGCGCCAAGCCGGACGACGATTTCCACGGCCAGAAGATGGTGGACGTGGTCATGGCCCCGACCCGCATCTACGTGAAGCAGGTGCTGGCTGCGCTGGCCAAGCACGGCACCGACATCAAGGGCTTGGCCCACATCACGGGCGGCGGCCTGCTGGACAACGTGCCGCGCATCCTGCAGGACGGCCTGGCCGCCAAGCTGCACCGCGACGCCTGGGAAATGCCCAAGCTGTTCCAGTGGCTGCAGGAGCAGGGCGGCGTTGAAGACACCGAGATGTACCGCGTCTTCAACTGCGGCATCGGCATGGTGCTGGTGGTGGACCCGGCCCAGGCCGACGCCATCGCCGCCACGCTGCGCGAGCAGGGCGAGACGGTCAGCAAGCTGGGCGAGATCGTTCCCCAGGAAGCCGGCATGGCGCAGACCTTCGTGGTGTGATGCCGCGGCGATAGCGCTGAAATGAAAGGACCGCCGTGATGGCGGTCATTTTTTTGTGGCGCGAGCGGTCGCCTGGGCGGCACTCTCTCGAATCAGGAAGTGTTGCCGCCCGTCAGTCCGCCAGCGCTACCGCCACGGCGTCGATCGTCTGCGCGACGGCGTCGGCGGCCAGGCAGTCCACGATCACACGCTCGGGCTGGGCGCGCAGCCAGGTGATCTGACGCTTGGCCAGCTGCCGCGTTGCCGCGATGCCCTGTTCGCGGGCGGTATCCAGGTCGATCTCGCCGTCCAGGTGCGCCCACATCTGCCGGTAGCCCACGCACCGCACCGACGGCAGGCCCGGATGCAGGTCGGCGCGGGCGTGCAGGCCGCGCACCTCGTCAAGCAGGCCTTGCCGCAGCATGGCGTCAAAGCGCTGTTCGATGCGCGCGTGCAGCGCGGCGCGGTCCGAAGGTTCCAGGCTGATGGTCAGATACCGGTTGGCGTCATCGTCCGGCTTGCGCTCGGCCCGCTGCAGCAGCGCCGACATCGGCTGGCCCGACAGCTGGCAGATTTCCAGGGCGCGCTGGATGCGCTGGCTGTCGTTGGGCGCGAGGCGCGCGGCGGTGATGGGGTCCAGCACCGCCAGCTCGGCATGCAGGGCGGGCCAGCCCAGGCGGGCGGCGCGCGCTTCCAGTTCGGCGCGCAGGGCAGGATCGGCCTGCGGCAGGTCGTCCAGGCCGTCGCGCAGCGCCTTGTAGTACATCATCGTGCCGCCCGCCAATAGCGGAATGCGGCCGCGCGCGCGAATCTCCCCGATCAGGCGCAGCGCGTCGGCGCGGAATTCCGCGGCCGAATACGATTGGGCAGGATCCAGGATGTCCAGCAGATGCTGCGGCACGCGGGCCTGCTCTTCTGCCGACGGCTTGGCCGTGCCGATGTCCATGCCGCGGTAGATCGTGGCCGAATCCACGTTGACGATTTCGAGCGGCCAGCGTTCGGCGAGCGCCAGCGTGGACGCGCTCTTGCCGGCCGCGGTGGGGCCGGCAAGGCAGATGACCGGCAGCGATGCGGGAGATTGGGAAGACGACAAGCTATTGTCCGCGCAGAAAGAGCTTGTCCAGGTCCGACATGGACCACTGCACCCAGGTGGGCCGCCCGTGATTGCACTGGTCGGCACGTTCCGTGGTTTCCATCTGGCGCAACAAGCCGTTCATCTCTTCAAGCGTGAGCTTGCGGTTGGCGCGCACGGAACCGTGGCAGGCCATGGTCGAGAGCAGTTCGTTGCGCTGTTCGGTGAGCAGTCGCGACACGCCGACGGCGCCCAGGTCGCGCAGCACGGCGCGGGCCAGGGTTTCGATGTCGCCGCGCGCCAGGATGGCCGGCACCGACCGCACGGCGATGGACGTGGGGCCTGACGGGCGCATCTCGAAACCCAGGTCGTTCAACTGTTCTTCGAACTCCTCGACCAGCGCCACGTCCTTTTCCTGCGCGTGAAACACCACGGGCACCAGCAGGTCCTGGCGCGGCAGGCTGCGCGCGTCCAGGGCCTGCTTGAGCTGTTCATAGACCACGCGCTCGTGCGCGGCGTGCATGTCCACCAGCACCATGCCGCGGCGGTTCTGCGCCAGGATGTAGACGCCGTGCAGTTGCGCCACCGCCATGCCCAGCGGATGTTCTTCATCGGCCGGTAACGCGGCGGACGCGGGCGCCGGTTCGCGCAGGGGCGCGGTGCGGGCCGTGGTGTCGTCAGTCAGCGGGCGATAAAGCGATTGCCAGTCGGCGGCGGGGATTCCGGCCGGTTCGGCGTGCAGGCGGAAGGGGACCTGGGTGTGCGGGCGCTGGGGGGCGGGTGAGGGGCGCAGGCCGTAGGCGGCGCCGTTGCCGTGGCCGCTCGCGCCAGGGTAAGCGCCGGCATTCGAGCCGCCAGCCGCGGCGCCGTTCAAGCCGCCATTGCCGCCATTCGTGCCGCCGTAGCCACCATTCACGCCGCCGTAGCCCGGGCGCGGAGATTCCGTCGTGGACGGCATCGCCGGCCGGTACGCCGGTGCGGCGGAGTCGGTCGAGGCCGCGTCGCCCGCCGGGCGCGCTACGGTTTCAAATTCGGCGTCTTCAGCGTGCCCCGCAGGCGCGACGGCCGACGAGCCGCCCATCTGGGCCAGCGTCTGGCTGACCGCGTGCGAGACAAAGCGGTGCACGGCGCCGCTGTCGCGGAAACGGACCTCGTGCTTGGCCGGGTGGACGTTCACGTCCACGGCGGCGGGGTCGATGTCCAGGAACAGCACGTACGCGGGTTGGCGGTCGCCGTGCAGCACGTCGGCATAGGCCGAGCGCAGCGCGTGGCTGACGGTGCGGTCCCGCACGTAGCGGCCGTTCACGTAGAGGTATTGGCGGTCGGCGCGGGCGCGGGCGGCGGTCGGCCGGGTAATCATGCCGGCCAGGCTGACCGTGCCGACCGAATGCGACAGCAGCAGGCCGTGCTCGGCGAATTCGGCGCCCAGCACGTCGCGGATGCGCTGCGGCGGGTCGGCCGGCAGCCATTGGCGCTGTGCGCGGTCGTGGTGGAACAGGCGGAAGGCGATCTGCGGATGCGCCAGCGCGATGCGCTCCATGGCGTCGACGCAATGGCCGAATTCGGTGGCTTCGGAGCGCAGGAATTTGCGGCGGGCCGGCACGGCGTCGAACAGCTGGCGCACGTCGACCGTGGTGCCGGGCGGGCCGGACGCGGGGCCGACCTGCATGCTGCCCGCGTCGATCTGCCAGGCGTGATCGCCGTCGCGGGTGCGGGAAATGATGGACACCTGGGCTACCGAAGCAATGGACGCCAGTGCTTCGCCGCGAAACCCCATGGAAGCGACCGATTCCAGCTCGTTCAGCGAACGGATCTTGCTGGTGGCGTGGCGGGCCAGCGCCAGGGGCAGTTCCTCGGGCGGAATGCCGCCGCCATCGTCCGTGACGGCGATACGCCGGATGCCGCCGCCTTCGAGGCGGACCTCGATGGCGCGCCCGCCCGCGTCGATGGCGTTTTCAAGGATTTCCTTGAGCACGGACGCGGGGCGCTCGATGACCTCGCCAGCGGCGATCTGGCTGATCAGCAGGTCGGGAAGCGCAAGGATGGAACGACGTTCGGTCATGAGGCCCAGATCTTATGTAGCAGTGCGGACGATTTTAGCGTCATGCCCCGGTCGGCTATAGTCGCTGACAAATTCCCATCGGATATCAGGGCCGCTTCAATGCTTGAGTTTTTCAATATGGTGCTTCACATCGACCAGACGCTTGGCCTTTGGGTCGAGCAGTACGGCGTGTGGGTGTACCTGGTGCTGTTTCTCATCGTCTTTGCGGAGACGGGGCTGGTCGTGCTGCCCTTCCTGCCGGGCGACTCGCTGCTGTTCATCGCCGGGGCCTTCGGCGCCACGGGGCATATCGACCCCGTTTTGATGTCGGTGTTGCTCATCGTCGCCGCCGTGACCGGCAACTCGCTGAACTACGCCATCGGCCGTTACATTGGGCCGCGGGTGTTCTCGATGAACCTGCGCTTTCTGGACCGGGGCGCGCTGATGCGCACGCACGCGTTCTACGAAAAGCACGGCGGCAAGACGATCGTGATGTCGCGCTTCATTCCGGTGGTGCGCACCTTCGCGCCCTTCGTGGCGGGCGTGGCCGAGATGTCGATGGCGCGCTTCCAGCTGTTCAACATCATGGGCGCGCTGTTGTGGGTGATCAGCCTGGTGGCGGCGGGTTACTTCTTTGGCAACATCCCGATCATCCGCGATCACCTGAACACCATCGTGCTGGTGGGTCTGGCGGCGGCGGTCGTGCCGGTAGTGGGGGCGGGTGTCCTCAAGCTGGTGCGCGCGCGCCGCACGCAATAGCGTCCGCGCTGCGCAAACGAAAAGGCTATGCGCCGGAAGGTGCATAGCCTTTTTTCGTGGACCCTGAAATGAGTCCGAGCGCGGGGCCGAATCCCGGCTAGCTCAGATCGCCCAAACGGGCCAGCGGCGGATTGGCCGTGAAGTAGCGCTGGATGCCGGTCATCATGGCCTGCGCCAGCTTGTCCTGGTGCGAGGAGCTGCGCAGCAGCGCTTCTTCTTGCGGATTGCTGATGAAGGCGGTTTCGACCAGCACCGACGGGATGTCCGGCGCCTTCAGCACGGCAAAGCCGGCCTGCTCGACGCTGTTCTTGTGCAGGCGGTTGATCTTCTTGATCTCGTCCAGGAAGGCGTTGCCAACCTTGAGCGAGTCATTGATCTGGGCCGTGGTGGACAGGTCCAGCAGCACCTTCGCGACCTGGCGATCGTGGCTGCCCAGGTTGACGCCGCCGATCAGGTCGGCCGCGTTTTCCTTGTCGGCCATCCAACGGGCCTGCGCGCTGGTGGCGCCGCGCTGGGACAGCGCAAACACCGACGAGCCGTTGGCCGAGGGCTTGACCCAGGCGTCCGCGTGGATCGAGATGAACAGGTCCGCATGCACGCGGCGCGCCTTTTGCACGCGCACGTGCAGGGGCACGAAGTAATCGTCGTCGCGCGTCAGGTAGGCGCGCATGTAGGGCTGGCTGTCGATCAGCGCCTTCAGGCGCCGCGCGATGCGCAGGACAACGTCTTTTTCGCGCAGCCCGGATTTGCCGATGGCGCCCGGGTCTTCGCCGCCGTGCCCGGGATCCAGCGCGATGGTCAGCATGCGCGGCTTGCCGCGGCTGGCGGTGGCGGGGGGCTTGGGCGGGGTGGGCAGCGCGGGCGCCGGCTGCTGGCCGCGCACGCGCGGCGGCTCGGGCGGATCTGCGCGGGTCACCGGGTTGCGCTGGATGTCTTCGAGGATGCGCGCCAGCGGATCGTCCACGTCGGGACCGCTGGATTTGTTCAGGATCGCGATCAGCGGATCCTGCGCGATCTTGGGATACAGGTCGAGCACCAGGCGGTACTGGTAATCGGCCACCGGCTTGAGCGTGAACACCTGCGGCGCCACGGGCTGCTTCAGGTCGAACACCAGCCGCACCACGTTCGGGCGGTTCTGCGCCACGCGCAGGCTCTGGATGTAGGGGTCGTCGGGCCGGACCTTCGAAACCAGGTCGTTTAGTGCCGCGCTGAGGGTCAGTCCCTCGATATCGACCACCAGGCGGTGGGGATTTTCAAGGGTGAATTGTTCGGCCTTGAGTTCGCTGTCGAGTTCCAGCGTGACCCGGGTGTATTCGTCTGCCGGCCAGGTCCGGACAGCCAGGATCGTTGCAGCCTGCGCCAGCCTTGGCACGACCGGCAGGACGAGCAGGGTGGCGGCGACGCTGATCAGGCGTCGGCGGGTGGCGCCTGCCGAGGGGAGGGCGCCGTCAGGGGCGGGGGGACAATCGCGTTCAACCATGTTTGTCCTCGAGCGGTGTACGCGGTCAGGCTGGCGTCACGTCCGTCGCCTGCATAGTCCAGGCAGATCAGCAGGTCGGGCGGGGGCAAAAGACCCTCCGCCCGCTCCGGCCATTCGATCAAAACGACTGCTTCGTCACGCAGTAAATCCCGGAATCCTGCGTCCAACCATTCGCGCGAATCACTAAATCTATAAAAATCAAGGTGATAGAAGTATAAGTTAGAAACTTTATAGGATTCAAGCAGCGCGTAGCTTGGACTCTTGATTCGGCCTGTGATGCCGCTTTCCCGCAACAATGCCCTGGAGAAGGCCGTCTTTCCTGCCCCGAGGTCCCCTCGAAGGTGAATACATGCGCCTGGCAGGCCGGTTTTGGCGCCGGTGACCATCGGGGCGAGCTGGCGCGCCAGCGCCTCGGTGGCGGCTTCGTCGGGCAGGTGCAGGGTCAGGGTGGCAAGGGGGGCGGACATGGCGCGGGAGCAGTGGTAAAAAACGAGGATCGGAGCACAGATGGGAGCAATTATAGGAATGCGGGTTTCTGCTAACCTATAACGATTGCTATTCTCAATAATGTCGTGACTTTGCGGCCTTCCGCCGCCCGCGACTGACGCCGCCACGGAGTTGTACGCGCCATGAAGACCCGCATCGAAAAAGACACCTTTGGCCCCATCGAGGTGCCGGAAGACCACCTGTGGGGCGCGCAGACGCAGCGCTCTCTGCATTTCTTCGCGATTTCCACCGAGAAGATGCCGGAGCCGCTGGTCAATGCGATGGCAAGGCTCAAGCGTGCGGCGGCCAAGGTCAATGCCGACCTGGGCGAGCTGGACCCCAAGATCGCCGACGCGATCATGCGCGCCGCTGATGAAGTCGTCGCGGGCAAGTGGCCCAACGAGTTTCCGCTGTCCGTCTGGCAGACCGGTTCGGGCACGCAAAGCAACATGAACATGAACGAGGTGCTGGCCAACCGCGCCTCGGAATTGCTGGGCGGCGTGCGCGGCGAAGAGCGCAAGGTGCACCCGAACGACCACGTCAACCGCGGACAATCGTCGAACGACACCTTCCCGACCGCGATGCACGTGGCGGCCGCCGTGGAAGTTGAACACCGCCTGCTGCCGTCGCTGAAGGCGCTGCGCGCCACGCTGGCGGCCAAGAGCGCCAAGTTCTACGACATCGTCAAGATCGGCCGCACCCACCTGCAGGACGCCACGCCGCTGACGCTGGGCCAGGAACTGTCCGGCTACGTGGCGCAGCTGGATCTGGCCGAACAGCAGATCCGCGCCACGCTGCCCGGGCTGCACCAACTGGCCATCGGCGGCACGGCAGTGGGCACCGGCCTGAACGCCCATCCGCAATTCAGCCCCAAGGTGTCGGCCGAACTGGCCCATGCCACCGGCACGGCGTTTGTCTCGGCGCCCAACAAGTTCCAGGCGCTGGCGTCGCACGAAGCGCTGCTGTTCGCGCACGGCGCGCTGAAGTCGCTGGCGGCGGGCCTCATGAAGATCGCCAACGACGTGCGCTGGCTGTCGAGCGGTCCGCGATCGGGCCTGGGCGAGATCAGCATCCCCGAGAACGAGCCGGGCAGCTCGATCATGCCGGGCAAGGTCAACCCGACGCAGTGCGAAGCCATCACGATGCTGGCCGCGCAGGTCATGGGCAACGACGTGGCGATCAACATCGGCGGCGCCAGCGGCAATTTCGAGCTGAACGTCTACAAGCCGCTGGTGATCCACAACTTCCTGCAATCGGTGCGTCTGCTCACGGACGGCATGGCCAGCTTCGACCAGCATTGCGCCGCGGGCATCGAGCCCAACCACGAGCGCATCGCGGAGCTGGTGGACCGTTCGCTGATGCTGGTGACCGCGCTGAATCCGCACATCGGCTACGACAAGGCCGCGCAGATCGCCAAGAAGGCGCACAAGGAAGGCCTGTCGCTGAAGGAATCGGCGCTGGCGCTGGGCTTTGTGACCGAAGCGCAGTTTGCCGAATGGGTTGTGCCGGGCTCGATGACGAACGCGCACAAGCCGTCGTAAACGTCACACGCCGGCCCGCGCCGCCGGTCCCATTTTTCTTGTGAGCGGGCTAGCCGCCCGCCACGAGCAGCCACAACGGGATCGTGAGCGCCGAGAACAACGTGCCCAGCGAGATCAGCACGGCGACCATGCGGCCGTCGCCGCCCATGCGCATCGCCAGCACATACGCCGCGGATGCCGTGGGCAGCGCCGCGAACAGCAGCAGCATGCGCGCTTCGAGCGGGGGCAGGTCGAGCAGGTGCGCCACCAGCAGCGCCACCGCGGGCAGCGCGACCAGCTTGACCGTCAGCATCCACGCGATCAGAGATCCATAACCCTTGCCGCCTTCCCACGCCAGGCTGGCGCCCACGCAGATGATGCCCAGCGCAAGCGCCGCCGCGCCCAAGCGCGCGAACACTGTGTCGACGGGGCCGGGAAGCTGCAGTCCCGCCAGATTGCAGGCCAGGCCGAGCAGCGTGGAAATCACCAGCGGATTGCGCGCGAGTTCGCGCAGCAGGTTGCCGCCGCTGTGGCGCGCCAGGCCATAGACGGCGGCGACGTTGGCCATGGGCACTGCGAAGCCGACGATCAGCGCCATGACGGTCTGGCCCGGCGCGCCCGCCAGGCTGGCCGACAGCGCCAGGCCAATGTAGGTGTTGAAGCGGTACCCGCATTGGGCGGAGGAGGCGAGACCCAGCGACGAGGGCCGCAGCGCCAGGCCCGCCAGCCACGCCATCGCGACGCCGGCGGCAATGACCGACGCGGTGGCCTGCAGCAGCAGCGCCGCGTTGCCCGCCGTGATGGGCGTGCGCAGGATCGATTGGAACAGCAGCGCGGGGAACAGCACGAAGTACACGAGACGTTCCGTGCCGGCGAAGAACTCGCGTGAGAAACCCAGTTTGTGACGTAGCGCCCAACCCAGCGCGACCAGCATGAAATCGGGGAGAACCAGGAGTGCAACAGACATGAGGGAGTGGTTTTTCGTCTGGCGCCGGGCGGCGTCGGGCGCGCTATGCGGGTGTAAGCATTTGCTGCTATTCTCCGTCATTCTGGCGGGCGCGTGTGCCACAAGCAACCTATAAATGCGGCGTAGACACGCTGCGCACAAGCAATGCGCCCGCACCGTTATCTGCTGGTCCGTCTACAGGCGGGCACAACACACAACGGTCCGTCTACACACGGGCTCGCAATCTTGGAGGAAACACAACTATGAATAAGGTCCGCTCCCTGGCAGTGGCCATCGCCCTTGCTACCGGTGCTGCCGGCACGTTGGGCGTTTCGGTCGCGCACGCCGCAGACAAGTACCCCAGCAAGGCCATCCGCGTGATCGTTCCGTTCGCGCCTGGCGGTTCCACGGACATCATTGCGCGCCTTGTGACGCAGCGCATGAGCCAGGAACTCGGTCAGCCGATGGTCGTTGAAAACAAGGGCGGCGCCGGCGGCGCCATCGGTGCGGCCGAAGCCGCGCGCGCACCGGCCGACGGCTACACGCTGTCCATCGCCACCGTCTCCACGATGGCTGTGAACCCAGCATGCCGTCCGAAGGACCTGCCGTACGATCCGATCAAGGACTTCCAGCCGGTCACCAACTTCGCCAACACCGCCAACGTCGTGGCCGTGAACCCCAAGTTCCCCGCCAAGGACTTCAAGGGCTTCATCGAAGAGCTGAAGAAGAACCCGGGCAAGTATTCGTACGGCAGCTCGGGCACCTGCGGCGTGCTGCACCTGATGGGCGAGTCGTTCAAGATGGCCACCGGCACCGACATCGTGCACGTGCCCTACAAGGGTTCGGGCCCGGCGCTGGCTGACGCCGTCGGCGGCCAGATCGAAATCCTGTTCGACAACCTGCCGTCCTCGATGCCGCAGATCCAGGCCGGCAAGCTGAACGCCATGGCCATCGCGTGGCCCGAGCAGATCGGCACGATGAAGGGCGTGCCGACCTTCAAGGACGCCGGCTTCCCGGTGCTGAACCAGCCCGTCTGGTACGGCCTGCTGGCGCCCAAGGGCACGCCGATGGAAGTCGTGAACAAGCTGCGTGACGCCGCCGTCGTGGCCCTGAAGGACCCGAAGGTCATCAAGGCGCTGGACGAGCAAGGCTCGGCGCCGTCGGGCAACACGCCGGAAGAGTTCGCCAAGGAAATCCAGGAACAGTTCAACTGGGCCCAGGACGTCGTGAAGAAGCAGAACATCAAGCTGGACTGATGCTGCGCGGGGCGGCCTGGGTTGCCCCGATCGACACAGCAACGGGCGCCTTCGGGCGCCCGTTGTGCTTTGCGGGCCGCGCGCGGTTGGTCAGACCGGCGCGTCCAGCCCTTCCAGCAGCGCGGCGCACGCCGTGCGCAGACGTTCGATCAGGTCTCGGTGCAAGGCCGACAGCGGATCCTGGTTGCGCGTCATGATGCTGATCGGCACGCGCAGCGCCGGTTCCAGGCGGCGCAGGGTCATGCCGGGACGCAGCATGGCGCGCGCGGTGATGGCGTCAACGATGGCGTCGCCGCAGCCTGCATCGACCAGCGCGCAGGCCACGTAATGCGTCTGCACCTGGATGGCGACCTGCGGCGCCAGGCCCTGCGCGTCCAGCGCCAGTTGCAGCAGGGCGCCCGATGCGTCGCC
>Ga0256884_1000428_pt1 | contig 11417 bp, 10 predicted proteins | sample MC6MC0492MT_FD_186341 | JGI IMG/M metagenome (GOLD analysis project Ga0256884, IMG submission 186341) | Metatranscriptome of enriched soil aggregate microbial communities from Iowa State University, Ames, United States - MC6-MC0492-MT... | ecosystem: Environmental > Terrestrial > Soil >... | reverse complement strand
ATTGGCCGCTCGCAAGCAGTTCTGGTCGAAGCTGTAGGCCTACCGCAGCCAAGAGTTTGGTTGCCAACCCGGCGCCCGCGTGGGCTAAATCCTGGGGGGCTGCCGCCATCGAGATGGTTGCCGAAATTTGGCGCAAGGCCCACGCCGATCATGTGCAAGCTGCAGCAGAGAGGAGGGCCGCCACCGAGAGCCAGGCAGTAGTCCATGCTCAACGTGCTAGCAAGCAAACAAAACGCAGAGAGAAATCCGAGCAGTCAGATTCGGTCTTCGCGGTGCATCGGCGTCTGACGGCGCTCGGACGCAGTAGGAAGATGGTCGACACGGCGCGAGCCGTGATGGCCTTTCACGACAGCATTCGCGCCAGCGGATTCAGGACAGCTGTGCTTAAGTCCTTCGATATGGAGGGCAATCCGGTGTTCGGCCGTACCCGTCGCTATTGCAGCACGTCCCATCGCCTACGTTGCGTGAGAGCGGTTCAACGGAATGACGCCCTGGCGCGCGATGCCTTTGCCAAAAGTCGCGGAATCCAAGTAGACCTCAACGCCGCCTTTCGCCGGCAGCTACAAAGCAGAGTGGCAGCCCACTATTCCCGAGCTCTAACGGGGATCGTTGCGGGCCAATGTGCCGGGCTGAAGGTCTACACAATGACGCTGACGCTTGACCGGAAGTGGCACGGTCGACCGCTAGCGGACCAGTTCAAAGAACTTAAGCGGGCCTGCAAGGCGCTCTCGGATCGGCTGCGCCGTGCAGGTATCCATTGGGAGTATGTGAAGGCTGTCGGCACCCACAGGGCCACTCTCTGCCCGCACTTGCACTTGATTGTCACCTTGCACCCAGGCACGTATAGAACGTTTCGTCGGCACGTGCGAGAGTGCTTTCCAGGGCGCCGCGGCGCCCATATGAAGCAGGTCTACGACGCTGCTGGAGCAGCGTGCTATTTGCTCCACGAGCTACAGGATCTAGATAGGTCCGTGGTTCGCACGGTTTGCCGAGAAGCCAGAAGCAGAACGATGAGTTTCTCAGCCGGCTGGCCTGACGCAGCAGAACGCAACGCGCCCGCTTTTCGCGCGCACGTTGCGTTGAAAACCAACCAAGAGAACGCTGACAACCGTCCACGGGTTCGGCGGTGGGTCTTGGCTCCGACATCGCCACTCGTGGAAGGGAAGAGTTGCTTCGAATTGATTTCGAATCAATCGGAGTGCCCTAGGTGTGGCGTTTTGGCCTCTGGGGTAGGAAGTCCTTCTGGCTGAGCAGCCCCGTCAGCGGCTAAGGGTGACAGGCCGAACAGGGCTCGATCGCTATCTCTCGTGAGGTAGTCAGTGAATCTTGCCCCATGCAGGGTCATGCCCGATACCTTTCCACCCGTTTGAGCCATTACAAAGGCTCCTACCAGAACCTTGCGACGCGTATCGGCAGCTCGTTCAGCTTTGTTGGTCTTGCTGCGATTCCGCGCTCGGATCGCCTGCTCCAGCGCCTTGGCTTGGCTAAGCTTCTTGGCGAGCTCATCGACTTTGGCCTGTGCCCTCAGTAGGCTCGACATACTGTCCTCCGCTGCTTAAAAAATCCAGGATATTTGCCCTTAACCTGAGTTGCAACGTACAGCGGCATAGATATGCTTGAATCTTTGCCGAAGGCCCGCGCCGATTGAGCGGCCCCCATGGAATGGCGCACTTATACATTGACTCCGTCAATGGTGCGCAAGGGCTCCGCCCTTGACCCCTTCGCCCGTTCCGGGCTGCGCGTCGGCGGGCCGACTTACAAAACCTGGAAGCATCGCTGTGGCCATTTATCACTTTTCTGCTCAGATCATTGGCCGGTCTGTCGGACGCTCTTCTGTTGCTGCGGCGGCATATCGGGCCGGCGCGAAAATGGTTGATGCTCGGACCGGTGAGATCCATGATTTCACGCGCAAGGGAGGAGTGTTTCACGACGAGATCATGGTGCCGTCCAATGCTCCCACCTGGATGCTCGATCGGTCCGAGTTGTGGAACCATGTTGAGCAGACAGAGCGCCGAAAAGATGCCCAGCTTTGCCGCGAGTTCAACGTCGCACTGCCGCGTGAACTAGACCGGAAACAGCAGCTAGCTCTGGCTCGCGCCTTTGTTCAACGCGAGATGGTCGACAAGGGCATGGTGGTGCAGCTGAACCTGCATGACCTCGAAGGCGAAAATCCGCACTTTCATGTGATGGCGACCACACGCACGGTTGAAAGCAGTGGATTCGGAAAGAAGGAGCGGAGTTGGAACTCGAAGGAACAGTTGCAAGGATGGCGTGAAGCGTGGGCGAACTTGGCGAACGCGCATCTTGAGCTAGCGGGCCTGGGCGTGCGAATCGATCATAGAAGCTTGAGGGACCAAGGAATGACCACGCGGGAAGCCGCCGCGCATCTCGGCCCTCATGCTGCCGCCGTCGAGCGTCGTACCGGGCAGTCATCCCGGATTCGGCAGGACAGGCAAGTGGCCGACCGCGAGGTCATGGGCGAGCGCGCCCGCGAGGCCGCGGTTGGCAAATGCGCCGAAGCGCGCGCTCGCGCATGCGTCCAGGCTTTGCAGACTCAGGTGGATCAGGCGCGGCTCGAGATATCCATGCGCATTAGCGCTGAACGCCCCTCTGCTGATCTGACTTTAGAAGCGGAAATGATCGAGCATGACATGAGGCAACTTTTGGCGGCTGCTCCCGCCGTTGTGGGCGCTACGAGTGCTCTGAAGGAGGCTACGACGCGTCACGACCGTGCCGAAGCTCGAGTGAAGCGTATTTCCCTGATTCATCAAAAGGTTGAAATGCTTGCCGACAAGGCGCAATGCAGCCTAGCCTGTTGGCCACAGGAGCACCCTATCCGCGCTTGGTTCCACCGGCGCGGTCTTAGGCAGAGAGCTCTCGTCGTGGTCGAGCAGCAAGCCCAGGATGCGGCTTGCGCCATGCGACGAGTTACTTATCTGGTTGATCAGTCGCGGCAGACCTATGCTGCTGCTGTGGCAGTAGTCGATCAGGTACGGAACCGCTTAGACCAGGTGTGCAAGGTCGAAATTGAGGTTCTACGAAGCAGGGGTTTGGTGGATTTACGCACCCAAGTCGAGGCTGCTGTCGGTCAGGCGCGACAGCGGGAATGCGCGATTGTCACAAAGAGAGAAGGGATCCAACGCGAACACGTCGAGATCTGCCGTCTGGCTGAACAAGAGCGCAGTGACTGGATAGCTCACTGGGGCGCGAGCGTAGCTCAGGATCGAAGCCGTGGGCAGGTTCCTCGGGCGCGTTGATGGCCGGCAACGTCGGCGCGGTGTTGCCGGCTGCCGCATCAAGTGGCGTAGGTGGATGGTAATTCTAGCTAGTCCTTCATACGCATTCAGCAAACATGTGCTCAGCACATGCATTTTCCGACATGGTGTCTATTGCGTTGGGGGACGCCATGTCAGAGCGAAGTTAGCTCTCGAAGTACGTCCGCTGCGGCTCGGTATACCATGTTCGCGAGGCGGTCCATCCAGCTTTTGACTTCAAGTAAGCATAAGTTTGCCGAAAAGTCCGGCGTGAAGTATTCCTTATATTGCTTGGGCGCTTATGGGGGAAACTATGAGGACGCTCTTGGGCTCGCTTGAGGCTCATCGCGCCATTTGGGCTTGGGCCGTCGGGGCCCGAACACCTGCCGATGCAATACGGCTCCGTCGATGGATGGCGCCAATACAGCCTGATGCACGGGTGATACCGCGGCAAATTGTTTAATCAGATATTCTTGGCCTGCACCTTGTGAGATCACGGCGTTGTACCCAAACCTGCATGTTTGAGCGTTGATGTGCTCCACCCACGTGTCGTGAGGGGCATCACAGTGCACGAGCCCTTTAGCTGCAAAGGGCTCTCGGTACTGAGTGCCTCCAAGGAGAAGGACGGTCGGGCTAATAGGAAACTGGAGAGTAATTGGCCCATCAGGACTCAGCGCGTATGGAAGCTGGCTTTCGAAGGGCAGGGATGGGTCAAACCATGCAACGGGGTTGTCGCTTGTCAAGAACGGACGTGACGTCGCGTTGTGGATCGCCACTAGCCCGATCTTGTCATAGATCGGGCCCATACTTTGAATGATCGTCACCATGGCATGGATGCTTTGGTGCGGATCAATCGCTATCTCAACTAGGTCAGGGAGATTTTCAAGCCCCGTCGGTGGGGGAGGAAGGGCTCCCGCAGCTAGCATGGCCTTCATCGTAGCCTTGACAGTCGAAGCGAGCGCTGCTTCGACTGCATCTCGGCTCGCTGGGACTCGGGCACGCTGCAACGCCATGAATTGAAAAATAGCTTCCAAGCTATTGTTGACGTTCTCCCTTCGATGAAGTTTAGCGACAATCTGAGGCCAGTCGCTTTCTATTTCAGAGAAGAAGTCCTCCAAGGTATTGTTATCCACACCGCCGTCTGGTGTCGGCTGAGAGTAGTAATACCCCTGGAATTGGGTCGCGTCCGGTGTAACCCGTAGGGGCTCGTCGGGCTTGTCCTTCCGATAGACCAGCAGCCGTCCTGCACTGTCGCAGAACGCTTTGAGGTAGGCCTTAGGAACGTAATGGTGTCTTTTCTTCTGCATCATTTGCTATTTCGAAAAATCCATCTCAGCCTCACTCTGCTCCCGATGCCAGTTTTTCCAAGTAGCCTGTTCTTGCTGGTAGTCGGCCAAACTCACCCTTCTGGGGAGGATGCGAGGAACATCGCTCTCCTCTTTGTCGAAAACGTAGCGGTGGGCATGTTCAATAATGATCCTTCTAATCCGCTGCGCAGTGACTACATCGAGTATGGCACCTCTCGGCCAACTTCTTCGACCTACGAAGTGGTGCAGCAGATGTTTGGGACTGAGCGGCATGAAAACATCGCACTTGGGAACTCCCCAGCCTCCGCCGTAGGTGTAGCTATCAGCACTCATGTATCTGAGCTTGACGACAGGGTGGTCGGTCGTCGGCCACGAGATGCCGTCGGGTGCATGAATGATGGTCCAACGGCTGTCTGGGACCTTCTTGATCGTTTCGGTCAGGAGATGTCGCAGGCTCCATAGCCAGAGGCTTCTTCCAACGACCATTTCGGTTCGGATGGTTCCATCCCCCTCCCCATTCGGATTCCTCTCGGTGGTCACCTTGAATGGAAAGGCACCCGAAGTAGTTGGTTGTGGCGTTGGAGGTCTGGCACCGGTCCTGGCCATTTCTTCAAGGACTCTGACGGAGTTCTCAAGGGTCTCGTTTATGAGAGATGGTAGGGTTTCTTGTTGCCGGCTCAAGAAATTCACCAAACTTGCCGGAGTGCGTACATCCTGCGCAACTGTGAAGCGGATCAGGGCTTTCCAATGTTCGGCCGTCATCCGCTCATTATTGACTGCCCGTCGTATGGCTTCTGTAGCAGGGTTTTCAAACTCCTGGGCAAGCCATCGTTCGAACTCGTCTGTTTCTTCTTGGCCAATCAGGTACGTGTACAGATGCTGATGGGAGGCTATGCCTCGTAGCGAGTGCTTCTTCCACAGTGGGATGTTTGCGCGCGGGACGAGAAGCCGGTAGGTCTGGATCCTGCCCTCTGTAGCCCACTGCTTTAGGTAAAGCTGCGGCACGTAGTGATTGTTTTTGCGGAATTCGGGCATTTCAGCCTTCATCATTCAATTGCCGGACTGTCCAGGAGTCTAATTCTTGATCGAGCTCACCCTTCATCTTGGCGCCGAGCTGCGGGTGAAAGCGGACTACTTTCCCGACCTTTCCGCGTGCACTGTTGATGGCTTGAGCGTCGACTAGGGTGCCAGACGCAAGAGCGAGTTTTGCCTGGTGCAATTGAGCTCGGATTTGGCGGCGTTCAGCCTTGGGCAGCGCAGGGTGCTCATTGATAACCAAGTTGTTGACAGTCATGGGGACGTTGCGTTTCATCACCTTAAGCTTGGAACGCTTGACGGTGAATCCGTTGCGCTGGATGAAGCCGATCGCTGTGCATGTGGTGCGGGTGATTTCGTCTTTTTCGACGGGTGCTTTCTTCGAGAGCGTGATGTCGTCCGTTAGTCTGGAGTAGTGCCAGCCTCGCGTTTGAAGAGTTCGCACAAGCTCGTGCTCGTTTTCCCACAGCACCAGGTTAGCCAAGTAGCTGCTAGTCGGTGCGCCTTGGGGAAGGAAGCTATCCTTCGTGGTCAACCGGGTAAGCAACTCAGCTACTTGCCAGGGGAAATGGCATACCCCAAGCCATGCAGACAGGACCTGATCCGGAGTGATGCTGGGGAAAAAATCTTGAATGTCGATCGCGATGGTGACGGCGGCGCCCGAATGGATGTTCGCGTTTCGTGCGTAATCTCTGGGATATGCCCGATCTCGGATGCTTCCTTGCAGGTACAACGGAAATAAGATTCGACCAAAAATTCGCAGGTTGATCTGCTTCTGCGCCTTCTTCAGTTGAGGGTGTGCATCCCATGTCATGCGCAAAGACCCATCCTTCTTGCGCTGGGGGTTCTCACGATACATCTTGCTGGCGTTGGCAGCCAGTTGATGTAGTTGTGGAGAAGTCAGTCCGAGCACCTCTGCCAGGGCATCAGAACTGGCGATCTCGTCGCCCTTATATAAGGGTCTGTTCGGACGACTCATGCAGCAGCTGTAGCGCAGCAAAGGACAGCTTCTCTTGCAGTTCGACCGGCAGACCTGATAGCTCAGTCTTGTCCGCCGCTAGAAAAAACAAGATTCCAGACGGGATGCCCAAGGCTTCCGAAATTCTCTGGATGGTAGTGAGCGTTGGGTCCTTTCGCTTGTTCTGTTCAAGCAGCGAAAGGTATGAGACGGAAATCTCCGCTTTTTCAGCGAGAGCCGCTTGATTGAACCCACGCTGCTTTCTACAGAGCGTGATGGCGCGACCAAGGTTCATGTTTTTTCCTAAATATGGAAATGGTGGTTTGCTGCATCAATCCGAGTGGAAGAATCGATCAATCAATGCGCTGAGGTTCGTTACGACCGACAGGCCTTTAGCCATTAGTTCCAATGCCTTTTGGCAGGTTTCGTAAGAAACTCGGGGCTTGTTTGCCGCTGCTTCCTGGCAATCCTCCAATGCAGCGATGATTGCCGTTAACTCACTATTGACGCTGGTGTTTAGCTCATGGTGCTTTTCCTGATGAAACGCGCGAAGCGCTTCGATGCAGGCTTTCAACTGGTCTGACTTCATTTCGGATCTCTCCAAGTCCGGGCAAAATTGCCCAGCTTCCACAAGCAATGGCCGAACGGAGAAGAGCTAACACCACAAACCACATCCCAACCAACAGCTTCCCATACTTTGTGACGCGTGCTTCGCATGTAGCCTGCGGTGCAGATACGGCATAGACCGGTATCTGGACAACGATGAGTACAGCCAAGACAGAGTCGCAAGGTGTGCAGCTTTCCTGCTACGTACGACTCGGGCCGGGTGGGGCGAGGGGACGGGCAGGCAGCGAGGGGGAGACTTCAATCAAACGAGTGCATCACCTCAAGAGCGATGCAGTCCTACCACGCCATGCTTGTGCAACGATGAAATCGACCGTTTAAAGAGCGCCGGGGCGAAACGCCCCTCCAAGCGACATGCTACAGAGATGCAGACAGAAGTCAATATTTTTTGACTGTCAGTAAATTTTTCGATGCAATATTTTGTTACGATCTGCATTTTTCCGGTTGTGGTTGCCGGGTTTTTGTTAAATAACTCTGGCTTCGACCAAGGTCACCCCTCCGTTGATTTGTAAAGCTTGGAGGCCGCTTGCCCGCGACTCACCCTTAGTGCGGCTGAACTGGCGCTCGGCGATATGTGGGCGCAGCCGATCGACCATAGCTCCAGCATTCTTACAAGCCTTTTAACGGTCGGGAGGGCGCGGCTGTCATAACAGAACTTCTCCACTTCCCGACTGACGCCGATGATCGCTGCGCCCAGCCGCTCATACCAGTCTTGTTTCTCCAGGGAGGAAACCCCGCAAAGGCGCGCTAGCGCGTCGAGATCGGCTTGACTTGGCCAGCGCCGCGTCCCTCGTAATGTGAGCGCCATGCCATCCAGTGCGTCGCCATTATTGGCGCGTGGCGCGTAGGCTCCCATGGTTAGCACGTCGTAGGCGGGAGATAGCCGCGGGCTTGAACCGGGCGAATAGAGCACGCCAAAGTTTTTGAGATGCGCGTCTCCGTTGCGAATCGCAGATGCCAGGATGTATTGGCCAAACAGGTCCGCGCAGCTTCGAGCCGCCGCTTCGGGAGCTACGGTGCTGCGGATAATACGTATCACCCGTTCAATGGAACTCGCATACTTATCGCGGGCAGGCCGCCCCAGCAGCGAACATGCAAACTGAAGTGCCGTACCGTCTTCGGCGACATCGAAGCGCTTGACGTACAGATGCTCCCCATCGGGGGATAGTACGGTAGTCGCGGTCGGAAGCCCCATGCGCCTAGAGACTTCCATGCCAAAGAACTCAAGCACGGTTAGCTCGGGGTGATCGGCATCATTGGTTTTGACGATCCAGAGGGGTTCCGACGAGGACGAATCTTGACTTGGTGCAGAGCTGAGGTACTTAGGGAAGCCACCAGAGATGCCGGGCAGATTCCCGATGGCGACTCTATCCAAATCGGCCAAGCAAGACGCTTCGAAGTCGGCGCCCGCATACATCAGTTCAAGAGGGCGAGCTCTGGGGAGCTCGCCGTGAGGAACTAGGCGGAGATTGCCGATTCGCTTCTGGCCGCTGGCCAACAGCGTGTCCAGCTCGGATGCGTGCATGCCTTCGTTGTCCAGACGCTTTTCGAGCAATCGTTCCAGAAATCCTTCTGGATAAGAAACTTGGAATATCGGGAACAGCGTTCTGCTCTTCCATTCTCGCTGGGTCATGGGCATGCCGATAGCGAGCGCATGCTTGGCGGGCACCGAGGGCGCATAAGTGAACGTGAAATGGTCCTGGTCATCGCGATCAAGAACCCCTAGCAGGACGTCCCGGAAGAAGACATCAATCTGCATGGTTGTTGCCTCCAGCATAGGATTGGACAGGCCGTGACGGGTAGCGGATAGCGTACGCGTTGGCAAGGCTGAGCAGTCATAGTTTTGTTTTCGCCGCATAGCTCAAATGCCACAAAGGACGTCCGACTCGCTCGGCGACGTGGATGAAACGCAAATCGCATCAAGATCCTCGCAGAATACGCCACCGCCATTCCAGCCAATTCCACAGCGAACCTACCATATTTGGTGTCTCGGGTTCCTTAGCGTGGAGGCGTAGTCAGTCGCAGGCTAATCGATGATTTCCAGGGGGCAACATCGCCAATTCCGCTGCGAACCTACAACCTGATGTGCCAGCGATCGCAGTCTAGAGGTGCTGTTAGCCACTTCCAAACGGTGCAAGCCAGAGATTCTCTAGTCAACGCCGCAGCAGACCCACCACTTTTGGTGTAGCGGGTTCCGTGGTCCCGAGGCGTAGTCAGTCGCATGCCAATCGATGATTTTCAGAGGCAACATCGCCAATTCCGCAGCGAACCTATGACCTGCTATGCCAGCGGCCGCAGTCCAGACGGGCTGCCAGCCACTTCAAAACGGTGCCTGCCGGCCAGAGGCTCTCGCGCTAACGCCGCAGCAAACCCACCACTTTGCGGGTAGTCAAGCCGCGAAATATCTTCATGAATGAGAAGACGGCGTCGCAGATTTGCCACTGACGCACCGTTACACACATTGGGCCTGCCGCTCTATGGGCGAGGTGATAGGTTTGCTGCGGAGTTGGAAATTGCCCTGATTTCTCCCTTTGAAAAGAGTCGATCAGAGCCTTGTGTTTGTATAGGCTATACAGACAGACCATCACAGCCACGGCCTCCTCAGCGCGTCTATTAGAGGCCTTTCCTCGTTCAATCGAGCCTTGCTGGACCTTGGGGAGAGCTCAGCCGCACCCTATTGCTTTTCTGTGGCTTAGTGCCTTTGATCGCTCCCATCCTTTGCGTCGATTGAACCGATTTCCTGCTGAAAAAGCCCTAACCATGAACGAACACTCTGATCGACTAGATACGTTGAAAAAGCAATTCCCTCGTGTGCTTCAGAACGCCAATCTTCCGTGGGGGCTGGAATGCGGTCCCGGCTGGGATGGGTTGCTCGCGGACCTGCTCTTCCGTATCGACACTATTCTTACCGAGTATCCCGCTTGCACGGCGAACGTCGTGCAGATCAAGGAAAAGTTCGGTGCCTTGCGGTTCTATTGCCAAGTTGATGGCGAGGACGATGCTAGGCGAGACGCAGCGGCCGAGGCTATTTCGCGGGCGATCCGCCACGCCGAACACGTCAGCGCTGAAACGTGCGAGAACTGCGGACAGCCTAGCTCGATACAGGATGCCGGGCTTCTAACAACAGTCTGTCCTAAGTGCACTAGTCGATGAAAGCTGGTCGCCAAGACCCCTGACTAACGAGTTCGAGGGGGGCTTCAGGCTCAGGGTACAGAAGCCTTAATGTTGAAAAAATCCCGTCCAGGTGTAGGCAGGGCCTAGGAACGGCCCTGGCGATACGGTCATCAGGCCGCTAGTCGAAGTGCAGGAGTCGTCTTCCCGTCGCGCAGACCATCAAGGTAGTCTGCCCATGCCTGCACCATCGCCAATCTCTGCGTCAGGAACTGAGTGCGGTCATAACTTGTGCCCAGTTCTTCTCGCGTCTTGTGGGCAAGGTGCCGTTCCACGACATCCCTGTTCCATTCCAGTCGTTCGACCAGCAGTGTGCGCGCCATAGCTCTGAAACCGTGCCCCGTAATTTCTGTACGCGTGTCATAACCCAGCGCTCTGAGAGCCGAGTTAACGGTGTTTTCCGAGATGGTCCGAGTTGCATCATTACGTCTGGCTGCCGGCTTGAACACGAACCCGGACGGCCCTGTGACCTGATGCAGGTTACGCAGGATCTCGAGCGCCTGCTTCGAAAGCGGGACCAAATGCGTTGGTGTTTGTTCGTGTTCCTTGTCCACGCGGCGCAGCTTCATGATCTCAGCTGGACACGTCCAAACGCCCGTCTCGAAATCGATCTGATCCCAGCTCATCCTGCGCACTTGGCCGGGGCGCTGGAAAACAAGCGGCATGATCTCCAACAGAGATTTCGTGATGAAGTTCCCCCGATACTCTTTGAGGTCGCGTAGCAACTGCCCAACGGCTTCTGGCTTCAGAATCGTAGCGAAGTTCGTTGTGCGATAAACCGGCAGGTCCATCTGGGTCACTGCCATAAAGTTTGCCGCCGGCACGATCATTTCGTTGCGTACGGCGAAGGCATACATCCGTTTGAGGTGTGTGCGCAGCTCTCCTGCCGTCTCGCGCGTTTCCACGGCCACAGACATTAGCAGGCCGTGGACCTCTGGAGGGGATACCAGGTGCAAAGGCCGTGCGCCCAACTTCGGGAGCAGGTGGAGTTCGATCATTCGCAGGACCTTGCGCTCGTAATTTGCCGACCACTTTCCCAGCACCGCGGCTTCTTTATGCCAGGCGCGT
>Ga0256884_1000421_pt1 | contig 11479 bp, 9 predicted proteins | sample MC6MC0492MT_FD_186341 | JGI IMG/M metagenome (GOLD analysis project Ga0256884, IMG submission 186341) | Metatranscriptome of enriched soil aggregate microbial communities from Iowa State University, Ames, United States - MC6-MC0492-MT... | ecosystem: Environmental > Terrestrial > Soil >... | reverse complement strand
CTGGCGCCTGCTGGGCCGGATGATGGACATATCGCGTGTGGACCCCGCGGATATCTCGGACATGTACGCCAAGGGTCCGACGGACAAGGCGCCGGCCATGATCGAAGATTCCTTCGTGTTCAAGGCGATGATCGATGCGGCAGCGGCGAAGGCCGGCGTCGTGACGTTCGCCGGCACCCGCGGGGCCACCGTCCGCGCCACGCTGCCCGCAAACGCCAAGCCCGCCAACGACCTGATGCTGACCTGCGCCAAGCTGGCCTTTGCCGATGGCGTCGCCACGTTCTCGCAGTGCCAGAACTGGACGCCCGTCGCCGAGAAGACCGTTGCGGATTTTCGCGCCGACATCGCCGGATTCCTGCAAGGCAAGCCCGCGAAGAAGTACGTGGCCAAGTTCGTGATCGACTACTTCGTCGTCGCCGGCGACATGCCGGCCAAGGCCGGCTGCCCCGACGACCGCAAGGCCTGCGACCAGGCGATCCGCAAGACCGACATGACGCGCGCTGGCTATGCGGCCGTAACGGAACGCCTGAACGCCGCAGGCGTGCAGACCGGGCGCTAAGCCTTTCAGGTCATTCCTGCGTGCCCTCCATTGCGGGCGCGCAGGCAGCCGCCACACGGGCGGCGCCCAGCGTCACTAGTCCCGAGGCGTTCAGCTGCGGCCGGGCTCCGTCCTGGCCGCAGCGGCGTTGGCCTGCGTTTCAGCCTGTACTTCGGCCTCCGCCTCGGCCTCGGCCCGAGCCTCCAGCTCATTGCCCAGCACCTCGGCCGAATCCTCGTTGCTGGCTTCCGGCTTCAGGCGGCGGCGCGTATGGCCCGCGGCGCGCGCGCTGTTGCCCTCGTCCGCACGCTCGGCCTGCACGTGCACATTGGCCGCAGGCGCGTAGCCGCGCTTGTCCTGACCGAAGTAGACCACCGTGTGCGGGTACGGCAGCTCGATGCCCGCGGCGTCGAAGTGCTTCTTGAGCAGGCGGTTGTAGCCGCGCTGCACCGCCCACTGCATGCCCGGCGTGGTCTTGATGAGGATGCGGATGGTCACGCCCTTGTCGTTGACCGCCGTGACGCCCGCCACCGTCATGTCTTCCAGGATCTCCGGTCCAAGCACCGAATCGGTCATCAGCTCGGCAAACGCCGCACGCAGATGCTCGATGGCGTCGTCCACGCTTTCGCGGTGGGCAATCGTGTATTCACCCAGGTGATACGAGAAATCGCGCATGTGGTTGGCCACCACGTCCACCGACGAGAACGGCACCAGATGGTAGCCGCCGTCCAGCGTGCGGATGCCGACCGAGCGGATGGTCATCTTCTCGACCGTGCCGAACACGCCGGCCACCTGCACCACGTCGTTCTCGTTCATCCCGTTCTCAAGCTGGATGAAGACGCCGGTGATGATGTCCTGCACCAGCTTCTGCGCACCAAAACCGATGGCCAGACCGACCACGCCAGCACCGGCGATCAGCGGGCCGACGTCGATGCCGATCTGCGACAGCAGCACCATCAGCGTCATCGTTACGATGACGATCAGCGCGGCGTTGCGGAACAGCGCCAGCAGCGTGCGTTCGCGCGCGCTGGGCATGCCCCGTTCTTCGCTTTGGCTCAGGCGATGCTCGATGATGCTGGCGATCACCGTCCAGGCCAGCATGGCGATCATCAGGACGATCACGATGTTCAGCACCACCTTGATCGCGGCGGCGCCCGCGTCCGACGCCAGCCAGCGCGACAGGTCAAAGGCCTGCCACGCGTCCAGGATCAGCAGCACGATGATGATGCGGATGATCCAGCCAACCACCTTCAGCGCAGCCGGCACGTACGCATTGACGCGTGCCTCCAGCAGCGGCAAGCGCCGCCGCAGGTCGTCCGACAGGCGGATCGGCTTGGCCAGCACCGCGTTCAGCAGCAGGATCAGCAGGCTGCCCACGCCGATGACCAGCAGCGTCTGCGCCGTGGCGCGCGCCATGAACGGCAGCGCATCGGTCGGGTCGACCTGGCTGACCACAAGCAGGATCGTGAAATAGAGGATGCCCAGCACGTGCCAGATGCGCGACAGCAGCCGCAGCCGGGATCCCATGAATGTGGCCGCGCCCGCGGCCCGGCGGTCCAGCCGTTCGCGGACCGCCTGCCGGTTATGCCAGATGACGCGTACGGCGTAGATGTACACCGCCAGCATGATGAGCATCGTAGTCAGCCGGCCCAGCGCCGGCGACAGCGCTGCCGCCATCACGGGTCCGACCACCAGCGTGCCGTAACCGGCCGCGGCCACGATACGCACCAGCCACGCGTTCCAGTACTTCGCCAGTTCGTCCGACATCGGCAAAAGGCGCAGATGCGGATGGCGCACCGCGAACACCGTGCGGATCAGCACCTTCACAATCTCCACCGCCACGAAGGCCTGCAGGAACAGCGAGGCCAGTCCATCCAGCGTGCCGCGCCCCGGCGTGCTCCACAGCGCCGCCGCGCCGCCTGCCATGGCGGCCAGCAAGACGACGGCGACGTCGATCGCCAGCGCACCCACGATCGCGCCCGCGCGGCGGGTCAGCACCTTCATGGACGCCGGCTTGCCCCGGACGGGAGCCGACCCGGTTTCGCAACCGTGCTCGGCCACCCAGCGGTCGATCCGCGTATAGATGCGCATGGCGATCATGCGCAGCAGGATGAAGGCGATGATGGTGGCCGCGGCGGCCAGCGCCAGCGGCAGCAACGCGCTGCGCGCCGTGCCGCTGTCCATGCGCAAATTCTGGCCCGAGGCCAGCGCGCGCATGTCGTCAACGCCCTGCCCCATGTCGGCCGCGACCCCGGTCAGGAACTGCTGAACGCCATTGGCCATGCGCTCCTGGAACGTCGGCTCGGCGGGGGTGGCGGGCGTCTGTTTCGCCGTCGCGGTCTTGGCTGGCGCTGCGCCAGCGGCGGCCGGTTTGTCACTGGCCGCCTGCGCGCGCAGCTGGTCGATCAGGGCTTGGCGCGCTTGGGGGTTGTCCAGCAGATCGGCCAGCGCGGCGGGCGTCAACGCCGAAGCCGCGGGGGCCGGCTCAGCCGGCGGTTCGGCCGCCGCGGCCGGGGTCAGCAGAGGGAATGCGGCGGTGGCCGGAGCGTGCCAGAGGATCGATAAACAACTCAACATCGCCGCCAGCAGCCAGGCCGCCAGCCAGGGCCTTTCCCGTCTGCGCCGCCAGGAGACGGCGGCATGGTGGCGGGAGGGAAGGGATCGGGATGCTGTCGTTGCGGATCGAACCACTAATAAATCTCCTGTGCAATCAGGGCATGGACGCCATAGGTAAAAAGAGAAGCCGGCGACTGCGGGAGACCCGGCTTGGGCAAAGGGCACATGATAAAGCCCCTGCTCTGTCCCCTTTAGCGGCGGCCTGCGCTTATCGCTGGGAGCAATAAACAAGCGGCGATTAATTCGTTGGTCCGGACGGCTTAAGTGATTAGAGTCCAACGCCGCCATGCCCGCGCCGCATTCCGACAGGCGCGCGCCCAACCACGAGTCCGCTTCATGACCACCCGATTCCAAGCTGCACGCCGCAACACCCTGCTCGCCCTCGCTCTGGCCGTCACCGGCATGGGCGCCGCGCAGGCCGACCAACGCGTCATCCGCATCGTCGTGCCCTACGGCACCGGCGCAGTCCAGGACACCATCGCCCGCGCGATCGGCGACGAACTGGGCCGCGCGCTGGACGCCTCCATCGTGATCGAAAACCGCGCCGGGGCCGGCGGCACCGTGGGCACCGCCCAGGTCGCTCGCGCCAAGCCCGACGGCAACACCCTGGTGCTTGCCGCCGCCAGCCACAACATCGCCGGGTATCTGTATAAGAACCTAAGCTACGACCCCTACAAGGACTTCACGGGTGTCGCCTACATCGGCAACACCGGCTACATCATCCTTGCGTCCGCCTCGCTGAACGCCAAGAACACCGCCGAATTCATCCAGGCCGTCAAAGCCAAACCCGGCGCTTACGATTACGCGTCGGCCGGCAACGGCAGCGCCTCGCACCTGGGCATGGCGTCGTTCCTGACCGCCGCCGGCGCGCAGATGCAGCACATCCCCATGAAGTCCACCGGCGACGCCGTCACCGAACTGCTCGCCGGCCGCGTCCAGGCCGTCACCGCCGCCACCATCGGCGTGACCGCCTATCGCAACGACCCGCGCGTCACGTTCCTGGCCTACACCGGCAAGACCCGTTCACGCTTCGCGCCGGATCTTCCCACCGTTGCCGAAAGCGGCCTGCCCGGCTACGCCTTCGATTCGTGGCTCGGTTTGCTCGCCCCGGCGGGCATCGCAGCCGCGGACCGTGACCAGATCAATGCCGCGGTCAACAAGGTGCTGGCCGATCCGAAGGTGCAAGCGCGATTGGCTTCGCTGGGCGTCGAAGCTGAAGCCAAATCCGCGGCACAGTTTCAGGCGCTGCTGAAGGCGGATTTTGAAGCGGCAGGAAAGGTGGTGAGCGCTTCCGGGGCGCGGGTGGAGTAGACCCTGATTCTTCGTTAAGCCAAGGTGTCGATCAAGCGCTGCAAACGCTGAATCGTGTCATCTAGCTCCAACACCAAAAAATTGGCGGGCGAAATCACGCCCGCCGTTTCATAGAAATCGCCTTGCCGCGTCGTCCTATCCGCGTACTCCCGTGCCACCACCAGATCCGGGGATGTCACGCCTTTTGCGTCAAGGTGTGCGACCTGCTTCTTCAAATAGTCGATCTGGGCGGTGAGATGTTGATGCGGATCGGCACCCGAAGCCACCGGTCCGGTTTCGGGTCGCACGGGGCACGGCTTTACCGGTTCAAGGGTGTACACGATCTGTTCCACGACATTGGTCATGGAACAGCGGGCTTCAAAACGTGCCTGTTCGTCCAGATCCCGATAGGCCGGGAAATAGAAGAACGAAATCTTGCGGGTTTTGAATTCGATGCCCAATTCGCTATTGGCCGAATAGCGCAGGCCCCAGTGGGGACAGCTGGGGGTCTGATACTGATACCTGGGCAATGCGTCCGTATCAACGTCCGATGAAAAGAACCGGAACGTATGCTCGTTAAAGCATATGTTGTTGTTGTGAAATGGATTGGCGAAATTTGCGGTCGTGGTGAAGTAGGGAACGACCAGTTTGAATTGGCCTTCGGGTTTCAAAACCCGATAGACCTCGCTCAGGACATTGAAAAACCCGTCAAGGGTCAAGTGCTCAAGAGCGTGTGAAGAAAACGCGAAGTCAATGCTGTTGTCTTCGAACGGAAGCTTTTCCTTGTTCAGATCCAGCACGATATCCGCGTCGCTCATGGCCGAGAAATCGATACCTATCGAGCCGGCCATCTTTTTGCGACCGCATCCAATATCTATGGAATTCATATATTTGCCCAGATCAAATCTGTTGGAATCGACCGCCGGAGGGTGCGAGGCCTCGTCGTCGCGACAACAACCATCCCACGGACACTGCAGGAAGCGTAGCCACATTTTGTGACGCCTAAGCGATCACATGATGCATCCCACTGCAGGGGGCCGTCGCCCTCACACGCCCGGTTGGCGCCCAGGCGGATGATGCAAAGGACGTTTCAAGCTTCGGGTCGCCGCCGCATCCCGTCCAGCAATAAATCCGTAATGAACTCCGCCACCGCCTGCTGCCTGGCCGCGTCGGGCATCAGCCGAGCGAAACGTTCGATGATGGCAATGAGCGACTGACCGAACCACTCGGGCGAAATCTCCGGGCGGAATAGTCCCGCCTGCTGCTCCGACCGGACGTTCTCGGCGATCAGGATCACCAGCTCGTCTTTCAGCGCCTCGGCCGCCTCGGCCTGGAAGAAGCCGATGCGCGTGAGATTGGGGTCTTCCTGCAGGATGGCAAGCAACGTCCCGATACCCTGCCGGATGCGGTTGACCAGGGCTTCGCCCTGCAGGTGGCCCGGCAGGCGGGCCTCGCTGATCGCCCGGCGCAGCCGCTGCGCGAATAGCCCCACCAGCTCGTCGTAGGCCGCTTGCTTGCTTGTGAAGTATTGATAGAACACGGGCTGGGTCACGCCGGCGCGGGCAACGATGTCGCTGACGCGGGTGTGCTGGAATCCCCGTTCGGCGAATTCGGCCGCGGCGACGGCCAGGAGTTGTAGCCGGGTGCGTTCGCCCTTGGTGAGGCGCCTGTCCTGCGATGCCGAAGTGGGTAGTGCCATGCTCATCGCGGAAAAATACTACCTATCCTCGCTTTCCGCCACTGCGACAAGCGCAAATTGCCACACTTCGGTCCAGGCGGCGGTTCTTCCTTAGCGTCTTGTCACAGTGCTGAAATCAGTTGAAATCCCCGTATCGCTTGAGACACCTAATCCGCGCGCCCCAGCAGTAAAGTACGTCTATCGTCCGGCGGCTGGCACAGTGCCGCCGCCGGATGGCTCAGGAGCAAGATCATGAAGCGGTTTACAGGCCGGGTGGCCATTGCGGCGTTGGCGCTGGCGGTTGCTGGCGCGCCGGCAGTGGCTGGCGGGCGTGGCGGAAATTGGGGCGGCCATGGAGGGGGTTATGGCGGCGGCTATCACCACTATCACGGCGGCGGTGGAAGCAGTTCCAGCGGCTGGTGGATCGGCGGCGCCTTTGCACTGGCGACGGTCGGGCTGCTGCTGGCGGCCAATTCGGGGCCGTCCTATGTGCAGACCGGGGTTTACTCGTCGGGGGTGGGCTACACGAGCCCGCCGCTGTACGCCGCGCCCGTGTACGGCACGACGGTCTATGAAGCCGCGCCGGTCTACACCGCCCCGGTTTACGAAGCGCCGCCCGTTGCCTATTCCACACCTGTGCCCCAGTACGCGCCCGTACAGTACGAGTCCGCGCCCCCCGTCAATGTCGCCCAGGCGAACGCCACTACCGACTGCCAGCGTTGGGCCATGAACCAGAGCGGTTACGATCCTGCCACCATCACGCAGTGGACCACCCAGATCATGGTGGATTCGTATAACCGCGCGCTGGATTCCTGCATGACCAGCCGCGGATATCGCGCCAACTGACAGGCGTGATCGCGGGTGTATCCGGCTGGCCTGACGCGACGGCGCGCACGTGCAGCATGCCGGCGCGCCGGCCGCCGCGCTTCAGCGGCGCCAGCCGCGCCAGGCAAACATCACGCCGACGGCCAGGAGCAGACCGGCCGGCAGCACCCAGACAAAACCTGAGTCCGTATAGACGACCTGTTCAATAGGATCGTAGTAGCGGCCCAACTCGTTGAATTCCCACCGCAGGTACTGCGCGTACCAGGCGTAGAAGCAGACGGCGGACAGGGCCAGGCTTATCAGGGCGGCCACGCGGGCAAACACCACACTGCGATGGGTGCGAACGGCCCCCTTCCAGGCCAGGTAACCGCATCCGGCCACCCCGGCCAACACCATCCAGTCGCCAACCTCAGCGAGCATCATCCGCCTCCAGTTCGGCCAGGAATGCCGCCGCTTCAGCCCATTGATGCTCGCTGAAGACGTGCACCCCCGCGCCGCGCAGCAATTGCGCGGTCACGCCCATGCCGGGCTGACGGCGGCCCGCGAAATGGCCGTCGTAGACGTAACTGCTGCCGCAGGACGGACTGCCCTCTTTCAGGACGGCCATACGAATACCTCGCGCTTGCGCTGCCGCCAGCGCCTCGTGCGCGCCGCGCACGAAAGGCGCCGTCACGTCGTCGCCCGTCACCGCCACGACACGGGCACGGCCAGCCAACACCGAAGCCGCATTTTTGCCCGGGTCGATCTCCGCCGGGGGCCGCGGGATCGGCATGCCGCCCGCCACCTCGGGACAGACGGCCACGACACGGCCTTCTTCCCGCCAGCGCGCCAGGATGGCATCGCCATGGGGCACGCCGCGTCCGTCGTAACGCACGGGGTTGCCCAGGAGGCAGGAACTGATCAGAACACGATGCATGGGCAGGTGAAATCGGTGGATGGGAGGCCGTGGGCGGCGCCGGCAAGACAGGTGGCACAAGCCGGCCCCGCAAGCAAACGGCGCACAAGGCGCCGTCTGAAGCGTTCGTCAGCGCTGACTGACGGCGGGCCGGGCCGATCGCGACGTCAAGCCGCGTCGGTTTTCTTCGCGGTCTTGCGGGCCGTTGTCTTGCGCGCCGTTGTCTTGCGCGCCGCTGTCTTGCGCGCCGGTTCAGGGGCCGGGGCGGTCTCGCCGGCGGGCGCCGCCGGCGTTTCCGCTTGGGCCGACGTGCTCTCCGATTTGGATGGCGCCTTGGCCGTGGTCTTGCGGGCACTGCGGGCGGGTTTGGCGGCGGACTTTGCGGAAGCAGCGCCGGAAACGGTTTCGGAGGCGGCCCGGGAAGCCACATCCGACCGGGATCCGGCGGCCGATCGCGGCGCGCCGGCGAAGGGACCTGGCGCCTCGCCCCGGCGTTCGCGTTCGGTGTTGGCCGGCGGCGCGACGAACGTCCACTCGGCCACATTCACCACCGGCGGCGGACCGGAAACCAGCGCCGACTGCGGCGGCGGGGGCACCGGACGCTTGAAGGCGGGCGGAGCCGCGTCTTCGCGCTGGCGAGCCGGCGGTTGCTCCTCGGACGAAGCTTGCCCCTCGGACGAAACCTGCGCGCCGGACGAACCCTGCCGTTCCGCCTGAGCCCGCCCTTCGGACGCCCCCTGCCCTTCAGAAGCCCCCCGCCCCTCAATCGAACCTCGCGGCTGACCGGCTCCTTCCAACGACTCCGCGTGACTCGACGGCCGGGCATCATCACCCGCCCTCGCGCCCCGACCACGGCGGCCCGAGCGACCCTGACGGCCGTTATCCGACTGCCTGCCGCTGCGCGCCTGCGGCGAGCCGCCGGCAGCATCGCCGCCAGCAACCTGACCCGGCGTCTCCAACACATCCACTACGGTGCCCTCTTCCGTCTGCTGCGGCGCGTCGGGTTGTTTCCACGCATCCGCAGCCTCGGCGAATCCATCCGGCGAGGCGGTCACGGCATCTTCCCGCTCAGTGCCTTCGCCGTGCGAGCCCGCCGTCCGACCGCCCGCCGTCTTGCGTCCGCCACGCGATTTACGTGTGTTCCGGCCGCCAGCGCCCGGCGCGTCAATGGCATCGGCCACCCCATCTGCCGCCCCGCCATGCGCCTCGCCAGCCTGGTCAGAGGATGCCTCGCCCGAGCCATCACGATAGACATACGTACCCGACTTCTCTTCGCGCCCGACCTCCAGGAACCCGCGCGACTGGGCCTCTTCCAGCAGATTGCCGAACGCGCGGAAGCCATAGTAGGACTCGTTGAAATCCGGTTTGCGGCGCTTCAAGGCGTCTTTCAGAGCCGATGCCCAGATCTTGCCGCTGTCGCCGCGTTCGGCCATCAGCGCCTCGAACGTCTCGACCACCATCTCGACCGCCCGCGTCTTGCGAGCGTCCTGCTCTTCCTTGCGGCGGCGCTCCTCGTCGGGCGAGCGGCGCTGGGCGCTAACGCCACGGTTGTCGCGGCGCGCCTCGGCGGTGCGCTGGCCTTCACGGGCCAGATCGTCATAGAAAATGAATTCGTCGCAGTTGGCGATCAGCAGGTCGGACGTGGACTGTTTGACGCCCACGCCGATGACCTTCTTGTTGTTCTCGCGCAGCTTGGAGACGAGCGGTGAAAAGTCGGAGTCGCCGCTGATGATGACGAAGGTGTTGACGTGGGACTTGGTGTAGCAGAAGTCCAGCGCGTCCACGACCAGGCGGATGTCCGCCGAATTCTTGCCGGACTGGCGCACGTGCGGGATTTCGATCAGCTCGAAATTGGCCTCGTGCATCGGCGCCTTGAATTCCTTGTACCGCTCCCAGTCGCAATAGGCCTTCTTGACCACGATGCTGCCTTTGAGCAGCAGGCGCTCGAGCACCGGCCGGATGTCGAACTTCTGGAATTTGGTGTCGCGCACACCCAGCGCCACGTTCTCGAAGTCGCAGAAAAGCGCCATGCTGACGTTTTCGTTGGGGTTGTTCATGTTCTCTCCAATGCCGCGGTCGGAAGGCCAGGCCCAGGCAATGCCCGGCCTTACACCGCCAGAATTCGCCCATGATATACATTTCCGCTTGGTCTCCCCCTTCACCCACCGCGAGCCGCCATGACCGACACCCAACCGCCGCCCGAACTCGTCACCGACCGACTGGTGCTGCGCCCCCTGTCCCTGGACGACGCCGACGCCATCCAGCGCACGTTTGCCCAATGGGAGGTCGTGCGCTTTCTGGCCGACAAGGTGCCTTGGCCGTACCCCGACGATGGCGCGCGCCAATTCCTGCAACACGCCGCCCTGCCCGCCATGCGCCGCGGGACGCAATGGCACTGGTCGGTCCGCACGCGGGCGCAGCCTGACCAACTGATCGGCGTCGTCAGCCTGATGGACGACGAGCCCGGCAATAACCGCGGCTTCTGGCTGGATCCTGCGCATCAAGGGCGGGGTTACATGACCGAAGCCAGCGCGGCCGTCACGGCCTACTGGTTCAACGTGCTGGGCAAACCGGTGCTGCGCGCGCCCAAGGCCATCGCCAACACGGCCTCGAGGCGGATTTCGGAAAGCAGCGGCATGCGGCTGGTGGGCACCGAGGAACGCGGCTTCGTCAGCGGCCGGCATCCCGCCGAGATCTGGGAGATCACCCGCGAGGAATGGTTGGCGCAGCAGGACGCCCCGCGGCAAGCCTAGGCCGTCCCCGATTTGCGCCCGCCAATCGGCGGGGCGCCGCCCGCCTGACTGCCCGATTAAGCCGGCGCTTACCGCCTATTTCGCCCCGCTTTCCGGCCAATTGACCGGCGCTTGCGCTGGCTAGAATTCCCGACAATCCGGCATTCCGCGCGTGGGATGCCATGTTTTCGGGCAAGATCCATGAATCCGTCTACCGTCATCGGCGCCGTTGTCGGCCTGCTCACCCTGATCATCGTGGTGGCACTGTCCGCCAACGACACCAGCCTGTACTTCAACCTGCCGGGCCTGGCGATCGTGCTGGGCGGCACCTGCGCCGCGCTGTTCATTGCGTACCCGCTGCAGGAAGTGGTGCGCGTGTTCAAACTGGTGCGCACGGTGTTCCGCAACGACCAGCACGACCAGCAGCGCGACATCGAGGAACTGGTGTCGATGGCGCAGCTCTGGATGAACGCCGACGTCCACAAGGTCGAGCACGAGCTCAAGAAGGTCTCGAACCCGTTCCTGCGCACGGGCGTGCAGCTCATCATCGACAACACGCCTGAAGACCAGATCATCGAACTGCTGAAGTGGCGCGTCGCCCGCCTGCGCGCCCGCGAACAGGCCGAGGCCCAGATGTTCCGCGTCATGGCCACCTTTGCGCCCGCCTTCGGGATGCTGGGCACGCTGGTTGGCCTGATCAACCTGATGGCCGTCCTGGGCGATGGCAGCATGCAGACCATCGGCCAGCAGCTGGCCATCGGCCTGATGACGACGTTCTACGGCATCCTGCTCGCCAACCTGATCTGCAAGCCGATCGCGCTGAAGCTGGAACGCCGTACGGCGCGTCGTGTGGAATCGATGAACATGGTGCTGCAAGGCATCTCGATGATGTGCGAGAAGCGCGG
>Ga0256884_1000406_pt1 | contig 11659 bp, 14 predicted proteins | sample MC6MC0492MT_FD_186341 | JGI IMG/M metagenome (GOLD analysis project Ga0256884, IMG submission 186341) | Metatranscriptome of enriched soil aggregate microbial communities from Iowa State University, Ames, United States - MC6-MC0492-MT... | ecosystem: Environmental > Terrestrial > Soil >... | reverse complement strand
CTAAAATCTTGAATTTTAATGAATAATCTCCATATATCGAATAACAAGAGAGGTGATATATGAACATTACGCTAAATTGGCCGACTGAAAAAAACGATATGCATGTGGCTAATGCAATTATTGAGAAATATCTCGACCTCAACGAAGGTGAGCCTTTAGGCCTGATTGAAGTGATAGTTAATGAAAAGGACGAGGAGGTTGATGTGCGTCCTGCCGCTTGGGTTGAAGAACTTGCGGAACATTTTAAAGAAAAATATGGCTATGAATATGGACAAGATATAACCAGCATGGTGATTACCCGTTGCTTATTAAAGGGCGAAACCATTCATTAATTAACTTTAGCGATAGGACCCCAGTCCTTTTTAAAAAAAGTTGAGCATCGCGTTAAGATAATACTCACTCAATGAAGAGCTATTCAAGCTTAGTAGTTGTAGCTAAATGCATTTTTTGCTTGTAAGTTTAGCTCGAGTCGGTTAAGCTTTTCACCGCATAAACTATGGGGGAAAGACATGCGCCAGCCAATGGTAGCGGGTAATTGGAAAATGCACGGCTCACGAGAAAGCATTACGAAATTACTTGGCACAATTAAAGCGAATTGTGATACAATACCTGCCGTTGATTTAGTGGTTTTTCCGCCTGTTATTTTTTTGCAACAAGTTCAACAGTTACTAGCGGGTTCAAAGATTCAATGGGGCGCACAAAATGTACATGAGCAACCCAGTGGAGCCTATACCGGCGAGATTTCTGCTGGCATGTTAATTGAATTTGGCTGTAGCCATGTGCTGATTGGCCATTCAGAGCGGCGCACGTTGTTTAACGAATCCGATGAGTTGCTTGCAAAAAAATTTATGGCTGCTCAGCAGCAAAGACTTACACCTATCCTTTGTGTGGGTGAAACATTAATACAGCGCGAGCAGGCTCAAACTGAAGCGGTTATTATTGAACAGTTGAACAAAGTAATAGATTTAGCTGGGGTTGAGGCCTTTAACCATGCTATCATTGCCTATGAGCCTGTCTGGGCAATTGGTACTGGTAAAACAGCAACGCCCGAGCAAGCGCAACAAGTCCATGCGTTGATACGCGAACAAATTGCGCTAAAAAGTGAAAATGTGGCAGGAAAGCTGCGTATTTTATATGGTGGTAGTGTTAAGCCAGATAACGCAGCAACTTTATTTAGAATGCCGGATATTGACGGCGGCTTAGTGGGTGGCGCATCATTAGATGCCCAAGCATTTTTGGATATTGCACAATGCAGCAACTCTTATTATTAGTACACGTTTTAATATCATTACTCTTGATTGTTTTGGTGTTATTACAACAAGGCAAAGGCGCAGAGGTTGGTGCGTCCTTCGGAAGTGGTGCCTCGCAAACCATTTTTGGAAGTCAGGGATCTGGTTCATTTATGTTAAAATTTACCAGTGGCGTAGCCGTATTGTTTTTTATTACAAGTTTGGCGCTTGGCTATGTGGCTGCACATTCACACAAACAACAGAATCAAGTTAATACACGGGCTTCTATGCCTGTAGATGTAACTCAACCAAAAGATAATATATCTGCTCTGCAGACCGGCCAGGCCCAGCCTGACAGAGCTGCCAGCAAGGGTTAACAATAAATAGCCGAAGTGGTGAAATTGGTAGACACGCCATCTTGAGGGGGTGGTGGCGCAAGCCGTGCCGGTTCGAGTCCGGCCTTCGGCACCATATAATGGTGGGTTTGACATGTTACAAACGTATCTTCCAGTGTTATGTTTTATAGTGATAGGGTGTGTTTTTGGCCTAGGCCCGATTATATTGGGATGGTTAGTTGGGCCAAAACGTCCTAATAAAGCTAAATTAGCTCCATATGAATGTGGTTTTGAAGCGTTTGAAGATGCACGTTTACCTTTTGATGTTAGATATTATTTAGTTGCTATTTTATTCATTATTTTCGATTTGGAAACCGCTTTCCTTTTTCCGTGGGCTGTTGCTTTAAGGAAAATTGGTATAGTGGGTTTCTCAGCCATGATGTTTTTTCTGCTTATATTAGTGGTTGGTTTTATTTATGAGTGGAAAAAAGGAGCATTGGAATGGGAATGAATGATACTCTCCACAAGCAAGGCTTCTTAACGACCTCTCTGGATAAGCTGGTGAATTGGGCGCAGACTGGCTCTATGTGGCCCATGACTTTCGGTTTAGCCTGTTGTGCCGTCGAAATGATGCATACGGGAGCTGCTCGTTATGATCTCGATCGCTTTGGTATAATTTTTCGGCCTAGTCCCCGTCAATCGGATGTGATGATTGTGGCTGGAACTTTATGTAATAAAATGGCGCCTGCTCTACGTAGAGTCTATGATCAAATGCCCGAACCACGTTGGGTTATTTCAATGGGTTCCTGCGCTAATGGTGGTGGCTACTACCATTATGCCTATTCAGTCGTTAGAGGTTGTGATCGCATTGTGCCCGTGGATATTTATGTACCAGGTTGTCCACCAACTGCCGAAGCACTATTGTATGGCATCATTCAGTTACAAAATAAAATTAACAAAAAGAATGTTATTCAGCGTTAGGGAATCATTATGGTTACGGTAGAAGCATTAGCTGCGCGAATACAAGAACTACTCCCTCATGCAATAACCAATAGCACCTGCGCTATTGACCAGCTAACTCTTGAGGTTCCGGTGGAACAGCTCAGAGCTTTATGTAAAATCTTGCGTGATGAGCCAGATTTACAATTTGAAATGCTGATGGATATTTGTGGCGTTGATTATTTAGGCTATGGCCGAGATGAGTGGAGGACCGAACAGGCAACCGCTACGGGCTTTAGTAGAGGTGCCGAGCGCGATACAACTTATGTTAAAACACCCAATAATACGCCTCGTTTTGCCATTGTTTATCATTTGCTTTCCATAACCCATAACTATCGAGTGAGGTTGCGGGTATTTATTGAGGGTGAGGTGCCGATGGTGCCGTCGGTAACCGATATCTGGAATTCTGCTAATTGGTATGAGCGTGAAGCCTTTGATTTATTTGGTATATTATTTGAAGACCATCCTGACCTACGCCGCATTTTAACCGATTACGGGTTTATAGGCCATCCATTCCGCAAAGACTTTCCGCTGATTGGCGAGACAGAAGTGCGTTATGATGCTGCAAGTGGGCGAGTTATTTATGAGCCCGTAAGTATAGAATCACGTACCTTGGTACCTCGGGTCATTCGACATGATAACCGTTATCTTGCACGTGAGATCAGAAATGTCGTTGCCGATAAAGGGGATCGTAATGGCTGAAATACGTAACTACACCTTAAATTTTGGCCCTCAACATCCCGCAGCTCATGGGGTATTGCGGCTTGTTTTAGAAATGGAAGGTGAGACGGTAAAGCGTGCGGATCCTCACATTGGACTTTTGCACCGCGCCACCGAAAAATTAGCCGAATCTAAGGTATTTAATCAAAGCATAGGCTATATGGATAGGCTGGACTACGTTTCCATGATGTGTAATGAACATGCCTATGTGATGGCCATTGAAAAGTTATTAGGCATTGAGCCGCCCATTCGCGCCCAATACATTCGGGTTATGTTTGATGAGATTACCCGTATTTTGAACCATTTGTTATGGTTGGGTGCACATTCGCTTGATCTAGGGGCCATGACGGTATTTCTTTATACGTTCCGCGAGCGGGAAGACCTGATGGACTGTTATGAAGCGGTGTCAGGCGCCAGAATGCATGCAACCTATTATCGGCCCGGTGGCGTCTATCGCGATTTACCCGAGCAGATGCCACGCTATAAGGAAACTAAATGGCGTAGTGCTAAAGATATAGCAAAACGCAATGAGACTAGACAGGGATCGTTATTGGATTTTATTTGGGCTTTTACCGAGCGTTTCCCAGGGTGTGTGGATGAATATGAAACCTTATTAACCGATAATCGTATCTGGAAGCAGCGCACCGTAGGCGTGGGTGTGGTTTCGCCTGAGCGTGCCACGCAATTAGGTTTTTCTGGTCCCATGTTGCGCGGTTCGGGGATTGCCTGGGATTTACGCAAGAAGCAACCTTACGCGGTTTATGATCAATTAGATTTTGATATTCCGGTAGGCTTAAATGGTGATTGTTATGATCGCTATTTGGTACGCGTAGAGGAAATGCGTCAATCCAACAAAATTATTCGCCAATGTGTGGAATGGTTACAGGCAAATCCTGGCCCCGTTATGCTTTCGGATCATAAAATAACGCCACCATCTCGGGTAGAGATGAAAACCGATATGGAATCTTTAATTCATCATTTTAAATTATTCACCGAAGGTTATTGTGTCCCTGAAGGCGAGGTTTATAGTGCTATTGAGCATCCTAAAGGTGAGTTTGGAATTTATCTTATCTCCGATGGTGCCAACAAGCCTTTCCGGGTAAAAATTCGAGCAGCGGGTTTTCCACATTTAGCCGCTTTAGATGAAATGTGCCGAGGCCATATGCTAGCAGATTTAGTGGCTATTTTATCTAGCCAAGATATTGTATTTGGGGAGATCGATCGCTAATGGCTGAAACAGAATTATATAAATTGACCGAGACAATGTGTGGTGAAATCGATCAATGGATTGCTAAGTTTCCACCCGAACGCAAGCAATCGGCCTTATTAGCCTCCTTGCATATTGTACAAAAAGAAACGGGCTGGTTAAGCACCGCGCAACTTAATGCGGTGGCAGATTATTTGGGCTTAGCTCATGTAACGGTTTATGAAGTCGCGACTTTTTATTCTATGTATGATTTACAACCCGTAGGCCGCCATAAAGTTCATTTATGCAATAATATTTCGTGTATGCTTAATGGATCGGAAAAGCTGAGCGAACATGTAAAGGCTAAATTGGGCGTTGAGTTTGGTGCAACCACTACAGATGGTAAGTTTACTTTGAAACATGCGGAATGTTTAGCCGCTTGTGCGGGTGCGCCAGCAGCCCAAATAGATGGGGTACACTATGAAAATTTGACCCCAGAAAAAATCGATAAAATTTTAGATAATTTGGATTAATATGACTAACGTTTGCTACCGCACTTTGCAATTTGATGAGCCTTGGACACTAGCAGCCTATGAAAGCGTCGGTGGTTACCAAGTACTACGCCGCATCATGCAGGAGAAAACGCCGCGTGACCAAATTATCAATGAGTTAAAAGAAGCGAGTTTACGTGGCAGAGGCGGCGCGGGGTTTCCAACCGGCGTTAAGTGGAGCTTTATGACTTCTGCTTCACAAGGCGCTAAATATGTGGTCTGTAATGCCGATGAAAGTGAACCGGGTACCTGTAAGGATCGCGATATTTTACGCTATAATCCCCATCAGTTAATAGAAGGCATGATCATTGCCGGTTATGCGATGGGTTGTACCTCGGGTTATATCTATATCCGGGGCGAGTTCACCGAGCCATTCGCGCGTGTAGAAACAGCGCTACAACAGGTTAAAGCGGCGGGATTGGTCGGTAGCAATATTCTTGAGAGCGGATTTGATTTTCAACTTGAAACAGCGATTGGTGCCGGTGCTTATATTTGTGGTGAAGAAACGGCTTTATTAAATTCATTAGAAGGCAAAAAGGGTTTCCCACGGTTTAAACCCCCGTTTCCGGCTAATGTGGGTTTATACGGACGTCCAACCACGGTAAATAACGTAGAAACGCTTGCTTCGGTGCCCGTGATTTTAGAAAAGGGTGCCAAGTGGTTTTTAGAATTAGGTAAGCCTAATAACGGTGGGACTAAAATTTTTAGTGTCACGGGCCATGTCAATAAACCGGGCAACTATGAAGTTCCATTAGGTATTCCATTTAAAGAACTACTTGAGCTTGCCGGTGGCGTAAGAAATGGTAATAAGCTAAAGGCCGTGATACCCGGCGGTAGTTCCATGCCAGTTCTCCCGGCTGAAATCATTATGGAAACGGATATGGATTATGATAGCCTAATGAAAGCCGGCTCAATGTTAGGCACTGCCGCCGTTATTGTAATGGATGAAACCACTTGCATGGTTAAAGCCCTAGAGTGTATTTCTAAGTTTTATATGGAAGAGTCCTGTGGCCAATGCACGCCATGCCGTGAAGGGACGGGTTGGTTGCACAGAGTGATTCATAGAATTGAAAATGGGCAAGGTAAACCAGAAGATTTAGACAATTTAGTTCGAGTAGCAAAAAATATTGAAGGCCGTACTATTTGTGCCTTAGGTGAAGCCGCGGCTTGGCCTGTGGGGGCTTTTATGAAACATTTTAGAGACGAGTTTGCTTACCACATTCAACATAAAAAATGTTTGGTAGGGTAGGTGAAGAAAATCTGTTGAGGCATTGGCTTAACAGATTTTAGTAGATTGTGGCGGAGAAGTGATGATTGAATTAGAAATAGATGGCAAAAAAGTTGAGGCAGAGCCTGGTAATATGATTATTCAGGTGGCCGATGCTATGGGTGTTTATATTCCCCGTTTTTGTTACCATAAAAAACTATCCATCGCTGCTAATTGCCGGATGTGCTTGGTAGAGGTTGAAAAAATAGGTAAACCTGTACCCGCTTGTGCCACGCCCATTAGTCAGGGGATGCGGGTTTTTACTAAATCTGAGAAAGCCTTAGCCGCTCAACGGGCTGTCATGGAGTTTTTATTAATTAACCATCCCTTGGATTGCCCAATTTGTGATCAAGGTGGTGAGTGTGAGTTGCAAGACCTTGCTCTAGGTTATGGCGATGATTTATCACGTTACACCGAAGGTAAACGCGCCGTCGATGATGAAAACTTAGGCTCATTAATTGCCACCGATATGACCCGCTGCATCCATTGTACACGTTGCGTACGTTTTGGTACGGAAGTAGCTGGTATGCGTGAGCTAGGCACAGTTTGGCGCGGCGAGCATATGGAAATTAAGACCTTCGTGGGCAAAAGCTTAACTTCAGAGGTCTCTGGCAATATTATTGATCTTTGTCCGGTTGGCGCTCTAACTTCAAAACCCTACCGTTATACTGCAAGAGCTTGGGAGTTACAGCAACGCTATACCATTGCCCCCCATGATTGCCTGGGTTCTCATCTTAATGTGCATGTGCGCCGCAATGAAGTCATGCGAGTGGTGCCAAGGGAAAGCGAAGCGATTAACGAAACCTGGTTATCCGACCGAGATCGTTTTAGTTACACGGGTTTAAAAAGCGAAGACAGGCTTAATCAACCCATGATAAAACAGTCGGGACATTGGCAATCGGTTAGCTGGGAAGTTGCTTTAGAATACATGCTAGAGGCATTAAAAAAAGTTATTGCCGTGCAAGGCCCCGAACAAGCTGCGGGTATTATTTCACCTAGCGCTACCTTGGAAGAGAGTTATTTATTCCAACGGTTATTAAGAGGCTTAGGTTGTTCTAATATCGATCACCGCCTGCGGCAAGCCGATTTTGCCGATCAAGACAGTATGCCTCTCTATCCTGGGCTTAAAGTCAAAATTGCTGATTTGGAACAACAGCGAGCTGTATTAATAATCGGCGCTAATGTTAGACAAGAACAACCTTTGTTAGCTTTAAGATTACGCAAAGCCAACCTTAAGGGCGCCCAAATATTTTGTATTAATCCTATCGATTATCAAGTTAACTTTAACTTAAATCAGAAGCTTATTTGTCATCCAACCCTGTTGCCAGAGATGTTGGCAGGAATAATTAAAGCCATACTCGTAAAACAAGCCATTGAGGCTCCCGCTACGATTGCCGAACAACTTAAATCGATTCAAGTTACGGAACAGCAACAAGCAATTGCTGAGGCATTGAGTGTTAATCAGCCGTCAGCTATTTTGCTAGGTGCTATAGCTCAACAGCATCCACAGGCAGCTACGCTTAGGAGCCTTGCCAGCTTGTTAGCTGAGTTAACGGGTGCTAGCGTCAATTTGCTAACGGAAGGTGCAAATACCGCGGGTGCTTGGCTTGCTGGCGCCGTGCCGCATCGAGGAGCTGTAGGCTTAACTCAAGATAAACTAGGGCAAACGATTGCAGAACTATTTGCAGAACCACGTAAAGCGTATGTGCTGTTTAATGTGGAGCCCGAGCAAGATTGCGCTAATCCTAAGCAGGTAACCAAAGCTTTGCAGCAAGCCGATTTTGTTGTGGCACTAACGCCTTATAATACACCTTATTTACAGCAACACGCCGATGTTTTGTTACCCATTGCACACCATGCCGAAACTTCGGGTACCTATGTCAATGCCGAAGGGGAATGGCAAAGTTTTGCGGCCGTGGTATCGGCACCCGAACAGGTGAAACCCGGCTGGAAGGTATTGCGCGTGTTGGGTAACTTAGCCGATTTGGCTGATTTTAATTATACAGCCTCGACCGAAATACGAGACGAATTACAAGGTATGTTGGTTAACCATAGCCTAAAAATTGGAAAACAGGTTCAACCCAGGATAAATTTAGCTTATACGAAGCATCCCCTGACTCGAATTACCGAATGGCCTATGTACCGGGCGGATGGTTTGGTTCGTAGAGCGCTTCCTTTACAGCAAGCGGCCTCGCATGATTCGGTAGGTATTCGAATAAACAGCAAAATGATTGAGCAATTGCAGTTAGCAGAGGGTGGTTTAGCCACGGTAGAGCAGGCTGGTGAAAGTGTTAGCTTGCCCGTTATTTTGGATGAGAGAATACCGCAGGGCTGCGCATTAATTGCTGGAGGTTTTGCAGAAACTGAAATGTTAGCTGAATCATTTGGAGCGATAACCATTCATGTTTGATTCAATATTTGCCATTATTTGGATTTTTATCAAAATCATCGCGATAGTTTTACCGCTGCTATTGTGTGTCGCCTACTTAACGTATGCCGAACGCAAGGTCATTGGCTATATGCAAGGCCGAATTGGTCCTAACCGGGTGGGAATATTGGGACTTGGCCAGCCCTTTGCGGATTTTTTAAAATTGCTTTGTAAGGAAATTATTATTCCTAGCGCTTCTAACCGCTATTTGTTCATTATAGCGCCTATTTTAACCATTGCTCCCGCCTTGGCAGCTTGGTCGGTCATTCCCTTTAGTCAGGATATTGTGCTGGCTAATGTCAATGCCGGGGTATTATTTATCTTTGCTATGAGTTCATTAGGCGTGTATGGAGTTTTGATAGCGGGTTGGGCATCTAATTCAAAGTACGCTTTCTTCGGTGCCTTGCGTGCCGCTGCTCAAACTATCTCTTATGAAATTGCCATGGGATTTGCTTTGGTAGGGGTTTTGTTAGCGGCTGGCAGTGTCAATTTACAAGAAATAGTCTTAGCTCAACAAGGTGGTTTATGGCATTGGTACTGGCTACCATTACTGCCATTATTTGTGATATTTTGGATTGCCGGAATGGCAGAGACTAATCGAGCACCTTTCGATGTGGCCGAGGGTGAGTCAGAAATCGTAGCGGGATTCCATGTTGAATATGCTGGCATGAGTTTTGCCGTGTTTTTCTTGGCCGAATATACCAGCATGATTTTAATCAGTATTCTAACGGTTTTATTTTTCTTAGGGGGATGGTTATCACCCTTTGAAGGTATTCCTGGCTTACAAACAGCTTTTGCTTTTGTACCGGGTTTTGTCTGGTTAGTTATCAAAACCTGTTTCTTTTTATTACTTTATTTATGGATTCGGGCCACTTTCCCACGTTATCGTTACGACCAAATTATGCGTTTAGGCTGGAAAATATTAATTCCGGTAGCTTTGCTTTGGGTAATTGTGGTGAGTGCTGCTATTATATGCAAAATAGGCCCCTGGTTTAGTTGAGTGGATGAGGTTAAAGGCGTCATTTGACACAAATACGCCGCTATAGAGGGTTTGTTTACAAATGATGCCTTTAACCTCTTAGTGGTTAGGTGTGAATGAAAAAATTATGAATAAACTAAAGCATTTTTTTAAAAGTTTTCTACTGTGGGAACTGTTAGTGGGATTAAAACTAACGGGCCGATACTTGTTTAGCAAAAAAATAACGGTGCAGTTTCCGGAAGAGGAAACACCACGTTCTGCACGCTTTAGGGGATTACTGGCGCTGCGGCGTTATCCGAATGGAGAAGAGCGTTGTATCGCCTGCAAGTTGTGTGAAGCGGTGTGTCCTGCTTTAGCCATTACCATTGAGGCAGAACCGCGTGCAGATGGTTCCAGACGAACCACTAAATATGAGGTGGATTTCTTTAAATGTATTTATTGTGGTTTTTGCGAAGAATCTTGCCCGGTAGATTCTATTGTAGCGACCTCACAAATGCATTACCATTTTGAGAAACGCGGTGAAAATATTTTTACTAAAGAAAAATTGTTGGCGGTCGGTGATAAATACGAAAAAGAAATTGCTGCGGATAGAACAAAAGATTCGGCATATCGATAACGAGTGAGTAAATAACGATGAATAGTGCAAATTTAGCTGTATTTGAACCCTTGGTTTTTTATGGTTTTGCTGGGATATTATTACTAGCATCCTTACTCGTTATTGTTTTACGTAATCCTGTACAAAGTGCTTTAAGCCTAGTGCTATGTTTTTTTGCCAGTGCTATTTTGTGGCTTAGCTTACAGGCGGAGTTTTTAGCGCTTGTTTTAGTACTGGTTTATGTAGGCGCAGTCATGACCTTGTTTTTATTTGTTATTATGATGTTGGATATAGATAAAGTAGTACTGCAAGGCGCCTTTGCCAAATATTGGCCTTTTGCACTTTTAGTAGCCGCTGCTTTAATAGGTATTCTTATTTTTGTGCTTCTGCCCACGCATACCGTTATTGAGCCCGCAAAGGCGAGCCTGACTAATATCAATAATACAAAAGAGCTAGGCAGCGTTTTATATACCCAGTATGGTTATCCCTTTGAATTAGCGGCAGTACTGTTACTCATAGCTATTATTGCTGCCATTAGCCTGGCCTTTAGAGGTAGACAGCCTAATAGTAAAGCGCAAGACGTTGCTCAACAAATTCAGGTTAAAAAACATGAACGGGTGCGTTTAGTAAAAATGCCTGCCGAGAAAAAAAATAACTAAGGGAAATTATGTTAACTATTACTTTAAGCCACTATTTAATTATAAGTGCGTTAGTCTTTGTGATAAGTCTTACCGGAATTATTTTACATAGACGTAATGTGATTGCCTTATTAATGTGCCTTGAGCTCATGCTGTTGGCCGTCAATACGAATTTCATTGCCTTTTCTCATTATCTTGGTAATAACGCTGGACAAGTTTTTGTATTTTTTATACTCACGGTTGCAGCAGCAGAAGCCGCTATTGGCTTGGCTATTGTTATGTTATTATTCCGTAACCGTGGAACTATAGATATTGACAAGCTTAATGAATTAAAAGGCTAAAAAGTGACTATCGATCTTTACAATCTCTCTTTAATTGCGGTGTTTGCACCCTTGGTTGGCTCCTTAATCGCAGGTCTTGCGGGTAAATCCATAGGGCGTAACAATGCCCACCGCCTAACCATTCTAGGTGTGCTTTGCGCGTTTACCGCCTCCATTTGGATTGCCAAGTTATTATGGCTAGATAATGTAGCTAGCTATAGCGGAACACTGTATACCTGGGGAACTACCGCTGAGTTTAGCTTTGAGATTGGTTTTTTAATTGATAAATTAACCGCCTTGATGATGTTGGTAGTGACCTTTGTTTCTCTTTTGGTGCATATTTACAGTATAGGCTATATGCAGGGCGACCCAGGTTATCAACGGTTTTTTAGCTATATCTCATTGTTTACCT
>Ga0256884_1000394_pt1 | contig 11791 bp, 8 predicted proteins | sample MC6MC0492MT_FD_186341 | JGI IMG/M metagenome (GOLD analysis project Ga0256884, IMG submission 186341) | Metatranscriptome of enriched soil aggregate microbial communities from Iowa State University, Ames, United States - MC6-MC0492-MT... | ecosystem: Environmental > Terrestrial > Soil >... | reverse complement strand
TGTTCCGGCTTGCTTAGAAACACCTTAAAATCTTCAAGGTCATTAACCGTAAAACCCATTCTTACAAATAGCTCTTTATCTGTTTCCCATTCTTCCAGACTTACCTTCTTCTTTTTTAGGTTTCTGTATAATACCATGCCTTCAGCAAAATCTTTATAGGATGCCGTCTCTCTAAAAACGGTCAACATCTCAATCAGCGTTCTGTAGGTAGCCGGTTTCCCCAATCTTACCTGATCCAGCATTAAAGCGCCTAATATCGACCCTTTAAAAAACTCATTGTCAATGCTATCAAAATTACCGCAGTGTTTTAAAATCTCTATATCACGTTTCAGCATTACGTCTTGTTCTGCAGTTTTATGCTTAACAAAATAGGGTTCAGTATCAAGTACTTTAACGCAGTCAATTGTATCTTGCTGTGCAAAAACCGGAAACCGCGAAAACAAAAAGAAGAAAGGGCTAAACAAACAGAAAATAGATAATTTCATAAGTTCCCGCAAAGTTAACCAACTCCTTCATACTCCCAACACAAAATCATCGTTGTAATTGTTAAATCTATGAAGGGCCATTTGGCAATGTTTTTTTTCCTTATCTTTCGATCTAATATTTACTACAGCAATTATAAATGAGTACAAAACCTTCTATTTGGCAACGCATGGGCATCCAGGACTGGTTCTTAACCAATAATGGATCCACATCATCGGGCAAGTCGAAACCGCTTACACCTAACCAGGTTTATAAATATATCATCGAAGAATTTCGGAAATCCATATCAGAATTGTCATTTGCGGAACGTGTGGTATTTTATCATGAGTTTATTATATGCCTTAATCCCGATGATTATCGTGAGTTTATAGATAACAAAAAAGGTATTCTTGGTTTAATATCTCAGGAATCTGTCGACAACTTTTATGAAATATTAAACAAACAGGTTGCAGATGGTAAAAAGGTAGAACCGTCAAGTAATAAATGGGTATTCAGGTTTGTATCTCACCCGGATTATAAACCTGGAGATATTAGTTTTATAGGAAAATTATTGCCAGACAGCACGCAAAAAGAAGAAAATCTTAGAGTTACCTTTATACCACGGCAAACAGGGCTGGCCCAAACATTCGACATAAACAATGATATTCTAAAAGACTTTATATTTTACAGCGAAGGATACTATGAGATCTCTTATGTAGATATACAGAAACCTGAAGAAAAGACAATAAATGATAGCCAAAGAGTGGTGTTGGCACGTTTTGAAACTACTATTCCAGATAAAGCTTACTCCGGACAAAAATTAGAATACCTGATGAAAGCAGACGATATAGTGGTTTCCGGAAACGAGGAAACAAGGGAAGAAAATCATATTTTCAGGATTCCGTCTGAGTGGGTAAATACGCCTCATCTTAAAATAAGATACAACAGACCCGAAGATAAGTTCTATGTAGCCTCTTTTGGTGAAAAGACCATTTTAAACGAGAATCTAATTGAAAGAAGTGACATTACCGGACCTAAATGGTCTGAACTACCTGTTAACTCTCGACTTATATTGAACGGAATTATTGGTGTTAACATATTTAAATCCTGATATATGTCGCATATCTTATCTATAGCGTTATTCATTATATGCATCATTTTATTGATCGCACATTTTAGAGACATTAAAAATTCGCCCAAATAAAATGGATAGAAATTACTTTGGACTAACCGATACAGGAAAAGTAAGAGATAATAATGAGGATACCTTTATTGCCGAAACTACGGCAGCTAACGATCTGGTTATTGCCTGTGTGATAGATGGGGTTGGGGGTTATTCTGGAGGCGAAATTGCTTCGGCGATTGCCAGACAGTCAATTTTACAACACCTGAACAGTCAGCGTAAAGACTTGCCTTCGCTGATGAAGGATGCTATTATTGCTGCCGATGGACAGATAATGGCCGAAAAACAAAAAGTTAAGGAACATGAAAACATGGCCTGTGTACTTACACTGGCAGTTATCGATCTTCAAAAAAACCTGCTCTATTACGCGCATGTTGGTGATACGAGGCTGTACTTACTTCGCGACGGATCATTGGTTAAAATATCAAAAGATCAATCTTTTGTAGGCTTCATGGAAGATAGCGGACGCCTTACCGAAGAACAGGCCATGAGCCATCCCAAACGTAACGAGATTAATAAAGCTTTGGGTTTTGGTGCAAAAATAGCAGCACAGGACGATTATATAGAAACCGGCCAATCCCCTTTCCTTCCTGGTGATTTGTTATTGCTTTGTAGTGATGGCCTTTCCGACATGGTTAACAGACAAGGCATTACAGACATTCTGACCAAAAAGACCACTTTACAGGAAAAAGGAGCTGAGCTTATACAAGCAGCTAACAATAATGGTGGACGCGACAATATAACTGTTGTTTTGGTTAAAAATGGTAAACAATCACTGGTACATGAGGCAACAAAACCTGCAGTAAAAGTAGAAAGCCCAAAACCTATTGTAAATCACCAGCCTTCAATAACCCATACTGCCCCTAAAGAGGTTACGGTGCAAAAAGAGATTACTCCTGTTGCTATTCCTGTGGTACAAAAAAACAATAAGGGTTTGGTAACACTGTTGTCTGTACTCTGCATTGTTTTTCTGGCATTCGCACTTTATCTGCTATGGCAAAATAACGTCCGTTCAAATGCCATTAAGCAGCAAAAGCTGACAGCTTTGCAACCTGTCCGTAATGAGCAGGAAGCAAAACTTCAGGACACGATTAACAAATTGGTTGGGAACACGCTGATCATTTCCGATTCCCTGTTCAAATCGCCAATTATACTTAATGAGGATATACATTTTAATAAGGATACGCTTTTCATCATTGCTAAAACGCCTATTATCATCAGAAGTGATTCAGCATATAAAGGCAGTGCTGTGTCTATTAAACCCATCAGTAAGTATGTGTTTTTAGAGAACATCACATTTGAAAACTTCCATACGGCCATATTATCCCAAAACAATGTACTGCAGCTAAAAAATGTACGGTTCAACAACTGTGTTAATTCCATAGAAGCTACTTATAATTTGCCTCAGAACATGTATATCCAGGGAAAAATACCTGCCAGTTCTTTTAAAACAGATTCATTACCAACCACTGGAAGTCATTAGTATGGAGAGCAGGAAAATAGAACGTGCTTTTATTATACTGATAACCATCGTGTTAGGATCATTATTCTTTACACTTTTCAATACCTTACAGCGCAATTTTGCCGACGTGGGTGTCCGTTTGGACAATGGAACCATGATGAACCTGAATGCTAAAAATCCAGGTGAACTTATAAAAACCTTACTTGAAAAGGGGTACTATTTTGAAGACAAAAAAAGACGTAAACCTAATAGAACAAACTGTTGCAAAAGGCGTTAAGTCTTTTAAAGAGCCGCTTGATAACGTTGGGGAGCTGAATAAAAGCAAATTCTTTGTTGAGGCGGATTATGCTTTTGCCTCTGGAGGACAAAATTTCAAAAAAAGAGCTAGCGACTCGCGCGCATTACTTGGGTATACCGGCGACGACTCTTTGCGTTTTACCCAGGAAAGAAACCGGCCTCCTCAGTTACCTGCTCAAACCGACCTTAAACTAGGGGTCCATAGCATATCGGGTAAGATTATAGATACTACCAATAAAGCCGTATCCGGCGTTCTGATAAAACTACAAATGATAGTTCCTCAGGACAGTGCTTATGTTGATGATGAGGTAGAAGTAAAATCAGCGGGATTAACATCATATGTCCGAACAGATGCCAACGGGAATTTTGCATTTTTAAATTTACCTGAAGACAAAGCCTTTGAGCTGTTACCCCTAAAACCCGGCTTTCAATTCGGAAGATCACAGGGCATACAGGAACTTCAAAAAGATGCTTCGTTTACATTTAAGCAAACACAACATACTATCCGGCTTTTTTCTGCAAGGGATTTTAAAATCTTAAAGAAAGAAAAATCGCTGATAGTACGTACTCCTGATGAATTTAATAAATGGTTCTGGATCATTACCGGAAGTTTTTTTGCAGGATTTTTCCTGTTACACTTCCTGCTAAGCGTTAAGTTTCCTCAGGCAGATCAGCTTATTTTACCCATCATTATGCTAATGACGGGGTTCTCGTTTATAGCCTTACTCAGTTTACAGGATCCATTACGAGATCGTTTTTTAGCAAAAGATACCCTTGTTTTTTTTGGCATGGGCGTTTTCGCCATCATTATATTAATGCTCATTAAATTCCGGAAGTTTAATGTCGACTCCAGGTTTTACCGGATGCTTGTGCTTAATAAAAACTCAGGAAAAGCAAACGGGTGGCAATGGGCGGGGCTGGCACTGGCACTACTGGCCTTAACCATCATTTTCGGAAATGGCCCCGAGGGCAGTGGTGTAAAAGTAAACCTGTTTGGTGTACAACCCAGTGAGATCGTAAAATATGCCATCATTTTATTTCTTGCAGGCTTTTTTGCCAGTAACGAGCGTTTTATCACCGAATACCGCAGCTGGCAAAAAAGATGGTATTTCTTCTCATTCGCACTTGTGGCAATGGGCATCGCTATCCTGATGTATCTGGTTCTGGGTGATCTGGGCCCTGCAATGGTGGTGTGTTTTACATTTATCATACTGTTTTCTTTCTCGCGTGGCGATTTCATGATGATGCTCATTGCCATCATTACTTACACATTAACTGTCTGGTTTTTGAACATCTGGATAGCCAGTCTGGTTACCGTTGTATTGATGGGCCTGGCCATGCTTATCAATAAAAAACAGACCAGCGAATCGGCAATAATGGTCATCATGATCATCGCAGGTTTCTTATTGATAGATCAGGTTCCTTATCTCGACAAACTCATCCCAGGCCCTGTTAACCGGCTTACAGAACGTAAATCTATATGGCAAGACCCATGGAATAACGAAGTCTATGGTGGAGACCAGGTAGCAAACGGCATTTGGGCTATGTCTGGTGGTGGCTTAACCGGTCAGGGTGTAGGCGAAGGTTTTGCCAAAACAATACCAGAGGCACACACCGACATGATATTGCCAGCCATAGGCGAAGAATTCGGGTGGACAGGTATAGTGAGCATATTTGTGTTGTTCCTGATTTTCTTAAACAGGTCAATAATTATAGGCCGGCAAACGGGCACTCCATTTCTATTTTATCTCTGCGCAGGTATTGGGATAAGTATGTTTGTGCAGTTCCTGCTCATTGCCGGTGGTTCTACAGGAGCATTGCCCCTATCAGGTGTTGCATTGCCGTTTATCAGCTATGGTGGGTCATCACTGGTAGCAAATATGATGGCAGCCGGCATTTTGCTTTCCGTTTCTTTAATCAGAGGCACAGATGTACAGATGGCATTTATTACCAAACAGCAAGATAAGAACCTTGTACCGGCACTTTTATCTGCCAGTATCGCCGTTCTTCTGTTAACCATCACCATATCAAGATATATTGCCAATAATAAAAAATGGGTAGTACAGCCATCGCTTGTAGCCGATAGAAGTGGTTTACGCATGTTTAGCTATAATCCCCGCATTGCAATTTTAATGAACAAATTAGAAGCGGGCGAGTTATACGACAGAAAAGGAAGGGTTCTTGCAACAAGCAATCCTGACTTTGTCAGGAAACAGGCAGACACGTTAAGAACATCTGGCATTAGCTATAATCTCGATTCGGCCATGCATAAACGGGTCGACAGGTATTATCCTTTCGAAGAGCAAACCTTTTTCTGGATAGGTGATGCAAACACAGGAGTATTTAACGGTAGCACAAACGGGTATTTTGCCGAGTATGAACATGCAGCAGAGCTTAGAGGCTTCCATACACCTATTACCTCCTTCAATACAAAAGCGAATAAATACCGTGAAGACCGCTTTCTGCCGAGAGGCGTAAAAGAGATGACGGTAAGCAAAAGAGATTATGCCGCCCTGGCTCCTTTACTACTGGCAGGAATCAACAGCAATGAGGTTGAATCGTTCAAAAAAAGAAACAGAGATGTTAAGCTCACTATAGATGCACGTTTACAGTCAACCATCCAGCATTCTGTTGGTTTGGATACCTCACTAAGAAAAAGCAGGGTTTCCGTGGTAATCATGGAAGATTCAACGGGCGATGTACTTGCTTCATCAGTTTACCCCTTACCTCCAGTTAAGGATTGGGAGCTGTTAAACATGACTACCAACGAACAGAACAAGCTTTCCGGCTGGTATACCAATGCAGATCTTGGGTTTACCTACGCAACACAGCCAGGCTCTACCGCTAAGGTTTTAACAGCAATGGCTGCCTTTAACAAACTGGGCATTAATGCAGCCAAAAGATCTTTTACAGTAAGTTCCTATGAAAGGATCAGAACCAAAGGTATAGAACCGGATGAAACAGGAAATATTACATTGGAGCGTGCAATTGTAAACTCAAACAATGTTTATTTTATTAAATTAGCTAATGAAGAGCATTTGCAGGAAAACATGGCCGCTTTATATATGAAAACCGGAATGTTCCTTAGAGGCGTTGGTGGTTATTACTTTGATAAGGACACCAGTAATGCAAAACAAGAGAACAAGTGGATGAATCTTTGGCGTAAAACTGAGTTTAATACTAAACCGAGATATGATCCTTCAAATATACGTCGCACCAGGGCTAAAGGTATTTCCGGAATGGCCTGGGGGCAGGGCGAGTTAATTGCTACCCCCGCCTCTGTTGCAAGGCTTATATCCGGGGTGGCTAATAAGGGCACATTAGTTGCTAATCGTTATGTTTTAAAGATCAGCGATTCTACAACTAAAGTTAAACCAGGTATTAAGTTGGCCAATGACCCGCAATACGCGGCTTTGCTTACAGATTATATGCTTAAGCAGAGTGCCAATAAGCGGTATACATTGGGCATTACTGTAGCAGGTAAAACAGGAACACCAGAAAGGATCTGGAAAAAAGAGCGAATTAATGACGGCTGGTATGTGTTCTTTGCGCCCAAAAAATCAGGTCCCGGTCACGTTGTTGTTTGTATTCGTATAGAATCTACCAGGGGCTCAAGTAAAGCGGTACAACTTGCCGGAAAACACGTTGTGCCAGCATTATTGGATCTTGGATATATCAAAGATTTTAAACCGCCTGTTGCAAAACCTGTTATAAAAGAAAACATAGTAGTAAAAAAAGATAGCATCAACTAGTTAAAGAAAGGATAAAACATGTTTAACCTATTTAGTAAAAATACCTCAGAAAAACCACAGGATGTTAAAGCCATCAGGGAGGCTATACTTGTTTTCATTAAGCAGGAACTACAAAAAATGGAAGGCGGAGAAGGAAAACACATTAAAGGTTTCCAGCTCTACATTGCCTGTATACCTGTAGAAAAATACATGTATGAATCGGCGGTTTTTGCCGAAGAGGAGAATCATTTCAAAAATGAGGTACAAAGAATAGCGGATGATTTTGCAATAGACCTTCCCAAAACCTGGACAATGGAAACTGTTTTTGTGGATGAGCTACCGCAGCAAGCCATAAGAATGCCTAATCTGGAAGTAGCCCTTTATATAAAAACACCTGAACATGCAGCAGTACAAAAATCAGGAACAGCATACATAAGAATTTTAAGTGGTGAGGCCGAGAAAGCCGAATATACCCTCTCTTCTTCTGATGGCAAGATTAATATTGGCAGGGAAAAACAGGCACAGGATAGCGACGGCTTTATCAGGGTTAATAACATTGCCTTTCCAGATTCCAGCACAAATGAATGCAACAAATACATAAGCAGGCAACATGCCCATATAGAATGGAATAATGATGCTGCAGCTTTTATGCTTTTTGCTGATGATGGAGGTGTGCCTCCCCGAAATAAAGTAAAAATAAGGTCTGTAAAGGAGCATAATTCTGTAAAACTTACCTTCACAGAACTGGGGCACGCACTACAAGAAGGAGATCAGATAATTTTAGGAGAATCAGCTGTTTTAGAATTCAGTTATCATTCTAATCAGTAATTATAAACAAATGGCAAAAGTATTTACTATAACAGAAGGATTGGAAAATATGGGTGCACTACGCACCGGCGGACAAGGATCTGTATATAAGGGTAAGAGAATGGGCGCCATTCTTTCGGCTGTAAAACTATTGCCTACACCTATCCACGCAGAGAACACTGAGGACAAGAATTTCAGGGATTTCCAGAACGAAGTAGAAAAACTAAAAAAAGTTAATGAAGATCCAAGTCCCAATGTGGTCAAAATATTAAACTCAGGTCTTACCGAAAGCGGCTCTCTTCCTTTTATAGAAATGGAATACATAGAGGGCCCTGATCTGGAAGACCTGCTGAAACCACCACATAGTCCGATATTTACCATAAGAGAAACCATCAAGCTGGCCGATCACCTGGCCAATGCCCTTGCGCATTGCCATAAAGTAGGTGTTAAACATGGCGATATTAAAAGTAACAATATCAAATTCAATACGGATACTGGTAACTATATACTGCTTGATTTTGGTTTGGCGGTAATGTCTGATGAACAGCGTCGTTCCAGTTTACGTCATGCAGGTGCAGTAGAGTTTATGGCTCCTGAGCAGCACGATGGCAAAATGCTTTTTCAATCTGATATTTACAGTTACGGCATTATTCTTTATGAACTTTTAGCCGGAACAGTCCCCTTTCCGTTGATCAATAAAACAGAAACATCCCGAAATATGGTGATGCTTTCACATATCGAAAAGCAGATCCCTGATGTGATGGAGCTCCGTAAAAACCGCTTACCGGTAGAATGGTCAGAAGAAAAGAAAGCCCATGAAATGATGGCTCCGGCCTGGTTACTCCAGATTATTGAAAAATGCCTAGAGAAAGATCCGGAGAAAAGATTCCACGATGGAGTCGGCCTGTATGAAGCGGTTAGCAATAGCAATCAGGACATCCTTAACAATGAACAGGTTACAACAATAATAAATGAACTGAAAGCCGAGAACGAACGATTAACCAATTTGGTTCAGAAGTACGAAAAAGGAGGCAAAGCAAAAGCATTTCTTATTGGCGGAATTATATTATTTATTTGTTTAGCTACATTTGGAATAAATTTGGTCTTAAATCAACGTAAGGGTACTGAAACAGACAGCACTAACGTTGTAAGTAAACCAATACAGCCAGTAAAAAGCAGTTCAAAAACTGAACCTGGAAAGAAAGTTACAACAGTGAATCCGGATACCTTACAAACTGTTCCGGCGGCTAAAAAGGATACGATCAAACCAAAAACGACTAAAAAAACCAAGGACGGATTGATTAATGATGTTCCTGAATTTTAATAAAACAACAAAGACACTATGAGCAAAGTATTTACCATAACAGAAGGATTAGAGAACATGGGCGCCCTACGTACAGGTGGGCAGGGTTCTGTTTACAAGGGTAAAAGAATGGGTGCCATTATTACTGCGGTAAAGATATTGCCAACTCCTATTCATACTGAAAATACGGACGATAGAAATTTCAGGAATTTTAAGAATGAGGTTGAAAAACTAAAAAAGGTAAATGAAGTACCAAATCCAAATGTAGTTAAGATCCTTAATTCGGGCTTAACCGAAAGTGGCTCTTTCCCATTTATTGAAATGGAATACATCGAAGGACCAGATTTGGAGGAACTGCTTAAATCACCACACGCTCCAATTTTTACAATCAGAGAAACCATTAAACTTGCCGAACAACTGGCAAATGCCCTTACGCATTGCCATAGAGTTGGGGTTAAGCATGGCGATATAAAAAGCAATAATGTAAAATTTAATACGGATACAGGGAATTACATCCTGCTCGACTTTGGCCTGGCAATCATGTCCGACGAGCAGCGCCGCAGCAGTGTGCGACATGCAGGTGCAGTTGAGTTTATGGCTCCGGAACAGCATGACGGCGAAATGTTCTTCCAAACCGACGTGTATAGCTATGGTATAATACTCTATGAGCTTCTGGCCGGTACAGTTCCTTTCCCATTGATCAACAAAGGAGAATCAGCGCGTAACTCAGTTATGCTTGCCCATATGGAAAAGCAGGTGCCCGACATATTAGCACTGCGAAGAGCTCAATTGCCGGAAAACTGGTCTGACGATGTGAAGGCACGAGAAATGAATGTACCTGCATGGCTACTTGATGTGATCAGGAAATGTTTAGAGAAGCGACCTGAAAACAGATTCTCTAATGGAATGGAATTGCAGGATGCCGTATTGCACCATAGCCATAGTAATGTATCTGCAACTGCTGCAAAACCAGCGGCCACAGTAGCAAGCGCAGTTACTGCAACACCCTCATCAGGAGTTCGTGTTGCAAAGCCAGTATTTGTTTTAATGATCATGGCCATTTTAATGCTGGGTATTCTTTCAGCATATGCTTTGTTTTTTAAAAATCTTGAACCGAAAAAAGATCTGGTTACCGATTCCAGCAGTATAGTCCATCAAGACACCACCCATCAGGCAGAAGAAATAATTCCTGACACCACCGAGGAAATCAAACCTATTATTTTAGATACCGCGGCACAACAAACCAACCAGGATAGCTTAAAAAAAGAGTTTGAACGCCAAACCGCGGCAAATACACCTAAGCCTACTCCTCCTCCTGCTACACAACCTAAAGAAGGACCAGAGGAACCTGTTATATTTAGCGAGGGCAAAAAATACAGAGTCCCTAAAACCACACTTTATTTTCATGATTCTCCAAATAACGATGCGCCAAGAAAAGGTATTTTAGGGCTGTGGGTCAAATCAAAATTTGAGGTAATTGATGAACAGGGCAACTTTATCTATGTTACACTTACCGATAGTGATGGGCAGGTTACAAAAGGCTGGTTAAAAAAATCAGACCTGAAGGAAGTTCCACAATAAATGCTTAAATTTCATTACCAAATATTAAGCATACCGTTGTATGGCAAGAACTACACCGCTTTCCGTCAATTACACTGTACTTAAGAGTGCACTGGATCAACGTTTCCTTATACTTAACTCATCCGTTAATAAAATAATATTTATTAGCCTGGTTACTGTAATCAGCTTGCTTTTCATGTACACCTTTGTGCCTTTTAATATCAACAGATGGTATGAGGATGCAAGCAAATTTGACTTGTTCAAAATCTTTAGCATCTTTTCACTTGCCGGAACATTCACACTCCTGCTCGCCCAATTTGGATTGCGGAAATGGCTGCGTATCGAATACCTTACCTACGGGCAATATTTCTTCTGGTTTCTTGGCGAAATACTGATCTTAACCTTTGGCATTATGGGTTGCGACTGGCTGCTCAACAATCATCCCGACCTGTCTGTAAGCAATTATCTCGACACGTTCAATTATACCATACTTATTGCCATCCCCCCTTATGTAATTTCATTACTGATTTTATTTGGCGCACAGCAATACAAACTGGCACACAACCTTTCATTGGTAGCAACAGAACACAAAGCACTTTCAGATAACCTGCTGATCGGAGATGAGAACGGAAAAATCATATTAACCCTTCACCCGAACAATGTATTGTTCTTTAAATCTGAAGACAACTATGTAGATGTTCATTACCTATTGGGTGGTGAAGTTAAAACAGAGCTTATCCGTACCACATTAAAAAAGATTGAGTCAACCTGCAGTTATTCCGGTTTAATAAGGGTACACAGGTCATATACCATCAATATAAAAACCGTTTCTTCTTCAAAGAAAACACATAAAGGCTATGTGCTTCAGTTCGATCCATTGCCCGACTTGCAGATTCCTGTTTCAGCATCACATCAAAAACAATTTGAGCAATACCTCAGCAGTACTACCTCTACGTTCCCATTCACCCCATTATAGCCCTATTTCG
>Ga0256884_1000381_pt1 | contig 11940 bp, 3 predicted proteins | sample MC6MC0492MT_FD_186341 | JGI IMG/M metagenome (GOLD analysis project Ga0256884, IMG submission 186341) | Metatranscriptome of enriched soil aggregate microbial communities from Iowa State University, Ames, United States - MC6-MC0492-MT... | ecosystem: Environmental > Terrestrial > Soil >... | reverse complement strand
TTTCTTGTTGGTGATGGTGTTTGTTTGGAGAAGAAAGCAACCAATCAAATCTCGCTTCCTTGCTCCTTATATTGGATTGGGAGCCATTATTGTGGAGTGCGTCTTGAATGGAATCATCAGAAATTCATTGCTTATTGCTGCCAACAATGCTAGAGATTACAAGGGTATCAACAGTATTGCCTATCTGATTCTCACAATTGTGAATCCAATTGTACTGCTATCTCTCTTTATTTACTTCTGGCAGATGTTGCGTTACTTCTTCTTGAAGAATTTGTATGCTATCATGAATATTGAGAAACGCAATTTGAAGAAGATTCGTTTCTTGAAAATGCTCTCATCCAAACTTGTATATTTAGGACTTGGATCATTGGTACTCGCAGCTTCCTGCTCCTACTTTGTGATCGTATCGATATTGGAAGCGACAAATGTGATCAAACCAAATGCAGCATCTGCTTTCAATGCCCTCTCCTTTTCCATCATGTCACTATTTCTAGGAGCCTTGATTGTGGCTACATTTATCTGGGATTGTACCATTATTCTGAGTCGAAAGCTATTGAAACGAGAAATGAAAAAGACAGATGAGGGTAATGCTGATCTCGAATATCTGAACAGAATTTTCTCAACATTGGTGAACCATTTCCGATCTGACGATCCATTAATGTTCCGAATTGAATCCATGTTTATGGTTTCTGCTATGATTGTTATGACCATCTCGTATATCGTTGGTATTTCAGATCGATATAACTCCAAAGCATCCCCTAACTCTGCAGCAAAGATTATCGAATTTTTGTTCGATATCCTGTATCTCTCGTTGCGAATCATGGCCTTTGGAGGCTTGTCAACTCTTGTCCGCTTTATTCAACGTTTCAAACTGCACAGAGAACATGAAGACTATGAAACACTGAAACAATACATGAGTGATTTGAAGAGTGGAACAAGCTCTGTAGAATCACAATTACAGAACATGTTGAGAGATGAATATGGCTACTTGGCAATATCGACCTATGCCAAGAAGGAATTTGCTCTGGAGAACATTATCCTATGGAAACGATTGGAAGAAGTGAGAGCAGACAATATCACAGCCTCTGTTGAAAGTCGAAGACAATATTTACAAGAATTGCATGATGACTGCCTTGCACGTGGAAGTCCTTTTGAGTGCAACTTGCCCAGCAAAGTCAAGAAGCATTATCGTGTCGTCATGGAGCAAACAGACGTGTCAGCTGCCGAAGCTGAAGAACTTTTCTTGAACGTGTCAAACGAATTACTAGTCAACATTTGTGACACTTTCACAAGATTCTCAGTTTCACCAGAGTATGCTCAATATAAGAATGTCACCTCAATGGCCAAGGAGCTCCGAACTGTTGGTCGTCTTCAAGTAACCACAGAATCCAAAGCAGAGTAAAATGATCATTTCTGTGTAAATCTTTTTATTGCCAAAACATTCGTTTGGCAGCAAACACAAAACAACTAACACTTAGACCACTCAGGCCAAAACATGCGGCTCCACTGAGCAATCGATCGGACCACAATTCATGGATCAAGGTCCACTCGGTCACATAATTTGAAAGCTCTCCAATTCGATCCAACTCATACCGATTCAATTCACTGTTGAACCTGACTCTTCCATAAACAAACACCCGAGTATTTGTCGGTATCACTTGACGCAAAATGTTATAAAACACTTGTTTTTCAACAATGAATCCTTCATGTTCAGCCACTGTGCTACTCTCATTCACCAATGCTTCTTCTTCCTCCTCTTCATTGCTCTCTCTTTTGTCATGATCATCATCGATGGCATCGCCATCTTCGACATCATCACTGCAGCCAAGTCCATGAATCTCTGTCAACGTATGGCAGTGCAATCCGCCACTTCTCAATTGATCCTCTCCATTCTTCAAATGCCTTGTTACGATGGATTGTTCAGTGAATAGAGGATCACTCTGCAGTGTATCATCACTCAACACATGCATTCTCAACCGAGTATTGTACAGCAAGTTGATTGGATCATTGATATGTATACAGCATGATTGCTGTTGAGGTACTTGTTGTGATGGAAGAGCCTCATGATTGGATATTGTTGACTGGTGTTTGTCACACAATATCAAGTCACCATGAATCACATATTCGTACTGCTCGTCTTGCGACTCTCTCTTGGTCACAGTCTGTAGCTGAGCTTGTGCTTGAGCAAGAAGCAGTTGCTCCGTAGCCGAGGAATTGGCGGGAGTTGTTTCCGTCGGAGCGGGAGAAATTTTGGTAAATTTTACCTGTTCGCCGTGGAGATGAAAAAGAGCCGCTTTTTCCACATGTTCTTCATCGCCATGATCGACGTCATCATCGTACTGATCCGTGTCGTCATTGCTGCTGGTGCTGCCCAGAAGGGAAGGAGGTAATTTTTTGATGACTAACATGGGTTCATCACGTGTGTTGATGAATGCTCTGAGCTTACACATTTGCTCAGTAATGTCCCTTGTTTGCATATCATGAATCAATTGATCAACTGATTGATAGCGAGTTGCACTCTGAAACTCATTTAATTTGGTGCGATCATCACTATTGTTGTGATAGATGGCATAAGCTAACACTGATGAACCAATGGCACCTGTTACGAGAGCCACATTGATCAGTTTTTGGCGCCATGAATGAAGACTACCCATGTAAGTTGGCGTTGTTTGCTTGCTTCTATCCAAACGTTGCTTCGTTTTACTCCGCAGGTAATTCCGCCGTACTATTCGCGGACACGTTGGCAACATTCAGATTCGCCTACAACTCGTCCCTTTTTGGAGTCTCAAGCGCATGACCCGCATTTCCCGTTTCTCCAAGGGGAACCGTCTGCCGCTCTTCGAGACATTGCAGCACGACCTCTTAGATTTCACTTCTGAATTTCAAAGGCCTCCCTCCCTCGAAATGACGTCATGCTTATGTGTCTGTGTGAAGAGAGCGGTGTGAATTCTTGAACGTTCAATGAGATCTGGCTCTGCGTATGCTCTGAAAGTGGAAACTCGATCGATTCTTCGCCTCCAGAACCTTTTCTTCGTCATCATGATGTGACGCAACGTGGCCCCGATAAGCTTTGCTGTCCATTTCACAGATCCGGCTGGAATTGAGTGCTATCTGGTATCTTGTCCGCACGTTGCTGCCGCCTCTCACACTGTGCACTTTATGAGCCTATGGATTCACAAGGGCCAACAAAACGAACAACAACCTTTCTGAAAACCAAAGCATAACAACCTCTCTCCCAACACAATACATACTTGTGATAGATAGAACACATTGTCCACTGCCAAACACTGACGTGCTCTACTCAATAACACCTCTAAGCTTTCAAGTATATCAGAAGAACAAACTTGCTTAACAACTAACCAACACTACCTAATCTAATTCAACAACATACAACAAATAACATTATCATCATGACTATTACTGAAGCTAAAAACTCCATTAACAATATCCCAATCGCAATTGTTGGTATTGCATGTCGATTGCCAGGAGAGGCACAAGACGTTGAAAAGTTTTGGAATCTCTTAATGCACGAGAATGAGACCTGCTCTGCCATTCCAGCAGACAGATTCAACATTGAGAGATACTGCGCCAATGGCCAAGACAAATTGCATCCAATCAGTAAGACTGCTTATGGTCACTTCCTCAAGGATCCAATCGATCAATTCGATGCCGAGTTCTTTGGTATTTCAAGAAAGGAGGCTGCCTCCATGGATCCACAACACAGACTCCTCATGGAGTCCACTTATCATGCCTTTGAAGATGCTGGTTTGCCTCTCGAAGTTGTTGCTGGAACGAACACTGCTGTTTATGTAGGTCAAATGCAAAGTCATTACAATTCTTTGAGGACGAAGGAGCCTCTAGACACAAACAACCAATACAGTTACATGAACACCTCCAGTGCATACAGTGCTGCTCGTTTATCCTACTACTTCAATTTGATTGGTCCATCCTTCCAATTGGATACCATGTGCTCTTCTTCTATTGTTGCCCTCCATTTGGCAGCTCAGAGCTTAAAGGTTGGAGAGTGTGATATGGCTATTGCTGCTGGTGCCAATTTGAATTTTGATTTCCAAGATTTCGTTCGTATGTCCATTATTGGAGCTGCTGCCAAGGACGGAAGATCCAAGGCTTTCAGCGCCAATGCTGATGGTTATGCAAAGGGTGAAGGTATTGGTGTCGTTGTCTTGAAGAGACTTGATCAAGCCATTAAAGACAATGATAGAATCCATGCTGTCATTCGGGGATCTGGTGTGAACCACGACGGAAAGCGAAAGAATGGTATCACCATTACGAGTTCGATTGGTCAAAAGGACCTATTCGAGAGAGTTTACAAGGACTCCAACATTGACCCTGCTGCTGTGACATACTTGGAGAGTCACACAACCGGTACTCTTGTTGGTGATCCTATTGAAGCCTCTGCTCTTTCTTCTTTCTTTGGAAAGGCTAGAAGAGAGGCTGGTGTTGAAGGACCTGTTAGAATCGGTTCCGTCAAGGCAAACATTGGTCATACTGAAGCCATGTCTGGCATTGCTTCATTGGCCAAGGTGCTTATGATGCTGAAGCACAAACAAATTCCTCCAACACTCTTGTTTGACAAGTTGAACCCAAAGATCAACTTTGAGGAGTTGAACTTGAAGGTTGTAACTTCCCCAGAAGCTCTTCCATCCAAGTCATTGATTGGATTGAGCAGCTTCGGTATGGGTGGTACAAACGGTCACATTATTGTCGAGAGTTATGAGCGCTCTAGCGCCAGAGCAGCACCTCAAGCTGGATACTTGTTGCTCTTGTCAGCCAGAAGATCTGAAAAGGTTCTTATTGAAATTGCAAAGAACTTGAAGGAATTCGTTAATACTAGTATTGACAATGGAGCTGATCCAACTGATTTGTTCACTGATATCTGCCATACATATGCTGTGAAGCGGACACATCACGAAGTTAGAGCAGCAATTGCTTTCACTGATCTCGAAGATTTTAATGTCAAGATTGATGCTTTCGTCAACGCTGACAGAAAGGTTGGTGTACAATCTGCCACTGTTCCAGAGACTGAAGGTAACCAAAAACAAAAGATGGTCTTTGTGTTCTCTGGTCAAGGTCCACAATGGTTTGCTATGGGTCGCCACCTTCTTGCATCTGAACCTGTCTTCCGTGCTTCTATGCATCGTATTGACAAAGAGTTGTCAAAGTACGTCGATTGGTCATTGGTTGATGAGTTGACTCAAAAGGATGATACTACCTCTAGAATCAACCAAACAGATTTTGCTCAACCTGGAATTTTTGCCATCCAAGTTTCTTTGTACGAACTATTGAAGTCATTGTCAATTGTTCCAGACATTGTTGTAGGTCACTCTGTTGGTGAAGTTGCTTCCGCATATGTTGCTGGTGCTTTGACTTTCGAGGATGCAATCCTTGTCATCTATGAGAGATCCAGACTTCAACACAAGTGCTCATTTATCAACAAGGGTAAGATGCTTGCTGTTAACATTAGCGAAAGCGCCGCCAAGAAACTTATTGTTGGATTGGAAGATAAGGTTTCAGTTGCTGCTGTCAACAGTGCTACCTCTGTCACATTGAGTGGTGACGAAGAAGCATTGAAGCAAGTTGTAGAAATCATCAATAGCGATTCCGCTCTTTCCAAGGCCTCCAAGGTTTACTTGAGAACCAGTGCTGCATTCCACAGCGTTCACATGGACCCTATCAAGGATGAATTGCTTGAAGGATTGGCAAATATCAAGCCGCAAAAAACAACTATTCCATTGTTCTCAACCGTTACAGGACAAAAGATCTCTGGTCTTGAGGTTGATGGAGAATACTGGTGGAACAATGTGAGAGGTGCTGTGTTGTTTGACGAAGCTATCAAGAATATTATGGATAGATACAATGCTTCATCTCCTTTGAAATATTGGATCGAATTGGCTCCTCATCCAGTGTTGAGCTCTTTCATTAAGGGTATTGTTGGCCAATACCAATCTGATGCTCAAGTGGTCCCTACACTGATCAGAAAGGAAAATGAGAATGTCTTGTTGAAGAACACTTTGGGTTCACTTTACATCTATGGTTACAAGTCCATTGATTTGAAGAGAATTTACTCTGCCGGTAAGCTCATCTCTGTTCCAGCTTATCCATTCCAAAAGACCAAGTATTGGATGGAAACATCAGAATCTTTGGAAGAAAGAACTGCAGCACCTACAAAGCAACATCCACTGCTCGGTAGCAGAGTGGTTCCTTCTCAAGGACCTCAACCAATTTGGAGAAACCACATCTCCTTGTCTAATCCTAAGCAAGAATACTTGAAGGATCACGTTGTACAAAAGTCGATCATTTATCCATTTGCTGGATTTATTGAGAATATTGTGGCGGCCATCTGCGAATACCATGAAGTCAATCCTCTTGTCGGTAATTTGGCAACTGTGATTGCACTAAAGGATTTCCATGTTGGAACAGCCATGCCATTGAAGCCTGATGATACTAGAATTGTTGAAACAATTCTATCACCTAACTCCAAGACTTTCCAAATTGTCAGCAAATTGAAGCTAGCTGATACTGAACTTTTGACTACAATGGATAAGAAGGGCGACTTCTCAAGCAAGTGGGTAACTCATGCTCATGGTTCTTATGAAATCATCAAGAAGGAGTTCTTCACTGAGGAGAATGTCGCTATCACACCTGAAATGTCTAAGGATGCTATGTATGATGCATTGTACAACAGAGGCTTGATGTATGGTCCTGCTTTCCAAGGTATTTCCACAACAGAAGCTTCCAATGGAGAGATTTGGGGAACAATTGATGCTCCTGCAGAGATTGCCTCTGATGTAGCCAAGTATATTATTCATCCATCTCTTGTTGATTCATGTTTCCAAGCTGTACTAACTGGTATCATTGGCAAGGAGACAATGATTCCTGTTCACATGAAGCAAATGAACATCTTCCTCAGACCAGGAGTAATTGGTTCCATTGATCAACAAATTATTACCACTGCTCAATTCCACGAACGTGTCATGGGTAATACTGCCGCTAATCGTCAATTGTTAGACTTGAAGATCTTCAACAAAGAAGAAAGAGGTCTTGTTTCTGCTATTACCATCGAAGAATTCGCGGTTCAGGAATTGGCCAGCGAAGATGATGACAAGGATGCAGGACTGATCCTTGTTAGAAGTTGGGAAGAGCTCAATAGAATTCCTTATGCTGATGTTACTGAAACTGTGGATCTGTTGAAGACTGTTGACCAAGCTGAATCTGAGGACTTGAAGTCTAGCCCAGCTGTATTTGAATTGTTGTCAAAGATCATTGCTCACTTCTGTCTCAATGCTCTTGTGTCTATTAACGGATCAACTGATTTGTCATTGGATGCCATTCTTGCCAAGGTACCATCAAGCTCACATGCAATCATTCAAAAGTTCTTTGAGATTATCGAGGTCAATAGCCTTGAGTTCTCCAATGTACAGAGCTTGCATAACATTCAATTTGAGGCATCTCAAATTGTTAAGCAATATCCACTCTTCCAACCATTTGTTGAGTTGGTTATCACTGTCGGTGTGGAGATGCCTGAGATCCTTCTTGGTCACTCCTTGAAGAGTTCTGTTGAGAGTATCACTGGTAGAATCTCTGCCATTATCGCTCAAGCTGCTGCTCCATGTGTTGAATCCATTTTGACTTCTACCACATCCTCTCTCAGAATTCTTGAGGTCAATGCTGGAGAAGGACATTTGGCTAATCTTGTTGCTCATAACTTGACCAGCAATGTTGAGTACATTTTGACTGATCCATCTGAGGATAAGGTCTTGGCAGCTGAGGATGCTTTGTCCAAGTTGACCACCAGAATTACCTACACAGCTTTCAATCCTGCAGAGAAGCCACCTGCTCAAATCAAATCTGAGTCCTTCGATGTGATTATCTCATCTGGATCTCAAAATGTTCAAAACTTGAAGAGTCTTCTTTCTCCAAAGGGTGTTTTGCTGGTTGTCGAACAAAGTGCTTGCCAAGCAATGGATGTCATTAACCAATTGATCTCAACTTCCACTCCATCAGAGATTTCAGTTCAAGAGTCCAAGCCCCTATCAGGCATTGCTACCTTGTCCGTCATCAGAAACTCTGGAAACCACGAGAGACAGAAGTGGTTGGTGTTTGCTGACAAGAATGGCTTTGCAAACTCTCTTGTTGAGCAGTTGTGTGAAAAGTACAACCAAGTCAGTGAAGATTTCATTGTGGTGACACCTGGATCTTCTTATGCAAAGAACTCCAACAACATCACTGTCGATATTACCAATGTTGAACACTATCACCAATTGCTTGCTGATGTGCCTGCAGTGAATAGAGTAATCTTCTCCTGGGCCATGGATATCCCAACCTTGTCAGAGGATCCAGAGTTGATGTTTGTCAGCCAAGAAAATGTTTGCTACAGCATTACTTGCTCTATTCAAGCATTCGAAAAGGTTCACATCGTTCCTGAATTCTTTGTCGTCACAAGTGGCGCACAGGCTTTAGGCTCATCCAATGTATTGAACATTAATCAGTCTGTTGTTGTCGGTTTCATGCACAGCGCTGCTGGCGATTTCTTCAACACTCAATCCAAATTGATTGATGTCGATCCTGCTTTGAGTACTGCAATTAATGCAGAGCAAACTGCTGAAGAAATTATGTTGAACAACAGAAACTCCTTCAATGAGATTCACTTGAGTGGAACCAAGAGAATGGCCTTGTACTACAACAAGAAGGCACCAAATAGTGTTGACTACCGTAACTTTAGAACTATTGTACCAGCAAATGATGAGACTAATTTCAGAGTTGCTGTTCCTAAGACAAGATTGTTGAGAGATGTTTTCTTTGAAGTCATCCCTAGAGTGGCACCAAAGAGTGATGAAGTTGAAGTGAAGATTAAGGCTTCAGCCATTAACTTCAAGGATATCTTGAAGATTAGAGGGCTTCATCCAATCACTGTCAAATGTAATGAAGATGCTAAGAAGAAGGAACTTGACTACTGCAACTTGATTGGTTTAGAAGCTGCTGGTGTTGTCACAAAGGTTGGCGATAATGTCACTAATGTCAAGCCAGGTGATAGAGTTGTTTACTATAGTGTTAATGATGCTTTGTTCAAATCTTATAGTATTCAACCTGCCAAGTTGGTCGTTAAGATTCCAGACAATATGACATTCGAACAAGCTTCGGCTGTTCCTATCGTTTTTATGACTGCATTCTACTGCTTGTTTGAAAAGGCAAAGTTGAAGAAGGGACAATCTGTTCTCATTCATTGCGCTTCTGGTGGTGTTGGTCTTGCTGCCATTCAACTCTGTCAAAACGCTGGCGCCACTGTATTCGCTACAGCTGGTACTGACAAGAAGAGACAGTTCTTGAAGGAAGTTGTTGGTGTTGAACATGTTTTTAGCAGCAGAAATGCTAGATTCTACGAAGAGATCAAGAAGATTACCAATGGACGTGGTGTTGATATGATTATCAATTCTATCAGCGGAGAGATGTTGGTCAAGTCTGTTGACTTGTTGGCCACATCTGGTAGCTTCTTTGAACTCGGAAAGCGTGACATCTTTGATAATCGTCATATCAACTTGTACAAGCTAAGAAACAACTGTGCATTCCATGTTATCGATTTAGAGTTGGCTTTGTTGCATGGTGATTCGAGCGAAGGTGTCATCATGTTGCAAGAAGCCATGAGACAATACGCTGAGAATCTGATTAAGCCTATCCAACTGCAAAGCTTCGATATTGCTGATATGAAGGAAGCCTTCGAGTTGCATCAAAAGGCAACCAGCATTGGTAAGTTGGTTTTGAACTTCGATTCTCAAAAGCCAATTCAAATCGTGTCGCATGAAGACAGCCATCCTACCAACATCAGAAATGGTACTTATTTAATTACGGGAGGAACTGGTGGTGTTGGTTTGACCTTCGCCAAGTGGTTGATCCAACATAAGAATATTAAGAGAATTGTTTTGACATCCAGAAGACAACCTGCAAAGGATGTTCAACAACAAATTGATGCTCTGAATGTTGGTGGAGTCAGTGTGGATGTTCTCACCGCTGATGTTGCCAACCTTGCTCAAATTAAGAGTGTCATTGACAATATTGAAGCCAATAGTGCTCCTTTGAGAGGTGTAATCCATGGTGCTGCTGTTATTGAGGATGCTCTTGCATCTAACATGAGCTTCGAATTGCTAGCTAAAGTTTTGAGACCAAAGATCAGAGGTGCTGTTTACTTGCATCACCTAACTCAACACTTGCCATTAGAATTCTTCTACATGACTGCATCTATGAGTAATGTTATGGCTCTCAACGGTCAAACCCATTACAACGCAGCAAACAATTTCTTGGATTGTTTGGCTGTTTTGAGAAGAAGACAAGGACTCAGTGCCATGTCTGCCAGTTTGACCGCCATCTCTGGTGCTGGTTTCGTCACAAGAAACAAGACTGTTGAGAGATTGTTGGGTGCTGTCGGTGTTGTTCCTGTTCACGTTGAAGAAATTGTCGAGTTGATGGAAGTGTTGAACAACAACGAATTTGTCACTCCTATCATTTCTCATAAGAACTTTGTTGCTGACTTCAAGGGAACTTATGTTCCAAGTCCACTTGAGAGATTGTTCTCCTCCGATGAATCAAACAAGGGAGAGAGTACCGAAGAAGAAAACAGCGCTGCAAATTCTGCTGATAACGTCTTGAATGAAATCCACAACTTTGTTTCCCAAGTGCTTGGTACAACTGTTGAGAACATTGCAGTTGATAAGTCATTGAATCAACTTGGATTCGATTCATTGATGTCTGTTGAAATCAGAAATTGGATGGCCAGCAAGTACAAGAAGAACTTGCCATTGGTTGAATTGTCCATTGAGACTGTTACCACTTTGGCTCAAAAGATTCTCAATGCTTCGAACAAGAAGCAATCTGGAGATGCCAGCTCTGGTTCAACCGATGCTTCTAACAACAGCGAGAATAGTCACAACACTCATGTTGACAACCAAAGCATGAACAGAATTAATCCACTGCATACTACTGAGAAGCCAACAATGAGACTAATTTGCTTCCCATACATGGGTGGCTCTTCCAATGACTTCAAAGACTGGCCAAAGCAATTGCCAAGTGATATTGAAGTTTATGGTGTAGATTACTTGTTGAATATCACTGATAAGCAAAGCCTCTATGATTGGAGTACTTTGATGGAATTATTGCTCGAAGAATTGAAACCTTTGAGCTCTGTACCATTTGCATTCTATGGTCACAGTTTGGGAGCTTCAGTTTCATTCGAATTCACTCGTTATTTGAATGCTCATAACCAACCACTACCATGCCACTTGTTCATTGGTGCTCAGGTTTCTCCAGGAATTGTAACTGTTTCTTCAGAACTCTACCAACACATGTTGAAGAGTGATGATGAGGTTATCGCACAAAAGGTAATTGAGTATGACTTGTTGCCTGGCTATTTGATGAAGATTGAATCCTCAGAAATGGAAGAGAAATTAGAATCGGTCAAGAAACTCATTGCAATGCCAAAGTTGATTGCTGAATTCAAGCTCCATGCTCACTATGCACACAATGATGATGAATTCGGTGATAATCAAGTCAATGTTCCATTAACTGTCTACAATGGAACCAATGATAAGTTGACATCTAATGCCGATATGAACTTGTGGGCAATGCAAACCAACAACAAGTTTGAATGTCACCAAATTGAAGGTAGTCACTTGTTCATCAATGAGACTGCTGGCCTTCAAACAGTGTTGAACTTGATCACTCGTTGCTTGAACACACACAAACAAACTGAACAACGAACTGAAGTCGTTGCAAGTTCTCCAAGACAATTGAGACATGTTGGCAGTGGTGAGGAATTGAAACTGATTGCTGAACTGACAAAGGAACTCGAAAGAGAAAGAAATGCCAGAAAGCAACTCGAAGAAAGATTGAGAAACGCTGAAGCCAACCATTAAGTGAAACAAAAATAAA
>Ga0256884_1000378_pt1 | contig 11948 bp, 8 predicted proteins | sample MC6MC0492MT_FD_186341 | JGI IMG/M metagenome (GOLD analysis project Ga0256884, IMG submission 186341) | Metatranscriptome of enriched soil aggregate microbial communities from Iowa State University, Ames, United States - MC6-MC0492-MT... | ecosystem: Environmental > Terrestrial > Soil >... | reverse complement strand
TCAGGCTGACGAGCCGAAGCTTCCAGATACTTGCCGCCCATCAGTGCGATGCCGATGCAAGCGCCGATAGCGCCCAGACCGATGATAAGACCGCAAGCGAGGGCAACGAAAGCGACGTTGGTCATGACAACTCCTTGGTTAGAAATCTGAAGTCAAAAATTGAAAAATAAGAGGTACAGCTCAATGCAAGATAATCTTGCTATCCGGTGCCGGCCGGGTGGCCGACGCCGGAAATTCGGGGGATCAGTGGCCTTCGTGAGCCTGACCGAGATACACCAGCGTCAGCATCATGAAGATGAAGGCCTGGAGCAGAACGATCAGGATGTGGAAGATTGCCCAGATCGAGCCGGCCAGGATGTGGCCGATGCCCAAGCCGATGCTGGCGCCGTTGAAGCCGGTCCAGGCGCCGCCCAGAAGGGCGATCAGCATGAAGATCAGTTCGCCGGCGAACATGTTGCCGAACAACCGCATGCCCAGCGACACGGACTTGGCGGCGTATTCGATCAGGTTCAGCAGCAGGTTGAACGGAGCCAGCACGATGGCGCCCAGGCCATGCGCATGGAACGGCGCGGTGAACAGTTCTTTGACGAAGCCGCCCGGCTGCTTGATCTTGATGCCGTAGTAGAACATCAGGAGCAGCACGCCCAGCGACATGCCCATCGGCACGTTCAGGTCGGCGGTCGGGAGGATGCGGTGGTAATAGAGGGGATCGCCGTGCTCAGCACCCAGACCGGTCAGGCGCCAGATGGAGGGCAGCAGGTCGACGGGCAGCAGGTCCAGCGCGTTCATCAGGATGATCCAGAGGAACACGGTCAGGGCCAGCGGGGCGATGAAAAGACGGCTCTTGGCGTTGTGGACAATGCCCTTGGCCTGGTCGTCGACCATGTCGACGATCATTTCCACGAAGGCCTGGAAGCGGGAAGGAACGCCGCTGGTGGCGCGGCGCGCGGCGCGCCACAGGAAGAAAATGACGATCAGGCCCATCAGGCCGGACCAGAACAACGAGTCGTAATTGATGATGTCGAACTGAGCAATAGCGCTCTGTTTCTCACCCGTATTGTTCAGATGCACCAAGTGATGCTGAATATACGCGGATTGAGGCGACACGTCGCTGGCAGCAGCCATTTGAACCTATCCTATTTGCTGTATGCCCGGCCCTTGCGAACCGGACGATTCCACGATTTCGTTTGCCGCAACTTACTCGGCGCTAAGACAGCCTGCGGAACATCAGAAGCAGGAGATAGCCTTTCAATGTGAGTATCAGACCGAGCAACGCGGCAGGCCAGACAAGCCAGTCATGCGTTACACGCGAAAGCAGCCACAACAGCAATGCCGTTGCGAACAACTTGATCAACTCACCAGAGAGAAAGGTAAAGGGACTGGCCTTACCGGCCCGAACGCTGACAGCCAGGCGCAATGCGAACAACGCATTGGGTATGAAATACGCTCCTGCCCCCGCCAGCGCCGACCAACCTGCCGCCGCCCCTCCGACAACCCCCGCTATTACTGCTGCTGCGAGCCCCATGGCGCCTTGCGCCGCCAATGCCAACAAGAGCCCACGGCTAGCATGTGCATTCAGCGCCGCGCGATCCGCGTCACTGAGTACCAGAACTTCCACCACATCCGGATCGATCGAATCCTGATCCAGGCTGGGCCTCAGACCGGGTTTCTTCCCCTGCCCTTGCTGCATGGAGCTCTGCTGCATCAAACTTCCCCGCTTAACTTGGCCCTGAGGGAATCGACGCGCTTTTTTAGGCGCATGTTTCTTATCCCGCAAGCGTCAAACCCGCAGAGTATAGCTTGGTTTTTTGCACCCTAGCAAATGAACTTTCGGCCGTTTGTAAGGCGGCAACAACGCCCGCTTGCGACAGAAAAATTGGGGACGAGCGAGCGGCCCGCCGAGGCGTGTCCGCAAGCGCGTGCTCCACATGAAAAGGCGCGCGGCCCCTTGCAGGAAACCGCGCGCCCGATGGGCTTAACAGATACGCGTCTGCCTGACGCGCCCTTGCCGGACCTTAGTCTTCCTTGACCGGCGGCGGAGCCCACTGCCCATCCAGGGCGCTGTTCTGCGGCGCGTACAGGCGCATGCTGAGCACGAACGGACCATCAGCGGCCGGCGTGCTGACCCAGTTGGCGCGCTTGGACTCGCCCGGGTCACGGCGCTGGACGTAGATGTCGAGCGAGCCGTCGGCGTTGTACTTCAGGCCGTCGGTGCTGCGGATCACGTAGCGGTTGGCCGGATTTTCGGCAAAGCCGTACTTGCTGTTGTAGACATGCAGCGACCAGAGCTGCGCCGGGGGCAGTTGACCCTTGTCGAAGTGCAGCACGTAGTCTTCGTTCGAGTCCAGCGGACGGCCCTTCGAATCAGACACGGTGACCGGATACAGCACGTCTTCCGGCGTCGGCGCGCCCAGCCCGGCGTAGGCGATGGCGGCGCGGCGCGTGTAGTCGGTGCCGTAGGTGCCGATGCCCGTCAGCACGGTGTTCCAGCCGTTGATCGGCGTGGCCAGGCGCGAGACGTTGTCGGCGATACGGCGGCCCGCCAGCGGTTGCGCATCCGTCAGGGCCTGCTGCACGGCCGGGCTCAGACGGCCATACGAGAAGGGCTGACGGTCATCCAGGCCGATGCGGCGCATGCGGTCCAGCATGGGCGTGTCGTTGGCATGCGGCGGGTTGTTGCGCAGCGCGTCGAAGAACACGGCAAAGAACGAGGCGGCATCCATGCCCGCGACCTGCTCGGCGGGGGTGCCATCGGGCACGGTGGTCGCCGGGGCCGGCATGGGCAGCGTGCTGCCGATCGGTGCGGTGCCGACACTGGAGCCAGTCTGCGGGAAGGCGTTGCCGGCATTGCGGCCGCGCGGCGTGGTGGCCGGGGTCACGGGCACCAGCAGCGGACGCGCCGTCATGCCGGACTGGATCTGATTGACCGCGGCGTAGTCCTGCGGACCGCCGGCCTGCGTCCAGCCGATCAGCCAGCCGGTCGAGGTCGGGGCGCGGATCACGTCGACGCCCGCCGGCACGGTGCCGTTCCAGTGCGGTCCGACGATGGCGAAGGATTGGGCGCCATGGCCGTTGGTGCGCGTGCCGCGCGAGGCGAAGACGTCGCTCCACATGTCCAGCGCGGACAGCACGGTGTAGCGGCCGCCGGTGTCAGGCAGGCTGATGATGAGCGGGGCGCGCGAGACGTCGAACCACAGGCTGGAATACAGCGCGTCGGCGCTAGGCCACGGCGCGTCGGTGGCGCGCGGGTCGGGGAACGCGGCCTTGTGGCCGAACTGGTTCATCGGCGCCTTGCCGTCCAGCGGGCTTTGCACGGCCGTGGCCTGGCGGCGGGCCAGTTCCATCAGCACCATGGGATACGCATAGACGTAGGCGTCGATGGCGGTGTCGCGCAACTCGGCCTCGCTCATCTGAGGAGCGGCGGCCTGGCCGGCCTGATAAGGCGTCTCGGAGACCAGCCGCAGCGTGGACTGCGGCGATTGAGCCTGGGCAACATTGAGAAAGCAGACGCTGAGCGCGCCGGCGAGCGCAGCCGTGGACAGCCGGCGGGTAGCGGTAGGTATACGCATGCAAGGCTCCTTCTTGATTTTGTTTGCAATCGAGCCGCCGCGCGGGACTTGCCAGTGTGGGGGGCAAGCCGCTCTGGCGCGGCACCTCGGGATGACGCTCAATCAGGATAGGGCCGAAGTCTGCAACAAGGTGCTAGCCAGAAGTTTCAAGGCGAAACCTGGGGATTGCCCGTAGATGGCCATGAAAAAGCGCGCCGCCATAGGGCGCGCGGGGCAATGAAGGGCCTGCTGGGGATGCAGGCCCGGACGTAACAAGGATTAACGGTGTTTGAAGTCGGGTTTGCGCTTTTCGGTGAACGCGGCCATGCCTTCCTTCTGGTCTTCCGTGGCAAAGAGCGAGTGGAAGACGCGGCGTTCGAACAGCAGACCTTCGTTGAGCGAACCCTCGAATGCGCGGTTGACGCATTCCTTGGCCATCATGACGGAGGGCAGCGACATGGAGGCGATGACGGTGGCAGCGTCGAGGGCTTCTTCGAGCAGCTTGTCGGCGGCGACGACGCGCGAGACGAGACCGGCGCGTTCGGCTTCTTCGGCGCCCATCATGCGGGCGGTCAGCGCGAGGTCCATGGCTTTGGCCTTGCCGACGGCGCGCGGCAGGCGTTGCGTGCCGCCGGCGCCGGGGATGACGCCGAGCTTGATTTCGGGCTGGCCGAACTTGGCGGTGTCGGCGGCGATGATGATGTCGCACATCATGGCGAGTTCGCAGCCGCCGCCGAGCGCATAGCCGCCGACCGCGGCGATGACGGGCTTGCGGATGCGCTTGAGGGTTTCCCAGTTGCGGGTGATGTATTCGCTGCCGTAGACGTCCATGTAGGACCAGTCTTTCATGGCGCCGATGTCAGCGCCGGCGGCAAAGGCCTTTTCGCTGCCGGTGATGACGACGCAGCCGATTTCGGGATCGGCCTCGAACGCGAGCAGCGCGGCGCCGAGTTCATCCATGAGCTGATCGTTCAGCGCGTTGAGCGCCTTGGGACGATTCAGCGTCAGCAGGCCGACTCGGCCCCGGGTTTCGACCAGTACAAACGACTCGCTCATGAATGTCTCCGGTAATAAGATATGAGCCATGAAAAAAATTGATGACGTACCGCCCATACTTTACCGCCTTGCGCCGCACGATCCCGCCGGCCACCGCTACCGGATAACCCTTACGATCGCATCGCCCTCGCCCGCGGGCCAGCGCCTGTCGCTGCCGGCATGGATTCCGGGCAGCTACCTGATTCGCGATTTCTCGCGGCAGATCGAGTCGCTGACCGCCTATTCGGGAACGCGGCGGGTGAATGTCGACAAAACAGACAACCACACGTGGCAGGCAGCGCCTTGCGAGGGGCCGCTGCGGATTGAATACACGGTGTATGCGTGGGATCTGTCGGTGCGCGGCGCGCATCTGGACGAGACGCACGGGTTCTTCAACGGTACGAGCGTGTTCCTGCGCGTGCAGGGCCAGGACCATGAACCCTGCCTGGTGGACCTGGCGCCGCCGCGAGGCATCGACGGCTGGAAGGTGTACACGAGTCTGCCAGAGGCCGCAGGCCACAAGGGCGCGGCACGGCGGCACGGCTTCGGGCTGTATCTGGCGCCGGACTATGACGCGCTGATCGATCACCCTGTCGAAATGGGCACGCCGCAGGTGTCGCGCTTTGTGGCGCACGGCGCGGAGCACGAGCTGGTGTTCACGGGGGTTGCGCCGAATCTGGATCTGGCGCGGATTACGGAAGACGTGAAGAAGATCTGCGAGACGCAGATTGCGTTTTTCGAACCGCGCACGAAGCGGGCGCCGTTCCTGGACAGCGCGGACCGCTATGTGTTCATGACGATGGTGACGGGCGACGGCTACGGGGGTCTGGAGCATCGCGCAAGCACGGCACTGATGACGGCGCGCAAGGACCTGCCTGTGCTGGGCCAGCAAGGCCAGGGCGACGGCTACCGGGGATTCCTTGGGCTGGTGAGCCACGAGTATTTCCATACGTGGAACGTAAAGCGCATCAAGCCGGATGTGTTCGCGCCTTACGATCTTTCGCAGCCGGATCTGACGCGGTTGTTGTGGGTGTTTGAGGGCTTTACGTCTTACTACGACGATCTGCTGCTGTTGCGCTCGGGCGCGATCACGCGTGCGGATTACTTGCGTCTACTGGGCAAGACGATCACGAGCGTGGCGCGCACGCCGGGGCGGCATAAGCAGTCGGTTGCCGAAAGCTCTTTCGATGCTTGGACGCGGTATTACAAGCAGGACGAGAATTCGCCGAACGCGTTGGTTAGCTATTACACGAAGGGCGCGTTGTTGGCGCTGGGGTTGGACCTGCTGATCCGGGACGAATCCTCTGGCGCGCGTTCGCTGGATGATGTGATGCGGTTGTTGTGGGATCGCTATGGGCGGGATTTCTATCGGGGCAAGCCGCAAGGGTTGCCGGAGGATGGATTGCCCGCGCTGATCGAGGAAGCGACGGGCGTGGATACGCGGCGGTTCATCGCTCGGCATGCTTACGGGACGGCGGATGTGCCGTTGGCTGACTTGCTTGAAACGCAGGGTGTAAAGCTGCAGTGGAAGGCGTCGGCCAATATCCCGTCATTGGACGTGCGGACGCGCAAGCAAGGTGAGTCACTGACGCTGGCGACCGTGCTTGAAGGCGGGGCTGGACATAAGGGTGGGTTGTCTGCCGGGGATGTGTTGGTGGCGATCGATGGGCTGCGGGTGGATGCGCCGGCGGGGTTGGAGTTGCTGTTGGCGCAGTACCGGGCTGGGGATCGGGTGAATGTGCATGTTTTTCGGCGGGATGAACTCCGGGAGTTTCGGGTGCGGTTGAGTGGGCCTGAGGCTTCGGAGTGTGTATTGGTTTGACGTCTGGTTGGTGCTGTGGCTTGTTTGAGTTTTTAAGACGTCCGGCACGGTGGCGGCCCGGGGCGCGCGGGGCCACGATTGCGGTCCGGAGCCTTCGCTCCGGACTTCCCCTTCGTCATCTTCGTCCGCCTTCGGCTCCCTTCAGATTCCCTCGGGCTTATCGACGCCCCGCGCACCCCGGGCCGCCACCGCACCGGACTCTGGCAATTCGAGTTTTCAGGTCGCTGGGACGAACGGCTTGCTTGGCGTTTTTGCGCCGTGTTGTTCAAGCTAGAAGCAGCTTGCGGGGCCCGTCTCCGTTCGGCCGCGCGGGCGGCCTCCGGAGACTTACGCGGCGTCTTGCGGCGTAGCGATGACGCTTCGCGCGTGGCTGCATTTGATCCAGGTGTCTGACACCCAGGTGAGATTCACGTCATACCAAGCGCATCTCCCAAGGGTGTCAGACACCGGCAGCGGCAAACGCTATCGGCAGGTTCAGGCAGCGACGGCAATAGATTCGGTGTCTGACACCGGGCAAATCCACAAACGCCGATCTGTTCATCATTAATCGTCATTTGAACCCCAGTGCCCGATGGGCGGCGCGTACTGGTCGCCAAGTTGTGGCTGGCTGTCGCCGCGCCGCCCATCACCGCCCCTCCCCCGTGAGGGCGGCACATTAGCAAACTAACCGTCACCAGCGCGCAAGCGTTCACCGCCCCGACGTCGCACCGCTCATATGCCGGGTTGCCGCCGTCCGGGCGGCAGCAACCCGGCGGCCCCGCAGATCTCCTGCCCTGACCACAGGTCTTGTAGCGCGCAAACCAAAGACCCTCGTAGCACGGCGTCGCGGTCCCCGTGGGCACGAGCGCCGTCGATGCGCCCGAGGGAATCTGAAGGGAGCCGAAGGCGGACGAAGATGACGAAGGGGCAGTCCGGAGCGAAGGCTCCGGACCGCAATCGTGGGCGATCGTGCCCACGGGGACCGCGGCGTCGGGCGACCTACGGAGACCTGCCGCCACGAAGGCTGATGTCTCGAGGGCCGATATCAGACACCCTGACGAAGACGATTGTCAGCTCGGATCACCGTCTCAGCAGGTCTCAGACACCTAGCCATAACTACATCCGTAGACAAACCCACCACCATCCAAATACCACCATCATCCAGATCCATTCGCCTAGAATGTCGCCCACCAAAATCGCCATCCCCCACCATCTCTCATGTCCGCCGCCCCCACCAGCGCCATCGCTTACGGCCTAGCCACGTTAGCCGCCGACGGCACCATCCTTGACACTTGGTATCCGCGTCCCTCGCTCGCCGACAACGCCCCTCCCACCGGGACTCGTCATCTGACGCCTGAGGAAGCGCGCGCCGCGCTTGGCGAGCACGTGGCCACGGCGCTCTTCCGGGACACGCGCCGCAAGGTCGATATCGTTGCCGTGCGCACCGCCATTTCCTCGCTCGACGAGCCGCCCGCTGATGCTCACGACGCCTACCTGCGTCTGCATCTGCTCAGTCATCGGCTCATCCGGCCGCATGACGCCAATCTGGATGGGTTGTTTGGCGTGCTCGCCAATGTCGCGTGGACCTCGGTGGGGCCTTGTGCGGTGGATCAGGTTGACGCGCTGCGCTGGCATCTGCGCGCCACCGGGCAGGTGCTGGAAATTCGCGGCGTGGACAAGATTCCGCGCATGACCGATTACGTCGTGGCCAGTGGCGTGCGTATCGCGGACACGGCGCGTGTGCGGCTGGGCGCGCATCTGTCGCCGGGCACCACCGTGCTGCATGAAGGGTTCTGCAATTTCAACGCCGGCACGCTCGGCGCGTCCATGGTCGAAGGCCGCATCAGTGCGGGCGTGATCGTGGACGATGGCACCGATATTGGCGGCGGCGCGTCGATCATGGGGACCATGTCGGGTGGCGGCAAGCAGGTGGTGTCCATCGGCAAGCGTTGCCTGCTTGGCGCCAATTCGGGCATCGGCATTTCGCTGGGCGACGATTGCGTGGTCGAGGCCGGATGCTACGTCACCGCCGGCACACGGGTGCTGACGCCGGAGGGCGCGGTGGTCAAGGCGGTGTCGCTGGCCGGTCAGCACGGGCTGCTGTTCCGCCGCAACTCGCAGACCGGCGCGGTGGAAGCGCTGGTGCGGACCGCGGCGTGGGGCACGTTGAATCCCGCGCTGCATTCGGGCCACTGAATGGGATATGGCCGCTACGAGCGGCCATATCAATCATGCGGCGTGCGCTCGGTTACCCGAGCCGGCGCCTTGGCGTCAGGCGTATTCCGCCGTTTGCCCCAGCTGGTTGTACACCAGGTTGACGAAAAGGTCGGAACTCAGGATGCGCGCCACGCGGCATGAGAAGACCGTCTTGCCGCTGTCGTCCTGCAGGGTGACCGTGTCGGTCCAGTCATTCAGATCGATGGGCTGCAGCGACTCGTAGGGCCACGTGACGCCGTCGATGTGCAGGCCTTGCGCGGACAAGGACACTTCGCGCGTTTCAAGGTTGGGGAAGGTGCCGCCGGTGATATAGCGGAACGTGACGCGCGCGCCCTGCTCGGTCAGCGATTCCAGAACCGGCAGCCGGCGCGCCACGTACTGCGAGCGGAAGGAGTCCATGAACGCAGGGAATTCGTCGATGCCGGTGGCGACTGTCCAGGCGCCTTGGGCAGCGCTGCGGTACGCCAGGCGGTCGGCAGATCCTGCTGGCGAGTCCGGCTGGCCGGTGTAGAGGCAGAGATCCTGGATGTCCGCGAATGCGGTGTAGGTGCGGGCGCCGCCTTCCTGGCTGACGACTCCGTTTTCGTGCAATTCAAAGCAATCCGGGGCGCTCCCCGTGCGGGTAAACACCGCGAATGCGTCTATGGCCTGCGGGGTTTCTCTATCTGTCATGCAACTTCCTGAATGGATTGGGGTGCTATCGCGGCCCAGGACGTCGCAATGTCTTGCGAGCCGTATTCTCCCCCATATGCGGATTACGTGCTTGATGACCCCAATTCCCGCACGTTGAACGGAAATCACTCGCCCGGCGGAATCGGCGCGAAACGCATGTGCTGCACGTCGCCGCGTCCGGCGATGATCGCGGTGGATTCGGGCACTTCTTCCCAGACACCGGCCATGTCCGACAGCGGCTCTGACAGTAGCAGGAAGGCATCGTCGTCCATGGCGGCGATCTGCGCGTTGTCCGGGTAGAGTTCGCGCAGGTGGCGCACGCAGGTGTTGTGAAACAGCGTGCGCGAGTCGCCTTCGCTGGAATAACGCACCGCGATCAGGCGCTCGCCGTCCAGCGCGCATACGGTCATGTTGATGGGATGCGCCACGCCGTGGCGCCGGCCGGTTTCCTCGACCGCGCCCACCATGCGGGCGATTGCGGGGATAGGGTCTTCGTCCAGGCCGAACGTAAGGGCCAGAAGAAACATCACCTCGGAGTCCGTGGAGCCTTCCAGCGATCCGAAATACGCGGGCGCAATCATCAGCATCAGATCACGGCGCAGCAGCGGGTAGTCGCGGATGAGGCCGTTGTGCACGAACAGCCATTGCCCGTGCCGAAAAGGGTGGCAGTTGGTCTCTTGCGCGGGGGTATCGGTGGCGGCGCGGATGTGCGCGACGAAGTGCGGTGCGTGGATGGCGCGGGCAGCCTCGCGCAGATTGCGGTCGTTCCAGGCCGGATGCACGCTGCGATAGCGGAACGGCGGTTCGATGGGGCGGCCTTCGATGGGGCGGCTGTACCAGCCCAGCCCGAAACCGTCGCCATTCGTGGTGGTGGCGCCCAGGCGGGAATGCAGGCTTTGTTCGATGAGCGAGTGCTTGGCCTTGAACAGCACGCTCTCCATCTGCAGGGGACTACCGGTGTAAGCCAGCCAACGGCACATGATGCGCTCCTTCGATCCGGATAGGCCAGTGTAGGAGCGGGGCGCGCGTTCTTTCAAGCCCGCGGCCGTCCCCTATTTGTTCAGCAGCGCCTTCAGCATGGCCATGCGCTCCTTGGGGCTCATGGCGGCCGTCGCGTCGTCCTCCTGGATGCGCACGTCGCCCAGGCCCATTTCCTCGATGAAGCGCGACGGCTCGCGCACCAGGTCTTCACGCGCGCGGCGGCGCCGCTTGCACCAGCTCAGGTGCAGGCTGCGCTGCGCGCGCGTGATGCCGACGTACATCAGGCGCCGTTCTTCCTGAATGCGGGTGGCCAGGTTTTCGGCGGCGCGCGCAGGATCGCCGACTTCGTCGTCCTTGCCTAGATGCGGCAGCAGGCCTTCTTCCACGCCGGCCAGGTACACGTGCGGGTATTCGAGGCCCTTGGAGGCGTGCAGCGTGGACATCTTGACGGCGTCGGGCGCTTCTTCCTCGCCGCGCTCCAGCATGGTGACCAGCGCCACGTGCTGCACCAGATCGAAGAGCGACATGTTGTCTTCCTCGGCCTTGCGCTTGAGCCAGCCGGTCAGCTCCAGGACGTTCTGCCAGCGCGTCTGCGCCGGGCGTTCTTCGAAGAGTTCGAAGAGGTGCCGCTCGTACTGGATGGCTTCGAGCAGGTCGTCGAGGATGGCGCCGGCGGGCTCCGCGGGCGCCGCGTCCTTGCCCGAGGCCGCGCCGCGACCGGCGCGCCACTGCATGCGGCGGATGAATTCCGCGAAGGTGCGCAGCTGGTCAATCTGGCGCGGCGCCAGCACGCTTTCGAGGCCGCTCTCGGCCACGGCGGCCAGCAGCGATAGTTCACGGCTGGCGGCGTACTGGCCCAGCGCCTGCAAGGTCGCCTGGCCGATGCCGCGCTTGGGCGTGGTAGCCGCGCGGATGAAGGCGGGGTCGTCATCGTCGTTGGCCAGCACACGCAGGTAGGCCAGGATGTCGCGCACTTCGGCCTTGTCGAAGAAGCTTTGCCCGCCGGAGATCGTGTACGGAATCTTCAGGTTGCGCAGCGCCTGTTCCAGGATGCGAGACTGATGATTGCTGCGGTAAAGGATGGCGAAATCCTTCCACTGCGCCTGGCGCTCGAAGCGCGCGGCAGACACCTTCATGGCGATGGACTCGGCCTCCTGCTCCTCGCCGTCCATGGCCGAGACCTGGATCGGTTCGCCCACGCCCAGCTCGGACCACAGTTTCTTTTCGAAGAGCTTGGGGTTCTTTTCGATGACCTGGTTGGCGGCTGCCAGGATGCGCTGCACCGATCGGTAGTTCTGCTCCAGCTTGATGAGCTTGATGTTCGGGTAGTCGGTGGTCAGCTTGGCCAGGTTCTCGATGGTGGCGCCGCGCCAGGCGTAGATGGCCTGGTCATCGTCGCCCACGGCGGTGAACATGGCGCGCGGGCCGGTCAGCAACTGCACCAGACGGTACTGGCACACGTTGGTGTCCTGGTATTCGTCCACCAGCAGGTAGCGCACGCGGTTCTGCCAGCGGGTGCGCACTTCTTCGTTGCTGGCCAGGAGTTGTGCGGGAATGCGGATGAGGTCGTCGAAGTCCACCGCCTGATAGGCGGCCAGCGTGGCGGCGTAGCTGCGATAGACGTTGGCGGCTTCGACGTCGCCCGGGGTGATGGCTTCGCGCGCGGCGTCGTCCGGCTCCAGCAGCGCGTCCTG
>Ga0256884_1000377_pt1 | contig 11967 bp, 9 predicted proteins | sample MC6MC0492MT_FD_186341 | JGI IMG/M metagenome (GOLD analysis project Ga0256884, IMG submission 186341) | Metatranscriptome of enriched soil aggregate microbial communities from Iowa State University, Ames, United States - MC6-MC0492-MT... | ecosystem: Environmental > Terrestrial > Soil >... | reverse complement strand
TATGAAGCGAGCAAAGCCCGCCTCGAACGCAATGGGCTTGCATCAGGCTGCGCCGCAAATACGGCAGGCATAAAAAAACCCCGCCGAGGCGGGGTTTTCATTCGTCGATGGAATCGATCGATCAGTTGGCGCGGGTGCCAACCACTTCGATTTCCACGCGACGGTTCTTGGCGCGGCCTTCCTTGGTGCGGTTGTCAGCCACAGGCTGCTTCTCGCCCTTGCCTTCGGTGTAGACGCGGTTGCGTTCGATGCCCTTCGAGACCAGGAAGGCCTTGACGGCTTCGGCGCGACGCACCGACAGACGCTGGTTGTAGGCGTCCGAACCGATCGAGTCGGTGTGGCCGACGGCGATGATCACTTCGAGGTTCACGCCACGGATCTTCTCGACCAGGTCGGTCAGCTTCGCGCGGCCTTCAGGCTTCAGCACCGACTTGTCGAAGTCGAAGAACGCGTCGGCAGCGAAGGTCACCTTCGAAGCGGCGACAGCCGGGGGTTGAGCGGGAGCGGCGGGCGGCGGAACCACGCCAGGAGCCGGGGGAACCGCAGCAGCCGGGGGAACCAGAGCGCCGTCGCAACCGGCAGCAGCCGTGGCGGGCGTCCAGTTGGCATCGCGCCAGCACAGTTCGTTCGTGCCGTTCTTCCAAACCAGTTCGCCGGTGCCGTTTTGCCAGTTGTCGATCGTAGGACCGCCATTCGCAGCGGTGACACGGGTCTGCGCGCCGGCGGCAGTGGCGAGCGCAGCGACTGCAAACATCATCGCCACTTTATTCAGTTTCTTCATGGTTCTCCTCTTGGGGAAAAAGCCGCAGCCGCGCTGCGAATCAAGGACGCTTTAAGTGACCACCACCCAAAACGTTGAGGCGATTGTGCCATAGGGTCTTTGGCAAACAGGCCGCACGGCGGCCACGAAGCGTAGGACGGAGGCGGAATAGAGCCCTTGTGTTGCGGCGGTGCGACACCCTTCGCAGCGTAAAATTTCGCCTTCCTGCCGCCAGCCTCTCGCTCAATGACGTCCTTCGCCAAAGAAACCCTGCCCATCAGTCTCGAAGAGGAAATGCGCCGCAGTTATCTCGATTACGCCATGAGCGTGATCGTGGGCCGCGCCCTCCCCGACGCGAGAGACGGCCTCAAGCCCGTGCATCGCCGTGTGCTCTACGCGATGCACGAGCTCAACAACGACTGGAACCGGCCGTACAAGAAGTCGGCCCGTATCGTCGGCGACGTGATCGGCAAGTACCACCCGCACGGCGACCAGTCGGTCTACGACACGATCGTGCGGCTGGCCCAGGACTTCTCGATGCGCCACATGCTGGTCGACGGCCAGGGCAACTTCGGGTCCGTGGATGGCGACAACGCGGCCGCAATGCGGTATACGGAAATCCGGCTGGCCAAAATCGCGCATGAAATGCTGGCCGATATCGACAAGGAAACGATCGATTTCCAGGACAATTACGACGGCTCCGAAAAAGAACCGGCCGTGCTGCCGAGCCGGCTGCCGAATTTGCTGGTCAATGGCTCCGGCGGTATTGCGGTCGGCATGGCCACCAATATTCCGCCCCACAACCTCAACGAAGTGGTGGACGCCTGCCTGCACCTGCTGCGCCACCCGCAGGCCAGCATCGACGAGCTGATGGAGATCGTGCCGGCGCCCGATTTCCCCACGGCCGGCATCATCTACGGCATCAACGGCGTGAAGGACGGCTACCGCACCGGCCGCGGCAAGGTCGTGATGCGCGCCAAGTGCCATTTCGAGGACATCGATCGCGGCCAGCGCCAGGCGATCATCGTCGACGAGCTCCCCTACCAGGTCAACAAGAAGACGCTGCAGGAGCGCATGGCCGAGCTGGTCCACGAGAAGAAGATCGAGGGCATCAGCCACATCCAGGACGAGTCCGACAAGTCGGGCATGCGCCTCGTCATCGAGCTCAAGCGCGGCGAAGTGCCCGAGGTGGTGCTCAACAACCTCTACAAGCAGACCCAGCTGCAGGACACCTTCGGCATCAACATGGTGGCGCTGGTCGACGGCCAGCCGAAGCTGTGCAACCTCAAGGACCTGATCGAGGTCTTCCTGCAGCACCGCCGCGAAGTGGTGACGCGCCGCACGGTCTTCAACCTGCGCAAGGCCCGCGACCGCGGCCACGTGCTCGAAGGCCTGGCGGTGGCGCTGGCGAACATCGACGACTTCATCGCCATCATCCGCAACGCCCCGACCCCGCCGGTCGCCAAGGCCGAGCTGATGGCGCGCAGCTGGGACAGCAAACTGGTGCGCGAGATGCTCACCCGCACGCGCGCCGATGGCGGCACGATCAGCGCCGACGATTACCGCCCCGAAGGCCTCGAGCGCGAGTTCGGCATGGGCAACGACGGCCTCTACCGCCTCTCGGAGACGCAGGCCCAGGAAATCCTGCAGATGCGCCTGCAGCGCCTGACCGGCCTGGAGCAGGACAAGATCGTCGCCGAGTACAAGGAAGTCATGGCCGAGATCGACGACCTGCTCGACATCCTGGCCAAGCCCGAGCGCGTCTCGACCATCATCGGCGACGAGCTCGGCGCGCTCAAGCAGGAGTTCGGCCAGTCGAAGATCGGCGCACGCCGCAGCCTCGTCGAGCACAGCGCCTTCGACCTCTCCACCGAGGACCTGATCACGCCCACCGACATGGTGGTGACGCTCTCGCACAGCGGCTACATCAAGAGCCAGCCGCTCGGCGAATACCGGGCGCAGAAACGCGGCGGCCGCGGCAAGCAGGCCACCACCACCAAGGAAGACGACTGGATCGACCAGCTCTTCATCGCGAACACGCACGACTACATCCTGTGCTTCTCGAACCGCGGCCGGCTCTACTGGCTCAAGGTGTGGGAGGTGCCCGCGGGCTCGCGCGGCTCGCGCGGCCGCCCGATCGTCAACATGTTCCCGCTGGCCGAGGGCGAGAAGATCAATGTCGCGCTGCCTCTCACGGGCGAGAAGCGCAACTTCCCCGCCGACCAGTACGTGTTCATGTCGACCTCGATGGGCACGGTCAAGAAGACCGCGCTCGACGAGTTCAGCAATCCGCGCAAGGCCGGCATCATCGCGGTCGACCTCGATGCCGGCGACTACCTGATCGGCGCCGCCCTCACCGACGGCAAGCACGACGTGATGCTGTTCAGCGACGGCGGCAAGGCGGTGCGCTTCGACGAGAACGACGTGCGCCCGATGGGCCGCAACGCGCGCGGCGTGCGCGGCATGATGCTCGAGGAAGGCCAGGGCGTGATCGCCATGCTGGTGGCCGAGGACGAGCAGCAGAGCGTGCTCACGGCCACGGAAAATGGTTACGGAAAGCGAACAAGCATTACCGAATACACGCGCCATGGCCGTGGAACCAAAGGCATGATCGCTATTCAACAGAGTGAGCGAAACGGCAAGGTCGTTGCCGCCACACTCGTGCATTCGGACGATGAGATCATGCTCATCACCGACAAGGGCGTGCTGGTGCGCACCCGGGTCGCCGAGATTCGTGAACTGGGTCGCGCGACGCAAGGCGTTACGCTGATCGGGCTCGACGAAGGTGCCAAACTCAGCGGGCTGCAACGTATCGTCGAAAACGATGCCAATGGCGAACCCGAGCCCGGCGCAGACGACACTTCCACATCTTCAACGGAGAATCCTCAGTGAAAAAAACAAATCAAGCTCGCACTCCTGACCGTCGCCCTGGCCGGCAGTTCGATGGGCGCCCTGGCCCAGGACAAGGCCACGCTCATCAAGCAGTTCCTCGACCTGCAGCGCCCCGGCATCGAAGCCCTGGCCCGCGGCCTGGTCGAGCAGTCGAGCGCCCCGATCGCGCAGGCCGGTTCGCAGTACCTGCAGACCCAGGTGCCCGAGGCCAAGCGCGAAGCCGCCGCCAAGGCCGCCGATGCCGAGCTCAAGAAGTACTACGACGATGCCTATCCGATCGTGCGCGACAAGGCCGTGCAGCTGGCCCCGGCCACGCTGAGCCCGCTGCTCGAGCAGTCCTTCACCGAAGACGAGCTCAAGCAGCTGCTGGCCTGGATCAACTCGCCGCTGAGCAAGAAGTACCAGGACCTGAACCCCAAGATGCAGACCGCGCTGACGGAAAAGCTGGTGGCCGAGACCCGCGCCACCATCGAGCCGAAGATGCAGGCCCTCGACACCAGCGTCGCCAAGGCACTGGGCGCCCCGACCGAAGCGCCGGCCGCCCCCGCCAAGGCACCGGCCAAGGCTCCCGCCAAGAAGTGACGTGAACGCCCCGCACACCCTGCAAGAACCGGCCGGCCCGCGCCCCTACAACTTCTCCGCGGGCCCCGCCGCCATGCCCGAGGCGGTGCTGCAACGCGCCGCCGCCGAGATGCTCGACTGGCACGGCAGCGGCATGAGCGTGATGGAGATGAGCCATCGCGGCAAGGAGTTCGGCGAGATCTATGCGCAGGCCGAAGCCGACCTGCGCGCGCTGCTGGCGGTACCCGCCAACTTCCGGATCCTGTTCATGCAGGGCGGCGGCCTCGGCGAGAACGCCATCGTCCCGCTGAACCTGTCGCGCGGCGGCACGGTCGACTTCGTGGTCACCGGCAGCTGGAGCGTCAAGTCGCACAAGGAAGCGCAGCGCTACTGCAACGCGCGCGTGGCCGCGAGCAACGCCGACGACCAGCACACGCGCCTGCCCGATCCCGCGGGCTGGCAGCTGTCCGGCGACGCCTCGTACGTGCACCTGTGCAGCAACGAGACCATCAACGGCATCGAGTTCCACGAGCTGCCCGACCTCGCCGCCCTCGGCAGCAAGGCGCCGCTGGTGATCGACTTCTCCTCCCACGTCGCCTCGCGCGGCGTCGACTGGAGCCGTGTCGGCCTGGCTTTCGGCGGCGCGCAGAAGAACCTCGGTCCGGCCGGCCTCACGATCGTCGTCGTGCGCGACGACCTGCTGGGCCATGCCCTCGAGATCTGCCCGAGTGCGTTCAACTACAAGACCGTGGCCGACAACCAGTCCATGTACAACACCCCGCCGACCTGGGGCATCTACATGGCGGGGCTCACGTTCCAATGGCTGCGCGAGCAGACCGAAGGCGCGCTGAGCGGCGTGGCCGCGATGGAGCAGCGCAACATCGCCAAGGCGAAGCTGCTGTACGACTTCATCGATGCGTCGTCCTTCTACCTGAACAAGATCGACCCGGGCTGCCGCTCGCGCATGAACATCCCGTTCTTCCTGCGCGACGAAGCCCGCAACGAGGCCTTCCTGTCAGGAGCCCGCGCAGCGGGACTGCTGCAGCTCAAAGGCCACAAGTCGGTGGGCGGCATGCGCGCCAGCCTCTACAACGCCATGCCCCTGGAAGGCGTGCAGGCCCTGGTGAGCTACATGCGAGAATTCGAGCGGTCGCACGCCTAGACGCGCGCGCACCTCACCGATGACCGCCCCAGCTCCTACCCCGCCCTCCTCCCCCGACCATTCCGAAAGCCTCGCCGATCTGCGCGTGCAGATCGATTCGCTCGACCAGCAACTGCTGCGCCTGCTCAACGAGCGGGCCCACGTGGCGGAGCTGGTCGGCGAAGTGAAGAAACGCGAAGGCACGCCGTTCTTCCGCCCCGACCGGGTGGCCCATGTCATCGACAAGATGCAGCAGAGCAACGGCGGTCCGCTCAAGGACCTGCACGTGGCGGCGATCTGGCGCGAGATCATGTCGGCCTGCCTGGCGCTCGAGTCGCCGCAGCGCGTGGCGGTGCTCGGCCCCGAGGGCACCTTCTGCGAGCAGGCCGCCATCGAGTACTTCGGCGGCGCCGCCGACCTGATCTACTGCGCCAGCTTCGACGAGGTCTTCCACGCCACCGCCGCCGGCAGCGCCCAGTACGGCGTGGTCGGCGTCGAGAATTCGACCGAGGGCGTGGTCACGCGCTCGCTCGACCTGTTCCTGCACTCGCCCACGCATGTGGTCGGCGAGGTCAGCCTGCTGGTGCGCCACCACCTGCTGCGCAGCAGCAATTCGCTCGAGGGCGTCGAAGCCGTGCTGGCCCATCCGCAGGCGCTGGCCCAGTGCCAGGGCTGGCTGACCAAGCACCTGCCGCATGCCGAGCGCCGCGCCGTGTCGAGCAATGCCGAGGGCGCACGCCTCGCGGCCGCCAACCCGGCCTTCGCGGCGCTGGCCGGCGAACGCGCGGCCACGCGCTTCGGGCTGCACATCGTGGCCCACGCGATCCAGGACGACTCCTACAACCGCACCCGCTTCTCGGTGATCTGCCTGCCGCAGACGCTCGCGATGCCGCCCGCCTCGGGCCGCGACTGCACCAGCCTGATCGTGTCGGTGCCCAACCGGCCGGGCGCGGTGCACGACCTGCTGGTGCCGCTCAAGGTCAACAACGTGTCGATGACCCGCTTCGAGTCGCGCCCCGCGCGCACCGGGCAGTGGGAGTACTACTTCTACATCGACCTCGACGGCCATCCCTCGCAGCCCAACGTGGCCGCGGCGCTGGCCGAGCTGCGCGGTCTCTGCGCGTTCTACAAGGTGCTCGGCGCCTACCCCGTCAAGGCCTGAGTCCGTCGCAAGCAAGCACATGTTCGAGCAACTGGGATTGATCGGCTGCGGCCTGATGGGCGGCTCCTTCGCGCTGGCGCTGAAGCGCGCCAGGCTGGTGAAACGGGTGGTGGGCTACAGCAAGTCGCCCTCCACCACCGAGAAGGCCCGGCAGCTCGGCGTGATCGACGTCGCCGCGCCCTCGGCGCTGCTGGCGGTGTCGGGCGCCGACATCGTGCTGCTGGCCGTGCCGGTGGCGGCCTCGGAAGCCACCTTCAAGGCGATCCGCCACGGCATCGGCAGCGACGCGCTGGTGATGGACGTCGGCTCCACCAAGGGCGACGTCATCGAAGCCGCGCGCCGTGGCCTGCAGGGACAGCTCGGCAACTTCGTGCCGGCGCACCCGATCGCGGGCAAGGAAGTCTCGGGCATCGAGCATGCCGAGGCCTCGCTGTTCACCGGCCGGCAAGTGGTGCTCACCCCGATCAAGTCCACGCTGCGCTCCAACGTGCAGCGCGCCTCGCAGGTCTGGAGCGGCATCGGCGCCAACGTGCTCACCATGACCCACGAGGAGCACGACGGCGCTTTCGCCGCCGTGAGCCACCTGCCGCACCTGCTGGCCTTCGCCTACGTCAACGGCCTCGCAGGCCAGCCGCAGGGCGATCGCTTCCTGGGCCTCGCGGGCCCGGGCTTTCGCGACTTCTCGCGCATCGCCGCGAGCGACCCCGTGATGTGGCGCGACGTGCTGCTGGCCAACCGCGAGCAGGTGCTGGCGCAGTCGCGCGCCTTCCGCGCCGCGCTGCTCGAGATGGAAAACGCCATGGCCGAGGGCGAATCGCAGGCCCTCGAGCAGTCGATCGCGCGCGCCCGCCGGGTTCGGGCCGCCTGGCAGCCCGGCGCCTCGTCGTCGCCCGATTCGCAGCAGGACGCTTGAGATGTACGCCTCGGCCTTCCTCGATCTCCCCGCGCTGACCGGCGCCTCGGGCACGGTGCAGCTGCCCGGCTCCAAGAGCATCTCGAACCGGGTGCTGCTGCTGGCCGCGCTCGCGAGCGGCACCACCACCCTGCACGACGTGCTCGATTCGGACGACACGCGCGTCATGCTCGATGCGCTGCGCGCGCTGGGCTGCGGCGTCGAGCCGGCCGGCAAGCAGGTGCGCATCACCGGCATCGGCGGCCGGGCGATCGGCAACACCGAGCTGCTGTCGCTGTTCCTCGGCAACGCCGGCACCGCGATGCGGCCGCTGACCGCGGCACTGTCGCTGCTGGGCGGCGAATTCGAGCTGCGCGGCGTGCCGCGCATGCACGAGCGCCCGATCGGCGACCTGGTCGACGCCCTCACCCAGCTGGGCTGCCGCATCGACTACCTCGGCAATCCCGGCTACCCGCCGCTTCGCATCCATCCGGTGCCGCACGGCGAGCTGGTGCTCGACGCCCCGATCCGCGTGCGCGGCGACGTCTCGAGCCAGTTCCTCACCGCCCTGCTGCTCGCGCTGCCCCTCGCAGCGGCGAGCGACATCACGATCGAAGTCGTCGGCGAGCTGATCTCCAAGCCCTACATCGAGATCACGCTGAACCTGCTGGCGCGCTTCGGCATCGCGGTGCGGCGCGACGGCTGGGAGCGCTTCACGATTCCCGCCGGCAGCAGCTACCGCTCGCCGGGCGACATCCATGTCGAGGCCGACGCCTCGTCCGCCAGCTATTTCATCGCGCTGGGTGCCATCGCAACGGCCGCGTCCGGGCCCGACGGCATCCGGATCGAAGGCGTGGGCGCCGATTCGATCCAGGGCGACATCCGTTTCGTCGACGCCGCGCGCCAGATGGGCGCCGAGGTCGACAGCGGGCCGAACTGGCTCGCGGTGCGCCGCGGGGCCTGGCCGCTCAAGGCCATCGACCTCGACGCCAACCACATCCCCGACGCGGCGATGACCTTGGCCGTGATGGCGCTCTACGCCGACGGCCCCAGCACCCTGCGCAACATCGCGAGCTGGCGCGTCAAGGAAACCGACCGCATCGACGCCATGGCCAACGAGCTGCGCAAGCTCGGCGCCACGGTCGAGGCCGGGCCCGACTTTATCCGCGTGCATCCGCTGGCGCCGGCCGGCTGGCGGCCCGCGAGCATCCGCACCTACGACGACCACCGGGTCGCCATGTGCTTCTCGCTCGCCGCCTTCAACCCGGCGCGGGTGCCGGTGCGCATCCTCGAGCCGCACTGCGTCGCCAAGACCTTCCCCGACTACTTCGAGACCCTGTTCTCGGTCTCCACGGCCGCCGACATTCCGGTGATCAGCATCGACGGCCCGACCGCCTCGGGCAAGGGCACGCTGGCCTCCGAAGTGGCGCGCCTGCTGGGCTACCACTACCTCGACTCGGGCTCGCTCTACCGCGTGACCGGGCTGGCCATGCGCCGCGCCGGCCTGAGCGCCGATGCCGCGCACGAGGCACGGATCGCCGCGCTGGCCGCCGCCCTGCCGCTGCAGTTCGTCGAGGGCAAGGTGCTGCTGGATGGCGAGGACGTCAGCGAGGACATCCGCTCCGAGGCCGCCGGCATGGACGCCTCGCGCGTCTCCACGCTGCCGGCCGTGCGCGAGGCCCTGCTGGGCCTGCAGCAGCGCTTCCGCCGGCTGCCGGGGCTGGTGGCCGACGGCCGCGACATGGGCACGGTGATCTTCCCCGACGCCGCGCTCAAGGTGTTCCTGACCGCGAGCGCCGCCCAGCGCGCCGAGCGGCGCCATAAGCAGTTGATTTCAAAGGGTATTTCGACTACACTCGACAGTCTTCGCTCCGATCTGGAGGCGCGCGACGCCAGGGACTCGTCCCGCAGCGTCGCCCCCTTGAAGCCGGCGCAGGACGCGCGCCACCTCGACAACTCCCAGCTCTCGATCGAGCAATCGATCGACACGGTGTTGGACTGGTGGCGACAAGTGCAGCCTTTCGAGTCCGCTTGAAAGGCTCGCGCCCACCGGGTGTTCCGGGGGGCGCCTACCGCTCCAGAAGGCTCCCTTCGCGCGACAGCGCACCGGCCTTCTGGTTGTTCAACCAACCGGGCTTCCGCCCACAACCAACCGCCGTCTCCAGATCCAGTGCAGTCGCACGCAATGTCGCAAGAGCGCCTGCCAACCCTGCCTGACGGAAGGAACCATAAATGTCTGAATCTTTTGCCGACCTATTCGAAGAGTCCCTGAAGCGTTCCGAAATGCGCACCGGCGAGGTCATCACGGCCGAAGTCGTGCGTGTCGAACACAACCACGTCGTCGTCAACGCCGGTCTGAAGTCCGAAGCGTATGTGCCGATCGAAGAGTTCAAGAACGACAAGGGCGAGCTCGAAGTCCAGGCCGGCGATTTCGTTTCCGTTGCCATCGGCAGCGTTGAAAACGGCTACGGCGACACCATCCTCTCGCGCGACACCGCCAAGCGCCTCGCTTCGTGGCTGGCCCTCGAGAAGGCGCTGGAATCGGGCGACTTCGTCACCGGCACCACCAGCGGCAAGGTCAAGGGCGGCCTCACGGTGCTCGTCAACGGCATCCGCGCGTTCCTGCCGGGCTCGCTGATCGACACGCGTCCGATCAAGGACCTGACCCCGTACGAGAACAAGACCCTCGAATTCAAGGTCATCAAGCTCGACCGCAAGCGCAACAACGTCGTGCTGTCGCGCCGTGCCGTGGTCGAAGCCAGCATGGGCGAGGAACGCGCCAAGCTGATGGAAACCCTGAAGGAAGGCGCTGTGGTCCGCGGCGTGGTCAAGAACATCACCGAATACGGTGCGTTCGTGGACCTCGGCGGCATCGACGGCCTGCTGCACATCACCGACATGGCATGGCGCCGCGTCCGCCACCCGAGCGAAGTCGTTCAAGCCGGCCAGGAAATCACCGCCAAGATCCTCAAGTTCGACACCGAGAAGAACCGTGTCTCGCTGGGTCTCAAGCAGATGGGCGACGACCCGTGGATGGGCGTTTCGCGCCGCTACCCGCAATCGACTCGCCTGTTCGGCAAGGTCACGAACATTGCCGACTACGGCGCGTTCGTCGAGCTCGAACCCGGCATCGAAGGCCTGGTGCACGTCTCGGAAATGGACTGGACCAACAAGAACATCGCTCCGAACAAGATCGTCTCGCTGGGCGACGAAGTCGAAGTCATGGTCCTCGAGATCGACGAAGACAAGCGCCGCATCAGCCTGGGCATGAAGCAGTGCAAGGCCAACCCGTGGCAAGAGTTCGCTCAGAACACGAAGCGTGGCGACCGCGTCAAGGGCCCGATCAAGTCGATCACCGACTTCGGCGTGTTCGTGGGTCTGGCTGCCGGCATCGACGGCCTGGTTCACCTGTCCGACCTCTCGTGGAACGAAGCCGGCGAAACCGCCGTTCGCAACTACAAGAAGGGCCAGGAAGTCGAAGCGATCGTGCTGGCCGTCGACGTGGACCGCGAGCGCATCTCGCTGGGTATCAAGCAGCTCGACAGCGACCCGTTCACCACCTTCACCACGGTGAACGACAAGGGCCAGATCGTGACCGGCAAGGTCAAGACGGTCGACGCCCGCGGCGCCGAGATCGACCTGGGCGAAGACATCATCGGCTACCTGCGTGCTTCGGAAATCTCGCGCGACCGCGTCGAAGATGCCCGCAACGTGCTCAAGGAAGGCGACGAAGTCACGGCCATCGTCGTGAACGTGGATCGCAAGACCCGCAACATCCAGCTGTCGATCAAGCAGAAGGACATGGTCGACGAGCAAGGCGCCATGGCCAGCCTGAGCCAGCAGTCGGCACGCGAGAACGCGGGCACGACGAGCCTGGGCGCCCTGCTGCGCGCCAAGCTGGACAACAGCGACAAGTAAGCCGTCGCCCGAAGACAGAGCAGGCCCTGGTGGCCTCTCTGTCTTTTTTTTCGCCCCTGCTTTTTGCTTTGACCTATGACCCGCTCTGACCTCGTCGAAGAACTCGCAGCGCGCTTTGCGCAACTCACCCACCGGGATGCCGAATACGCCGTCAAGACCATCCTCGACGCGATGAGCGATGCCCTGGTGCGCGGGCACCGGATCGAGATCCGCGGCTTCGGCAGCTTCTCGGTCAACCGGCGTCCGCCACGCATCGGCCGCAACCCGCGCTCGGGCGAGAGCGTGCAGATTCCAGAGAAGCGCGTGCCGCACTTCAAGCCCGGCAAGGCCCTGCGCGAGGCGGTCGACGCCCGCAGCGCCGAACTCGGCATCAAGACGACGCCGAAGGCCTGAACCCGGCCCCCATCGGCGCGGACCATCCGGCGCAGGTGCAACCGTAGAATCGTCCCGCCAACGGGACCGCGCATGAAATACCTCCTGTGGCTGCTCAAGGCAGCCATTTTTTTTACGCTCTTCGCCTTCGCGCTGAACAACCAGCACGACGCGACCGTCTATTTCTTCTTCGGCACCTACTGGCGCGCGCCGCTGGTGCTGGTCGTGCTGGCCGCCTTCGCGGGCGGCCTCGTGGTGGGCGCGCTCGG